>Ga0196981_1000016_pt1 | contig 288305 bp, 269 predicted proteins | sample S3_2013CmetaG_FD_155462 | JGI IMG/M metagenome (GOLD analysis project Ga0196981, IMG submission 155462) | Soil microbial communities from Anza Borrego desert, Southern California, United States - S3_20-13C | ecosystem: Environmental > Terrestrial > Soil > Desert | place: USA: California...
CGGAAGTGGTGGAGATCTTCGTCGATTTCGACGGCACGGTGATGTGGAACGGCGAGACGATCGACGAGGCGACGCTGCAGGGCAAGCTGCAGAACATCGCCGGCATGCCGGACCAGCCGGAAGTGCATCTGAAGCCCAACAAGCTGGTCGAGTACAAGTCCGTGGCGCATGTCATGGCATCGGCACAGCGCCTGGGCGTAACCAAGATCGGCCTGGTCGGCAACGAACAGTTCCTGCAGTAAGCCGTACGGCCACCGGCAACCAGCGCAGCGGAGGAAAGGCGGACATGGACCATGACTATCTGATCGGCGTCGACGGCGGCGGCACCGGCACGCGCGCCCGCATCGAGCGGCCGGACGGCGGCGGCGCCGGCCACGGCGCGGCCGGGCCGTCGGGCCTGGGGCTCGGCATCGGCCGCGCCTGGGAAGCGGTGCTGGAAGCCGTCCGCGCCGCCTTCACCGACGCCGGCACGCCGCAGCCGCCGCTGGCGCGCCTGGCCGTCGGCCTGGGCCTGGCCGGCGTGCACAACCGCGCCTGGGCCGAGGAATTCCTCGCCATGAACCCGGGCTTTTGCACCGTGGTCCTGGAGACCGATGCCTATGCCACGCTGTACGGCGCCCACGGCGGGCGCCCGGGCGCCATCATCGCCACCGGCACCGGCAGCGTCGGCGAAGCCCTGCTGCCGGACGGCACGCGCCGCGAGGTCGGCGGCTGGGGCTTCCCGTCGAGCGACGAGGCCAGCGGCGCCTGGCTCGGCCTGCGCGCGATCAACCATGTGCAACGGGTGCTCGACGGCCGCGATCCGCCCGATGCCTTCGCCGACGACATCATCGCCGCCTGCGGCGGCAGCCGCGACGGCGTGTTCGCCTGGCTGGCCCGCGCCAACCAGACCGCCTACGCGCGGCTGGCGCCGACGGTGATCGCCCACGCGTCCGCAGGCGGCGTCGCGCATGGCATCATGACGGACGCCGGCATCGAGGTCGCCAAGATCGCCGAGGCGCTCGATCCGGAAGACAGCCTGCCGATCGCGCTGTGCGGCGGCCTCGCCGGGCCGCTCCTGCCCTATCTGCCGGCCGCCCTGAAGCAACGAATCGTCCCGCCGCAGGCCGACGCCGCATCCGGCGCGCTCGGCATCCTGCGGCATCGCCTCCGAGGAGGGCAATGATGCGTCTTCCCCTGCATGAGTTCCGCCCCGACGCGGACAGCACCACGCCGCTCTACCTGCAGCTGGCCAACAAGCTGTCCGACGCGATCGGCAACGGCGTCTGGCAGCCCGACGAGGCGCTGCCGTCCGAGCGCGTGCTGTCGGACATGCTCGACATCTCGCGCGTCACCGCGCGCAAGGCGATCGACGTGCTGTGCGAGCGCGGCATGCTGACGCGCAAGCGCGGCTCGGGCACCTACATCACGCCGATGCTGGAGCAGCCGCTGTCGCGCCTGACCAACTTCAGCGAGGAGCTGCGCCAGCGCGGCTTCACCCCGGGCTCGCAATGGCTGTCGCGCGAGACCGGCGTGGCCGCGCCCGACGAGATGCTCGCGCTGGGCCTGTCGCCGAATACGCCGGTCACGCGCCTGAAGCGCCTGCGCACCGCCGACAACGTCGTCATGGCCATCGAGAGCACCACGATCCCGGCGCAGTACCTGCCCGATCCGAAGGCCGTGGCCGATTCGCTGTACGGCTATCTCGAAACGCGCAACCTGGTGCCGATGCGCGCCCTGCAGCACATCCGCGCAGTCAATGCCACGCCGGAACAGGCGCGCCTGGCCAACATCCGCCAGGGCGCGGCGATGCTGCACATCACGCGGGTCGGCTATCTCGCCAGCGGCGCCGCCATCGAGCTGACGCATTCCTATTGCCGCAGCGACTACTACGATTTCGTCGCGGAGCTGCGCCGATGACCATGCGCCGACTGCAAGGCAACATCCTCACGCCCGACGGCTGGATCGACGGCACGCTCGACTTCGACGGGCGCATCGCCGCCATCGCGGGGCAGGCCACCGATGCTTCCGCCGGCGACTACATCCTGCCCGGCTTCATCGACCTGCACGTGCATGGCGGCGGCGGCCGCGACGTGATGGACGCCGCCGACGCGGTGCACACCATCGCCCGGATGCATGCGCGCCACGGCACCACCAGCCTGCTGGCCACCACCATGACCTCGCCCCTGTCCGATCTCGAGGCGGCGCTCCGCGCGGTCGGCGCCGCCTGCCGGGCGCCGCGGCCCGGCGGCGCGCGCGTGCTCGGCGTTCACCTGGAAGGGCCTTACATCAATCCCGGCAAGCTGGGCGCCCAGCCGGATTACGCCCACCGCGCCACGCTGGAGGAAGTGCGCCGGCTCGAGACGCTCGCGCCGATCCGCCTGATCACGGTGGCGCCCGAGATCGAGGGCCACCTGGAGCTGGTGCGCGAACTGTCGCAGGCCGGCATGCGCGTGCAGATCGGCCACAGCGCCGGCAGCTACGAGGATGGCGTGGCGGCGCTGCGCAACGGCGCGGCCGGCTTCACCCACCTGTTCAACGCGATGAGCACCTTCCATCACCGCGCGCCCGGCATGGCCGGCGCCGCGCTGGCGCACGCGGAATTCGCCGAGCTGATCCCCGACCTGCTGCATGTGCACCCGGGTGCGATCCGCGCGGCGCTGCGGTCGATCCCGCGCTTGTATTGCGTGACCGATTCCACCGCCGCCGCCGGCATGCCGGACGGCGAATACATGCTGGGCCGCCAGCGTGTCCACAAGTGCATGGGCGGCGTGCGCCTGGCCGACGGCACGCTGGCCGGCAGCACGCTGACCATGGACCAGGCGCTGCGCAACCTGGTCGGCCTGGGCATCGACCTGGCCGACGCCTCGCGCCGCGTGTCCACCCATGCCGCCGATTTCCTCGGCCTGCCGCAGATCGGGCGCATCGCCGCCGGCGCCGACGCCGACCTCGTCGTGCTCGACCGCCAGCTCATGCTCAAGGCCGTCTACATCCAGGGAGAACCGATTGACATCGCAGATGCTTAAGGAAGCATGCTCGGCCGCCGGGCACGTCGCTCACCAGCTGGCGCAGGAGCGCGAGCGCTACGCCGAGCTCGGCCGCCGGCTGCGTTCGGTGCCCCACGCCACCGCGCTGACGGTCGCGCGCGGCAGCTCCGACCATGCGTCCGGTTACTGCGCCTATCTCATCATGGCGCGCCTGGGCCGCATCGTCGCGTCGCTGCCGATGTCGCTGGTGACGCTGTACCGCTCGCCGCTGGCCACCCGCGACACGCTGGCGATCGCGATCTCGCAGTCGGGCCAGAGCCCCGACGTGATCGAGCCGATCCGCTATTTCCGCGGCGGCGGCGCCACCACCGTGGCGCTGGTCAACGATGCCGCCTCGCCGCTGGCCGAGGCCGCCGAATGGACGCTGCCGCTGCATGCCGGCCCCGAGCTGTCGGTGGCCGCCACCAAGAGCTTCATCTGCAGCCTGGCGGCCGGCGCGCGCCTGGCCGGTCAATGGCAAAACGATCCCGATTTCCTGCGCCACATCGAGGCCCTGCCCGAGGCGCTGGAACAGGCCACCCGCTGCGACTGGAGCCGCGCCATCGACGTGCTGGCCCCGGCCTCGCGCATCATGGTAGTCGGCCGCGGCATCAGCTTCCCGGTGGCGCTCGAGGCGGCGCTGAAATTCAAGGAGACCTCGGCGATCCAGGCCGAGGCATTCTCGGGCGCGGAGATCAAGCACGGCCCGATGGCGCTGATCGACGAAGGCTATCCGCTGCTGATCTTCGCCACCCGCGGACCGGCCCAGGCCGGCCTGGTGCAGCTGGCCGGCGAGATGCGCCAGCGCGGCGCCGACGTGCTGCTGGCGGCGCCGGCCGACGTGCCGGAACGCGACCTGACGCTGCCGGTCACCGGCACGCCGGATCTCGATCCGATCGCGGCGATCCAGGCGTTCTACGTCATGGCGGCCGGGCTGGCGGCGGCGCGCGGGCTCGATCCCGACAAGCCGCGCCACCTGTCCAAGGTCACCAGGACCAGCTGAACGCCATGCCCGCCGCGCCGCTCGCCGCCCTGTCGCTCGTGCTGCTGCTCCTGCTGCCGGCCGGGGCGGACGCTGCGGGCGCGTCGCCTGCGCGCGCGCGCATCGAGTTCTGGACGGTCGGCCTGCGGCCGAAGTTCACCGCCTTCATGGAAGACCTGGTGCGGCGCTACCAGGCACAGCATCCCGGCACGACGGTCGAGTGGGTCGACTATCCCTGGGACGTGCTGCAGACCAAGCTGGTGGCGCGCATCGTCGCCGGCAAGCCGCCCGCGCTGGTCAACCTGAACGTGCCGCGCGCCGACGAGTTCGCGCGCGACGGCCTCCTGTTGCCGGTCGATGCGCTGATGGGCGAGGCGCGCGGGCGCTACCTGCCGGCCGCGCTGGCCGACCTGACCTTCGGCGGCCGCCTGTACGGCTTTCCGTTCTACAGCAACGTCGGCGTGATCGCATACAACCGCGAGGTGTTCCGCCAGGCGGGCCTGACGCGCGCGCCGCGCAGCCTGGACGAGCAGCTGGCGTTCGCGCGGCAGATCGCCGCGCGCACCGGCAAGGCCGGGCTCGCGCCGCTGCTCGGCAGCGTCGACGGCTTCTTCCTGCAGCAGGGCCTGCCGGTGCTCGAGCGCGGCCGCGCCGCCTTTGCCACGCCGCGCCACGCCGGGCTGGTGCGCAAGCTGGCCGAGACCTACCGCGCCGGCGGACTGCTCAAGGACAGCCTGTTCGCCGAGGACAACTTCGCCGCGGTGATCGCCGCCTACAAGGGCGGACGGCTCGGCATGGTGGTCGCGCCGCCGAGCGCGCTCGGCCGCATCGCTGCCGATGCGCCCGACGTGTATGCCGTCACCGAGGTGGCGCCGGCGCCGCTCGGGCCGACCGGCATCGCCGACGGCGGCTGGCTGCTGCACATGGCGGTGCCGCGCGGCGTCGCGCCGTCGCTGCTGCCGGAGGCCGGCCGCTTCGCGCTGTTCCTGACGAACGACGAGAACCAGCTCGCCTTCGCCCGGCTGGCCAACGTGTTCCCGACCACCGTCGCCGCCGGCGCCGACCCGCATTTCGCGACCCTGCCGCCGGATGCCGACCCGGCCGCGCGGGCGAAGGTGGCGGCGGCCGCGTCGATGCGCCACGCGCGCACGCTGTATGTCGCAGGCATCGAGGATTACGACGAGCTGCGGCGAACGCTGGTCCGGGCCGTCGAGGCCGGCGTCACCGGACGGCGCGACATCGCCGCGGCGCTGGCCGAGGCGGCCGCCGCCTGGGACCGCAAGCTGGCGCGGCAGACGCAGCCGGCCATGTCGACGCGCTAGGGGCCGGCCGATGCACGCTTCCTGCTCCCCGTCGCGCGATACCCTGGCCGCCTGGCTGTTCCTGGCGCCGGCGCTGGCGCTGCTGTCGGTGTTCACCGTCTGGCCGGTGCTGTACGGCTGCTGGCTGGCCTTCACCGATGTTTCGCTGGTGCGCGAGACGCGCTGGGTCGGCCTCGACAACTTCCGCTACATCTTCGGCAACGAGATGTTCCTCACCGGCCTGCGCAATTCGCTGCTGTTCCTGCTGATCGTGCCGGCGATGCAGCTGGCCGCGATCGGGCTGGCGCTGCTGGTCGACAGCCGGTTGCCGGCGATCCGCCTGTTCCGCACGGCGTACTACGTGCCGGTGGTGACGACGGTATCGGTGGTGGGCATCATGTGGGGTTTCATGTTCCACGAGCAGGGCGCGCTCAACCAGGCGCTGCTGGCGGCGCGCCTCGTCGATGCGCCGGTCGGCTGGCTCAGCGACGAGGACATCGCGATCTTTTCCGTCATGTTCGTGACCGTCTGGCGCGGCCTGGGCTGGTACATGGTGATGTATCTCGCCGCGCTGCAGGCCATTCCGCGCGAGATCCGCGAGGCGGCCGTCCTCGACGGCGCCTCCGGCTGGCAGCGCTTTGCGCGCATCACGCTGCCGATGCTGCGCCCGACGCTGACGGTGTGCACCGTGATGTCGGTGCTGGCGGCGCTGAAGACCTACCAGGAGGTCGACGTGCTCACCCAGGGCGGACCGATGCATGCGACCTTCACCGCGCTGTACTACACCTACGACCAGGGCCTGAACCACCTCAAGCTGCCGCGCGGCCTGGCCGCCAGCATGGTGGTGTCCGTCATCTGCATCGCGATCGCGCTGGCCTGCGCGCGCCTCTTGCGTCCGCGCCGGCGGTGAGACGATGAACCGCGCCGCGCCCGCCATCCTCGCCCGCTACGCCCTGCTGATCCTGCTGGCGCTGCTGTCGCTGTTCCCGTTCTGGTGGACGCTGGTGACGGCGCTGTCGACCGAGGGCAACGTCCATGCGCGCCCGCCCGCGCTGTGGCCGCGCTCGCCCTCGCTGGACAATTTCGCGGCGGTGTTCGACACCATCCCGATGGCGGCCTTCTTCCTCAATTCGGTCGTCATCACCGCCTGCACGGTATTCTGGAAGCTGCTGGTCTGCGCGATGGCGGCCTATGCGCTGGCGCGCCTGCGCTTCGCCGGCGCGCGCCTGGTGTCCGGCCTGGTGCTGGCCACCCTGGTGCTGCCGTCCGAGGTCAATTTCCTGGTCAATTTCATCACGGTGGCGCGGCTGTCGCTGATCGATACCTACACCGGCGTGATCCTGCCGAACATCGTCACGGCGGTCTCGATCCTGCTGCTCAAGCAGGCCTTCGAGGAAGTGCCGCAGGACCTGGTCGACGCGGCCCGGCTGGATGGCGCCGGCGAGTGGACCATCTTCACGCGCATCATGCTGCCGCTGATCGGGCCGTGGCTGGCGGCGGTCGGCATCCTCGCCGCGGTGGAAGCCTGGAACGACTACCTGTGGCCGTCGATCGTCATGAGCAAGCCGGACAACTTCCCGCTGGCGGCCGGCGTGAAGTACCTGTCGGGCACCTTCGGCAGCAGCGTGCGCGTGGTTGCCGCCGGCACGGTGCTGACCATCCTGCCGATCCTGCTGGTCTTTTTCTTCACCCAACGATATTTCATGCGCGGCATGGAAGGAGCAGTCAAATGAACAAGGGCAATCACGATCCGGCGCTGCGGCGGCTGGCGGGACGGTCGATCATGGTGCGTCTGGCACAGACCGAACTCGACGGCGAGACGGCCGCCTACCTGCGCGACAACGCGATCCGCGCGGTCTGCCTGTTCCGCCGCAACATGCGCGACGCGGCGCAGCTGGCGCGGCTGGTCGCCGACCTGCGCGACGCGATGGGGCCGCAGGCGCTGATCGCGCTCGACCAGGAGGGCGGCGCCGTGGTGCGCGCCACCTGGCTGCCGGCGCCGCCGGCGGCGATGGCGCTCGGCGCCGCCGGCGACGCGGCGCTGGCGCGCGAGGTCGGCGCGGCGGTGGCGCGCGGCGTGAGGTCGCTCGGCTTCAACTGGAATTTCGCGCCGGTGCTCGACCTGAACAACAATCCCGACAACCCCGTCATCGCGGAGCGTTCCTTCGGCGCCGACCCGACGCGCGCCACCGCGCTGGCGCTCGCCTGGATGGAGGGCAGCCTGGCCGAGGGCGTGGCCTGCTGCGTCAAGCATTTCCCCGGGCACGGCGACACCCATGTCGATTCGCACCGCGACCTGCCGGTGGTCGACAAGCCCCTGTCTGCCCTCGATCGGCTCGAGTTCGTGCCGTTCCGCCAGGCCCTCGGCGCGCCGGCCATGATGACCGCCCACATCGTCTACCCCGCGCTCGACGCGGCGCATCCGGCCACGCTGTCGCGGCCGGTCCTCTCCGGCCTGCTGCGCGAGCGCTGGGGCTACCGCGGCATCGTCATCACCGACGGCATGGACATGCAGGCGATCGCCGGGCGCTACGGCGCCGGCAATGCCGCCGTCTTGGCGCTGGAAGCCGGTGCCGACATGGTGATGGCGCTCGGCGACCGCGCCAGCCAGCACGAGACGCTCGACGCCATCGCGGCCGCCCTGGCGGAAGGCCGGCTGCCGGCGGAAGAGCTGGCCGCGCGCGCCGCCCGCCTCGACGCGCTGGCAGACCGCTATCCGAGCACGCAAGGCCCGTATGCGACGGAAGCGGCGGACCGCGACCTGATGGCGCGCGCCTGGCTGCGCGGGCTGACCGCCTGGCGCTCGCCGCAACGGCCGCCGGCCGCCGCGAAGCTGCGCCTGGTGGCGCGCGCCGACGTGGTCAGCGACGGCGTGTCCGAGGCCGGCGTGCCTGCCGCCGACGTGGCCGCGGTGCTCGGCCGGCGCCACGACGTGGAGCTGGTGACCTTCGACGACGAGGCCGTCTTCGACTGGACGGCGCTGCCGGACGACGGCCGCTTCACCGTGCTCGCATCGACCTCGCGCCTGCGCTACGGCGAGCGTGCGCGCCGGACCTGGCGGCCCGACCTGCACCTGGCGCTGTGGAACCCGTTCCAGGTGCACGACATCGACGCGCCGGCGCTGATGACCTACGGCTTCGCGCCGCCGGCGCTCGACGCGGTCGCCGCCTGGCTGGCCGGGACGGCCGAGGCGACCGGACGCTGCCCGGTCGACGGCATGGACCGCTGATCCATGGCCGGCATCGTCCTGCGCGGGATCGGCAAGCGCTACGGCCAGGGAGCGGCCGTGCTGCGCGGCATCGACCTGGAGATCGCCGACGGCGAATTCGCCGTCTTCGTCGGCCCGTCCGGCTGCGGCAAATCGACGGTGCTGCGCATGATCGCCGGCCTCGAAGCGGTGAGCGAGGGCGAGCTGCTGATCGGCGGCCGCATCGCCAACCGGATCCCGCCGGCCGAACGCGGCGTGGCGATGGTGTTCCAGTCGTATGCACTCTATCCGCACATGACGGTCTACGAGAACATGGCGTTCTCGCTGCGGATGGCACGGCGGCGCGGCGCGGAGATCGACGCGGCGGTGCGCGAGGCGGCCGACATCCTGCAGATCGGACCGCTGCTGCAGCGGCGGCCGGGCGAGCTGTCCGGCGGCCAGCGCCAGCGCGTGGCGATCGGCCGCGCCATCGTGCGGCGGCCGCAGGTATTCCTGTTCGACGAGCCGCTGTCCAATCTCGATGCGGCGCTGCGCGTGCAGATGCGCATGGAGCTGGCGCGCCTGCATCGCGAGCTGAAAACCACCATGGTGTACGTGACCCACGACCAGGTCGAGGCGATGACGCTCGGCCAGACGATCGCCGTGTTCCACGACGGCGCCATCGCCCAGACGGGCGCCCCGCGCACGCTCTACGATGCGCCGGCCGACCGATTCGTCGCCGGCTTCCTCGGCGCGCCGGCCATGAATTTCCTCGACGGCACGCTGGCGGCCGCTGGCCCGGAGGGCGCCGACGTGCGCCTGGCCGACGGCACGGTGCTGCGCGCGGCGGTGCCCGCCGCCGGCGCGCGCAGCGGCGATGCGGTCACGCTCGGCATCCGCGCCGAGCACCTGGCGATCGGTCCCTGGACGCCGGACGCGCCGGGCCTGCGGGCGACGCTGCGCCATGTCGAGTACCTCGGCGAGACGGCGGTCGGCTACGCCGAATCCTCCGCATCGCCTGCCGGGCGCCTTTTGGCCGTGAGACTATCGCCGGGCGACGCCCCGGCGGTCGGCGCGGCCGTCGTGCTGCGCGCCGCGCCGCAGCATTGCCACCTGTTCGGCGCCGACGGCCGCGCATTCGCGCGCGGACGGACGGCGCCCTGAGACCACTACCGGAACACTGAACGGAGACCAGCATGAACATCGACACCACGGCAGGCGCGCAGGCGACGGGGGAACGCGGAGCGAGCGGGCGCAGCCCGATCTCGTGGGTGCCGACCCTGTATTTCGCCGAGGGGCTGCCGTATTTCGTGGTCGCCACCATCGCCGGCCTGATGTTCAAGAGCATGGGCGTGCCCAACGAGCAGATCGCCCGCTGGACCGGCGCGCTCGGCTTCGTGTGGGTGTTCAAGCCGTTGTGGAGTCCCTTCCTCGAAGCGGCCCCGAGCAAGAAGCGGCTGGTCCTGCTGTTCCAGCTCGTCGGCGGCATCTGCCTCGCGCTGGTCGCGCTGGCCTTGCAGCTGCCGGTCTATTTCGCGCTGACGATCGGCCTGCTGGCGCTGGTGGCGGTCGCCTCGGCCACGCACGACATCGCCGCCGACGGCCTGTACATCGCCAACCTCGATGCGAAACAGCAGGCGATGTATGCCGGCTGGCAGGGCGGCTTCTACAACGTCGCCCGCTTCTTCTCGATCGGCGGGCTGGTGATCCTGGCGGGCTACTTCGAAGAGCGCATGGCGGTGGGGCAGGCCTGGGGCCTGATCTTCGCGCTGCTCGGCATCCTTCTGGTCGGACTGTCGGCCTACCACGCGTGGTCGCTGCCGGAGGCGCCGCGCGCCGCGGCCGCCGGCGGTTCGGCGCGCAGCGTGGCCGCCACCCTCGGCGACGTGATCGTCGACTTCTTCCGCAAGCCCGGCATCTGGATGGCGATCCTGTTCATCATCCTGTTCCGCGCCGCCGAAGGCCAGGTCACCACGATCGGCCCGCTGTTCCTGCGTGCCGCGCGCGAGGACGGCGGCCTGGGCCTGAGCACCGCCGAGGTCGGCACGGTGTACGGCACGGTGGCGACGCTGGCCTTCATCGGCGGCAGCATCCTCGGCGGATATTTCACTTCGTGGCTCGGCCTGCGGCGCGCCATGTTCTATCTGATCCTCGCGATGAACCTGCCCAACCTCGCGTTCTGGTTCCTCAGCACCGCGCTGCCGACCGACCTCACGACGATCGCCGCGCTGCTGTCGCTGGAGATGTTCGGCTATGGGTTCGGCTTCGTCGGCCTGATCCTGTTCATCATGCAGGTGGTGGCCGTGGGCCGCTACCAGACCGCCCACTATGCGCTGGGCACCGGCGTGATGCAGCTGGGGTACGTGCTGTTCAAGATGGTCAGCGGCGACATCCAGGCGGCGCTCGGCTATCAGGCATTCTTCCTGTGGGTGCTGCTGTCGGCCGTTCCGGTGCTGATCCTGTCGAAGATCGTGCGCATTCCCGATCCGGCCGACGCGGCGGGCCGCGGCTAATCGCCCTGCTGCGCGGCCAGGGCGATGTATTTCTGCTCCAGCCTGGAGACCGTGCCGTCGGCGATGCGGCGGCGCAGCGCCTCCTCGATCTGCGGCAGGCGTTGCGCCAGCTTCGATTTCTTCGACACGGCGAGGTAGACGCCCTCGCGCGACAGCACCTCGGGAAGCTGGACGATGCGGCCCTCGTAGCCGTACTTGCGGATCTGCACGCGCCCGCCATGCACGCTGAACGGATAGTAGTCGGCGCGCCCCAGCACCAGCTTGGCGAGATTGGCTTCCGGCTTGTCGACGCGGTCGATCGTCAGATGGTCGCGGATGAAGCGGTCGAAGTCTTCGCCGTAGCTCTCGCCACGCATCGCCGTGCCCTGCTTGCCGACCAGGTCCTTCCATTCGCGGAACGGGAACTCCCTGCCCTTGCCGACCCACACGACATTGGTGTCCTCGACGTATGCGGGCGAGGGGAACAGCATGGTGCGGCGGCGGTCGTCGGTGGCATAGATGCTGGCGACGATGTCGACGTTGCCGGCCGAGGTCTCGGCCTGCACCCTGGCCCAGTTGCCGATGGCGACCACCTTGCCGGTGGCCCCGATGTCGCGCAGGACGGTTTCCGCCAGTTCGACGCCGATGCCGGTGAGCGTATTGCCCTGCTGCCAGGTGTAGGGAGGCCAACCGGGATGGCCGCTGATGATCGCGGTCCCTTCCGCGCGCGCATGCGATGCGCACAACGTCGCGACAGCGATGGCGGCAAGCAGCGGACCGGCGAACGCCGGACGGCAGCGGATGGACGCGGCGCGCGTGACGCGGCCGGGGAACAGGAACATGGAAAAGCCTCCGAGACGTCCGGTACATGGGCTGGTCAATGCCACCATACTCCCGATCCCCCGATCCAGCGAGCGGCGGTCCCGCAAATGTTGTATTTCCGCGGCAGGCAGGCATTTCACATGGAAAAATCGACACCGGACTTCTAAGATTGTCTTGCCGCGACGTACAGCATGCGATGGCCATCACACTTGTCAGGAAGGAGTGTCGGCATGAAGATTATTCGGGAACTGCTCGTTCCGCTCACGCTCGCCACAGCGATCGCCGCACCCGCGGCAGCAGAGATCGCCATCATCGTCAACCCGCAGAATCCCGCCACGCGCATGTTCGCCTCGCAGGCAGCGCAATTCTTCATCGGCGGTTCAACGCTTTTCTCGCCGATCGAACATGCCGAAGGCGCCCCCATCCGCGCGGAGTTCTACAAGAAGGTGCTGGACAAGGAACCGGGCCAGGTGAAGGCGGTCTGGTCGAAGCTCACCTTCACCGGCAAGGCGAAGCCGCCGCCGGAGTTGAAGTCCGCCGCGGAGATCAAGAAAGCCGTTGCCCAGAATGTGAATGCGATCGGCTACATCGAAAAATCGGAGGTCGACGACACCGTCAAGGTAGTTGCTATCGTGCCCTGATGCGCATGCGTCACAGTCCGAACACCCAACCAGGAGAAATTCGATGAAGAAGAGCTTGCTTGCATTGATGCTCGTGCCTGCGCTGGCTTCCGCGATCGACCTCGACCAAAGCGGCTCGCTGAAACTGACCGGCTTCTACAACATCACCGGCGCCAAGGTGCTCGGCGGCAAGGCGATGGGAGACAGCGCGCCGTGGCAGTATCAGGAATGGGAATGCCCGTGCAGCATGCAGAACTGGGAATACGTCGGCGTCTATGAAAAGCGCAAGGGCTGGCAGTTCGACCAGGAGTCGCTGCTCGGCGTGCAGATCAAGAAGGAGTTCAGTCCGACATTGTCGGCGACCGCGCAGCTGCTCATGCGTGCCAACAATCCGTATGCAGGATCGCGTCCGACGGTCGACTGGGCGTATGTCACCTGGCAACCGGCGGCGGATTCGGCCTGGACCTTCAAGGGCGGACGCTTCCGCATCCCGCTCTACTACTACAGCGACTATCTCTACATCGGATACGCCTATCCGTGGGTGCGGCCCGCGCCCGACGTGTACGGATGGCCGATCTTCACCTACGACGGCGCCAACGCCACCTACAACACGCAACTCGGCGCCAGCGACTGGGCCCTGGCTGCGACCGCCTGGACCGGCAGCTTCACGCGCAAGGACAACGCCTATTACACCAAGATCTACTACACCACGCCGACGCACGACGAATGGAAGCGCATCGTCGGCGCCAGCGTCGCGGTGAACAACGGCATCTTCGACTTCCGCCTGATGCTCATGAGCCACCACGAGACCGCATGGCAGGACGGCCCCGGCGGCAGCAAGGTGTACCTGGTGCAGGACATGCCGACACGGATCGTGGGTTTTGCCGGCAACATGGACTACAAGAACTGGCTCATCAAGACCGAGGTGGACCGCTTCGAGCAGATTGATCCCGGCAAGGGCATCAATTTCGTCTACAAGTACGCGCTGTTCGGGTTCGGGCGCGCCATTGGAAACTGGACGCCGATGTACACGTATTCGCGCTACACCACGGTGGCGGCGCCGGTGGAAGGGCGACGCACGCATTACCTGTCGCTGCGCTGGGACTTCATGCCCAACACCTCGCTGAAGATCCAGTACGACATATCGCGCGACAAGTCTCAGTACGCGTACAAGTTCTTCGGCGATTCGAAGGTGCTGTCGGTGTCGCTGCAGGGGGTGTTCTGACAGCCGCGTTCACGGGCGGGATGCCGAACTCGGTCGCGTCTGCGCTGTCCCATGGCCTGCGACGGCACACGGAGCGATGCGATGCGGCACGTGATGAAGCGATGGATTCCGGGAGCGCTGCTGCTTGCCTGCATGGCGGCGCAGCCGGCCGCCGCTTCCGGCGATGCGGTGACGCCGGTCATGCGCGACAAGGTGCGTGACTTTCTGATCGAATTCATCGATCCCGGCAAGACGCCCCAGGAGTATGCCGCCTGCTTCAGCGAGGTGTCCGAGTATTACCACCACGGCGCCGTGCGCCGCGGCCACATCGCCCGCGATGTCGCCTACTTCCTGCGGCGCTGGCCGCAACGCGACTACCGGCTGGTGAGCATCGATGCGATCGTGCCCGACCCGGAGGATGACCGGGCGCTGGTCCGCTACGCGGTGCGCTACGCGGTGTCCCGACAGGGACAGGCGGCCAGCGGCACCGCCTACTATATCGCCCAGATCGGCAATCTCGACGATCGCCCGGAAGTGGAGAGGATCGAAGAGATCATCCCGGGCAAGAATGCCCCGCGAGCGCCCTGAAGCGGCAGTAAGCGCACACCCATTTCCCCTGACACGACGGGGCGTGTCCGGCCAAGCGCACAGCGGAGGACGCCGATCTTGCTTTTGGTCAATATCGCGATCCATCCCCCGGCGCTTCCTGGCGCTAGAATCGGCAGATTTGACGCTGGAAATTCCATGCGCCACCTCTTCGAGCCTGCGGCCATGACAACATCCTTATCCCTGACCGCCCGCCTGTCCGGGATCGCCTTGTGCGCGCTCGGCGCCTGGATTCTCGCCGGCTGGGCAATCGGCGACATCCGTCTCGTGCGCGTCCTGCCCGGCAGCACCGCGATGGCGATCAATACGGCGGTCATGTTCCTGCTTGCCGGCATGACGGTGCTGCTGTCGACTGGCCGAGGCGGTCCGGCAACGCTGCTGCGCCGTGGCGCGATCGCCGTCCTGATCATGCTGCCGCTGCTGATCCTGTTCCAGCACGCGACAGGCATCGACCTGGGCATCGACTGGCCTGCCATCCATGCGGCACTCGGCGACGGCCACGGCAAGCCCGGGCGCACGGCGCCCAATGCCTGCCTGGGTTTCCTGTTCGCCGGCATCGTGTTCGCCATGCGCGAGGCGCGGCCTGCCGACACCCCGCTGTCGCGCCTGGCCATCGGCCTGTCCGCGGCCGTCTTCGTCATCGGCGCCACCGCCTTCGCCGGTTTCCTGCTCGAACTCGAAGTGCTGTACCAGGTCGCCACCTACAACAAGATGGCAGTGCTTACCGCGCTCGGCATGACCGTGCTCGGCATCGGCTGCCTGGCGCTGGCCCTGGGGGAGCGGCACACCGATGCCGCCGGCGATGGCCGACGCATCACGGCACTGTCGGCGCTGCTGCTGTCGGCCTTCGCGGTGGTCGCCGGCGTGACCGCCTTCGGCATCCTCAAGGACAGCTACGAGCAGTCGGCCGCCGACAGCCTGTGGCGCACTTCGCGCATCTCGGCCACCGGCGTGTCGTCGCTGCTCGACAAGGCGCTGCTGCTGTCGCGCTCGGTCGCGATGCAGCCGCAACTGCATGCGGAGCTGCTGGCGCTGCACCGCGATCCCGGCAACCTGCGCGCGCTCGGCCAGCTGCGCGCGACCGCGCGCAAGGACCTGGAGCTCGGTTTCGGCAGCATCCGCATCGTCGATGCGCGCGGCGCCCTGCTGGCGGCCGCCGGCGACAGCGCCGACGACCGCGTGCTGGCGCAGGCGCCGCTCGGCGCCACCGCCGACCATGCGCGCCTGCTGTGGAAGAACGGCTATATCTTCCATGCCGAGCACGAGATCCGCGACAACGGCGACGTCATCGGCCGCATCGTCACCCAGCGCCCGCTGGAGAAGTTCACCGAGTTCATGCACGCGGCCCAGCACATCGGCGCCACGTCAGACCTGGTGCTGTGCGCCCGCGACGGCGACCAGGTGTCATGCTTCCCGAGCCGCTTCTACGCGACCAGCGTGCGCCACCCGATGTTCACCCGCGACGGCCGGCCGACGTTGCCGATCGCGCGCGCCCTGCTGGGGGAGTCGGGTTCGACCAGCGCGCGCGACCTGCGCGGACGCATGGTGCTGGCCGGATTCGTGCCGGTGCCGCATTACCGCCTGGCGCTGGTGCAGAAGATCGAGGTGGCCGAACTGTACGCGCCGCTGCGCGACAAGCTGCCGCCGATGATGCTGGCCGTGGCGGTGTTCATCGCCATCGGCACGCTGCTGCTGCGCGCCTGGGTGCGGCCGATCGTGCAGCGCATCGTCGGACAGCGCGCGCGCATGAAATCCATCCTCGACAATTCCAACGATGCCTTCATCGCCGTCGATGCCGACGGCCGCGTGAGCGACTGGAACCGCGAGGCGGAGCGCCTGTTCGGCTGGAGCCAGCAGGAAGCCGTCGGCCGCGACCTCGGCGAGATGATCGTGCCGCCGGCGCAGCGCGCGGCCCACGACAGCGGCATGCGCCGCTTCCTCGAGGCGGGCAGCGGGCCGATGCTCAACCGGCGGGTGCAGGTGATGGCGCAGGATCGCCACGGCCGCGAGCTGCCGGTGGAATTGTCGATCGCGCCTTTCCGCGACGGCCACGGCTTCGCCGCCAGCGCCTTCCTGCGCGACCTGACCGCGCAGAAGCAGGCCGAGCGCGAACTGGAGCAGGCCCGCGCCGCGCTGGCGCAGTCGCAGAAGCTGGAAGCGGTCGGCAAGCTGACCGGCGGCGTCGCGCACGACTTCAACAACGTGCTGCAGGTGATCCGCGGCAGCCTGCAGCTCTTGCAGGCCGAGAACGACGGCAGCGCGCTGGTGCAGCGCCGGGTCGCGGCGGCCACCGGCGCGGTCGAACGCGGGGCGCGGCTGGCGCAGCAGCTGCTGGCCTTCGCGCGCCGCCAGCCGCTGCAGCCGACCGTCACCAATGTCGGCCGCGTCGCGCGCGGCATGAACGACATGCTGCAGCGCGCGCTGGGCGAGACGATCGACCTCGAGACATCGGTGGCTGGCGGCCTGTGGAACACGCTGGTCGACAACCACCAGCTGGAACAGGTGATCCTCAACCTGGCCATCAATGCGCGCGACGCGATGCAGGGCCAGGGCAAGCTGACCATCGAGGTCGGCAATGCTATCCTCGACGAGGAATACGCGCGCCTGGAGCCCGGCCTGGCGGCGGGCCAGTACGTGCTGCTGGCGATCTCCGACACCGGCTGCGGCATGCCGCCCGAGGTGCGCGAGCGCGCCTTCGAACCGTTCTTCACCACCAAGCCGGAAGGCGCCGGCACCGGCCTGGGATTGTCGATGGCGTATGGCTTCGTCAAGCAGAGCGGCGGCCACATCCGCATCTACAGCGAGGTCGGCCACGGCACCACGATCAAGATCTACCTGCCGCGCAGCTTCGACAAGGAAGAGCCGGCCGCGCCGCCGCCGGCGAGCGACATCGCCGGCGGCAGCGAGACCATCCTGGTGGTCGAGGACGACCTGGCCGTCCAGGAGACGGTGGTGGAGCTGCTGGCCGGTCTCGGCTACAAGGTGCTGCGGGCCGACAATGGCGAGGCCGCGCTGGCGGTCCTGAAGGCCGGCGCGAAGATCGACCTGCTGTTCACCGACGTGGTGATGCCGGGCCCGCTGCGCAGCCCCGAGCTGGCGCGCCAGGCGCGCCAGCTGGTGCCGGGCATCCGCGTGCTGTTCACCTCCGGCTACACGCAGAATGCGATCGTCCACGGCGGCCGCCTCGACCCCGGGGTGCACCTGCTGTCCAAGCCCTACGGCCGCGAGCAGCTGGCGCGCAAGGTGCGCGAGCTGCTCGGCCCGCAGCCGCAGGCGGCCCGCAGCGGCCTGCGCATCGCCTTCGTCGAGGACAACGAGGATTTCCGCCAGCTTGGCATCGAGATGCTGGTGGCGATCGGCCACCGCGTGCAGGCCTTCCCGCATGCGGAAGCGGCGCTGGTGGCGCTGCAGCCGGGCGCCTTCGACGTGCTGCTGACCGACGTGGGCCTGCCCGGCATGTCCGGCGACATGCTCGCTGTGGCGGCCGCGAAGATCGATCCGGCCCTCCGCATCATCCTCGCCACCGGCTACGGCGACAGCGCGGGCCAGGATGGCGGCGGCAACTTCGATGTGCTGCCCAAGCCCTTCACGCTGCTGGCCTTGCAGGAGGCGCTGCGGCCGGCGCTGCAGCGGATCGGCTAGGATCCGGTCGTGCGGCGGGCGTGGCCCCGGCGCGCGCGGCCGGTCCGGCCCCGGCGGTCACGAGAACGCGTAGACGTCCATCGCCAGGATGCCGTACTCGTAGCTGGCATGCAGCTGTCTTGCCGCCGCGCCGTCGCCGGCCGCGCCGAGGGCCACGAACAGCGGCATCAGGTGTTCCTCGGTCGGATGGTTGCGCACCGCGTGCGGCGCCAGCCGGCGGTAGTCGCGCAACGCGTCGTGGCGGCCCTGCTGCAGCATCTCCTTCATCCATGCGGCGAATTCGCCGACCCAGCCCGGCACCGGCGCTTCCAGGTCCTGCCCGCGGAATTCGTACAGGTTGTGGGTGAGCGAACCCGACCCGACCACCAGCACCCCCTCCGCGCGCAATGCCGCCAGCGCCCGTCCGAGGCGTTCGTGCTCCGCGGCGGCCGCGCCGCGCAGGATCGACAGCTGGAAGACGGGGATGTCGGCCCGCGGATACATCAGCATCAGCGGCACCCAGGCGCCATGGTCGAGACCGCGCTGCGGACTGCGCCGGACCGGATAGCCCGCGTCCTGCAGCAGTCGCGCGACATGCTCCGCCATCGCGGGATCGCCATGGGCGGGATACCGCAGCGCGGACAGTGCCGGCGGGAAGCCGCCGAAATCGTGGATGGTCTCCGGGGCCGGCGCCAGGCTGACCGCCGGTCCGCCGTGGGTTTCCCAGTGGGCGGATGCGACCGCGATCGCTTTCGGGCGCGGCAGGGCCTTGCCGAGTTCCAGCAGGAAGCGCCGCGCAGGGCTGTCCTGCAGCGCTAGCATCGGCGAACCGTGGGAGAGGAATAAGGTGGGCAAGATGGACATGGGAGCATCCGGAGCCGTGGCGCGCAGACACAAGGAGCGGCCATCATGCCTGCGGCACCCCCACTATAGGGCACGGCACGCGGGCAGTGTGCCCTGGCCGTCGGCATTTCGTTTCGCCCCGGCCGGCCAATGCAATCCCCATTCCATGGGATGCGCATCAGCCGGGGACTCATTACGATGCGGACTTTACCTTTCGGTTAGGCCTCGTGGCCTGTCCGCCGCGTGGTTGCATGGCCCGGCGTACACCAGACCAGAAAGCAAGTTCGCTTCCGCCTGTTGACAAATGAATGCAATCGAATACACTTGCATTCAAGTGAATTCGCGAAAGCGAGGATGTCATGTCGCAGACTATGGTGCCGGTTTCCGGGCGGATCGAATCCGACCTGTACGATTGGTTCATCGCGCTGCAATACCGGGATGCCAGAACCAACAGCGACAAGCTGCGGGAAGCGCTCAAGGAGTTGCGCCTGCAACGCGAGGCGCTGGACGACCCGGTGCGCGCCGGAATGTGGGTGCAGCGCCTGCTCGAGCCCCTCCGCGAAGCGCTAGCCCGGATCGAGCATGACGAGCGCAATCATTCCGAGGTCTTGTCGACGCTGCTGGAGCACCTGAGCGCGCTGACGGCTATGGTGCTGTCCGCCCGCCCCCGGGACGCGGTGCAGGCGGCCGCGCTCGAGGATCAACTCGTCAGGCGGACGCTGGCACTGAACGAAGCCTTGCTGCGCCAGGCACTCACTCCCTCGGCGTCGGCGTTCGACAGCCAAGTCGTGCGCCGGCATTGCACCCGCATCGTTGAAGTCGCTGCATTGATCACACCCACCCTACCAGGAGAAAGCCATGGCTGAATCGCTACGCATTCGCGTATCGCAGATCATCGTCGGAAGCGCACATGCCCTGCTCGACCGGATCGAAGATCAGGCGCCGGAAGCGATGATGGAGCAGTCGATCCGCAAGGTCGAGGACATCATCGACGAGGTCAGAGCCGAACTCGGCAAGGCCGCCGCCAATCGGCACCTGGCCCAGCAGCAGCATGCCGAACTCAATCGCCGCCACCTCGAACTCACCGCCCAGGCAGAGGAAGCCATGGCGCTGCAGCGGGAAGACCTTGCGCGCGTCGCGGTAGCCCGCCAGCTGGACATCGAAGCGCAGATTCCTTTCGTGGAAGGCAGCCTGACCGAAATCTCGGCCCAGGAAAAGGAATTGTCCGGCTACGTCGACGCCCTCATGGCGAAGAAGCGGGACATGGAAGAAGCCCTTGCCCAGTTCGTCGCCAGCAGGCAGCGGATGGCGTCCCCGGTGGCGGGACAGGGCGGTGTGGGCGAGGCCCAAGTCAGGGTCGACCGGGCGGCCGATGCATTCGGCAGGATCTTTCGCCGCCAGACCGGCCTGACGCTGGCAGCCGCCGGCGCCACTGCGGAAGAGGCCGTCAAGCTCAAGGAGCTCGACGACCTGATGCAGGCCAAGCGAATCGAGGCCCGCCTCGCGCAACTGAAGGCCAACCGTACATGAGCGCCCTGTTCACGGCGCCGCAGACGCTGCCATTCGGCATCGCGCTGTTGATCATGCTCGGCATCGGCGTGCTCGAAGGCGTGGGCATGTTCGCCGCCGCAAGCCCGTCCGAGCTGATCGAGCATCACCTCCACATCGACCATCCCCAGGCCGATGGCCTGCTCGGCTGGCTGCATGTGGGCAAGGTGCCGCTCCTGGTCCTGCTGGTACTGTTCCTGCTCGGATTTTCGCTCGGCGGATACCTGCTCCAGATCGCGGTGCATGCGGTGTTCGGTACCTTCGGACCCGCGCTGGCGGTGGCGGTGCCCGCATTCTTCATCGGCACGGCCAACGTCCGTTCGCTGGGAGCCCTCCTGGCGCGCATCATTCCCCGCGACGAGACGACGGCCGTCAGCGAGGAGACCCTGATCGGACGCGCCGGCGTGGTGCTGACGGGCGTTGCGCGCACGGGCATGGCAGCGGAAGTGAAGGTGCGCGACCAGCATGGCAATGCCCACTACCTGATGGTGGAACCCGATATCGCAGGCGAAGAATTCGCCGAAGGAAGCGAAGTGCTGATCGTCAGGCGGATCGGTGCAATGTATCGCGGGATCCGGAATCCGCATCCCGCACTGAATCGACAATAACAACGAAGGAGCAAGAACATGGCAATGGACACGCTGGTAGAGATGCTGGCGCTGGCAGGCGTCGGACTGATCGGGCTGGTCATCATCGGCATCATCTTCGCGCGGCTGTACAAGCGCGCGACGAAGGAGACGGCATTCGTGCGCACGGGCCTGGGCGGGCAGAAGGTGATCATGGACGGCGGAGCGATCGTCCTGCCGGTATTCCACGAAACGATCCTGGTCAACATGAACACCCTCAAGCTGGTCGTCACGCGCAACAACAACGACAGCCTGATCACGAAGGACCGTATGCGCGTCAACGTGATCGCCGGCTTCTTCGTGCGCGTCAAGCAATCCGCGGAGGCCGTGAGCATCGCCGCGCAGACCCTGGGCCAGCGCACGATGAACCCGGATGCGCTCAAGCAGCTGGTGGAAGACAAGTTCGTGGACTCGCTGCGCGCGACCGCCGCCACCATGACCATGCAGGAGCTTCAGGACAAGCGCCGCGACTTCGTGCAGGCGGTGCAGAACGCGGTCGCGGAAGACCTTGCCAAGAACGGTCTGGAACTCGAATCCGTTTCCCTGACCAGCCTCGACCAGACCGACAAGCAGTTCTTCAACCCGGACAATGCCTTCGACGCCGAGGGCCTGACCCGGCTGACGGAAGAAACGCAGGCGCGCCGCAAGCAGCGCAACGACATCGAACAGGATACCGAGGTCAAGGTCCGGACGAAGAATCTCGAGGCCACCAGGCAGACGCTGCAGATCACCAAGGAAGAAGAATTCGCGACACTCGAACAGGCGCGCGAAATCGCCAACCGCAAGGCGGAGCAGGAGGCGCTGATCGCGCAGACCGAAGCGCAACGCAAGCGCGACGCCGAAGAAGCCCGCATCGAGGCCGAGCGCCAGGTGAAGGAAAAGAACATCGTCGCCGAGCGCGCGGTGCGCGAGGCGGAAATCGAGAAGAACCTCGCCATCCAGACCAAGGAGATCGAAGCCAAGCGCGAAACCGAGGTGCGCACTGCCGCGCAGCGCAAGGAGATCGAGATTGCGAACCAGGAGTCCCAGATCGCCATCGCGAACAAGTCGCGCGAACAGTCCGAAGCGGACGCCGAAGCCAACCGGGCGCGTGCCGAGGCAGTCAGGGCAGAGGAACTGGTTGTCACGTCGCGTGACGTGACCGCCGCCGAGCGCGAGAAGCAGATCCAGCTCATCGAAGCCTCGAAGAAAGCGGAACAGGAGGCGATCGCCATCAAGGTGGCAGCGGAAGCCGAGAAGGAAGCCGCGGTCAATCGGGCCGAGGCGATTCGGGTGCAGGCCGACGCGCAAAAGGAAGCCATGCTCGCGGAAGCAGCTGGCAAACAGGCGATCAACGAGGCGCTCAACAGGCTGTCCGCCGAGCAGGTGGGTCTGACGGTCCGTATGGAGCTGCTGCGTCAGCTGCCGGCGATCCTGGAGAAGGCGACCAAGCCGATGGAGAAGATCGATTCGATCAGGCTGTTTCAGGTGAACGGAATGCCGGTCGGCGGCGGGCCGGGCGATGGCGCCCTGCGCGGGGCGGGCGTCGGCGGCGCATCGCTGCCGGATCAGGTCGTCAACGCCGCCCTCAATTACCAGGTCGCACAGCCGCTCATCAATGCCATCATGAACGACGCCGGGCTCGGGTCCGGCACTCTGAGCGGCATTGCGGAAAAGCTGGCCGACATGACCGTCCCCGCTGTCGAAACGGTCGACAACGCGGCACGGACGGCGATCCGTGGCGAAGTCGCGGCGACCTGACGCAGCATCGTGGCGAACGCGAGGAATTCTCGCAGGAAATGACAATTTGTAAGAAACGTAAGGACTTCCATTTCCGTCAACGTGCCCGGATCCCTGGCGTTTAGGATGCATTGCCGCTTCATCGGCAATACCAACTACACGAAAGGAACAACCATGAACAAGCTGATCGCTCTCCTCGTTTCGTCGCTGTTCGCCACGGCCGCGATGGCCTCGACCCACACCGCCTCCGCACCGGCCGCCGGCGCCGAAGCGAAGAAGGAAATGAAGGAAGAGGCCAAGGAAGCGAAGAAGGATGCCGCCCAGGCCGACTCCAAGGCCGCCAAGGCGGAAGCGTCTGCGGCCAAGAAGAAGGCCAAGGCCGACGCCAAGGCCAAGAAGGCCCAGGCAGAAGCACAGCAGGACAAGGCTTCGGCTGCTGCCGATGCCAAGGCCGACAAGGCGGAAGCCAAGGCCGAGAAGGCCGCCGCCACCGCCGACAAGGCAGCGGCAACGAAGTAACCGGCGCATCACCCGCCGCGATGGCTCCCGGGGCCGCGCGGCGCAGCCGGCAAGGGGCGGAAGGCAACGGTCTTCCGCCCCTTTTTGTCGTCCGCCGCCAATGTGCGACGGCAGCATGGAATCCGCTTGCCTTCCGCGTTCCACGGATCAATACTGATCCGGCCCGCGGCAGCGTCCCGCGGGCTTTCCGACACGAACGAAACAGGGGGACACCATGCGCATCATCCGCATCGCCGCACTCGCCATCGCTGCATTCGCCGTATCCGTTTCCGCCCATGCCAACGACGCCGCCGAGGCGACCGCGATGGTCAAGCGCGCCGTCGCTTTCATCAAGGAGAACGGCCGCGACAAGGCGCTGGCCGAGTTCAACAATCCCGCCGGCAGCTTCAAGAAGGGCGACCTCTACATCTTCGTCACCAATGTCAAGGGCACCATGCTCGCCAACGGCGCCAATGCCAAGCTGATTGGCAAGGAGCTGATCGACCTGAAGGATTCCGACGGCAAGTTCTTCGTCAAGGAATACATCGAGGTCGCCAATACCAAGGGCGCGGGCTGGTCGGACTACAAGTGGGTCAACCCGACCACCAAGGCGATCGAGGCCAAGTCCACCTATGTCGAAAAGGTGGACGACCTGGTGGTCGGCTGCGGCATCTACAAGAAGTAGGCGGCGGCCCGGATTGCCTTGTACCCGGCCATGCCTGGCCACCGAAATTCTGTCGCGGCGTCAACCGGGTCGGAAACCATGCCGTTGTTGGCAGGGGACATCCTGCCCATTCCATTCACGGAGACACACATGACGAAACAATTCCTGCTGGCCATCGCCTGTTCCCTGTCGCTGAGCGGTCTTGCCTACGCCCAGGCGTCGGCGCCTGCAGCCTCGGCCAAGCCGTCCGCGGCGGCATCCTCGTCCGCCAAGGCGTCGGCGCCCGCCGCCACGGCAGCGTCCGCGCCGGCATCGGCCAAGGCCGACGCCGCCTCCACCGGTTCGTGCGAAGCTCGCGCGCTGGACAAGAACGGCAAGCCGCTGGCCGGCGCCGCGAAGAATTCGTTCATGAAGAAATGCGAGGGCGAGAAAGCCGCGGCCGATGCGGCCGCCGTCTGCGAAACCAAGGCCGTGGACAAGAATGGCAAGCCGCTGGCCGGCGCCGCCAAGTCCGCGTTCATGAAGAAGTGCCAGGCGACCGCCAAGTAAGCAGGGGCATCGTCCTGTGGCTGCCCGCGTGTGCGGGCACGCAGGCGAACAAGGCCGGCGTCATGCCGGCCTTGTTCATTTGCGGGACGCGCATTCCCGCCGGTCCGCCTCAGGCCGGCGCGGCCGCCGGTGCGAAGAACAGGTCCACCGTCTGCAGGAATTCGCGCTGCGTCGTCACCCGGAAGCACAGCGTCTGATAGGGAAACAGTGCCGCGATTTCGCGCACCGTCGCGGCGCGGTCGGGATCGGTCACCAGCACCGTCATCACCTGGCGGTCCTCGTCGAGTGGCAGCCACTGCGCGCGCCGCGCCGCCTCGGCCGACAGGTTCGGCAGCAGCATCACCGGCTTCGCGCGGTCCTTCCGGAACGGTTCGTAGGGAACCTTGAAGGTGTCCGACAGCGCGCGGCCGAGCGCTTCCGGCGTGACGCCCATATCGTCGATCAGCACATCCTCCAGCTCGCGCGCATCGCGCCGCGCCGTGAGCATCGCGGCTTCCAGCTGGCGCTGGTCGATCGTGCCCGCGCGCACCAGGCCGTCGTAGCGGCGCGTCACGGAGACAGGCTGTTTCATGCGCTGCAGGTAGGCGATCGCGATGGTCTCGCACAGCTCGTCCAGGCTGGCCTCGGCGAACTCCGTGAACGGGCCGCCCTCGCGGTTGTTGAGCAGCTGGATCACGCCGAGCAGCTCGCGGTTGCGCGGGTTGACGATGGGCGCCGCCATCATCTGCCGCGTGTGAAAGCCGGTCAGCTGGTCGACCGCGCTGCAGAACTGCATGTCGGGCGACAGCTTCTTCAGCGCCTTGACGTCGTAGGCGTCGTCGAGCCGCACGCCTTCCTTGGTCCGCGCCACATGGCCGGCGATGCTGCGGCTGTCGATCGGCAGCACGATGTTCCTGGTGCCCTCGATGCCGGTGCGGATCTTGGAAAAGATGAAGTTCCTGTCCTTGTCGATCGCGTACAGCGTCATGCGCTCGCAGTGGAACAGTTCGCAGATGTCGGCCGACAGGTCCAGCATCACCTCGTCGAGGTTGTCGGTGGCATGGATGCGGTTGGTCACTGCCTGCAGCCGCTTCGAGAAGGCCAGCCGCTGTTCGAGGCTTTCGGTGGCCTGGGGTTTGCCGAAGAACCATCCCATGAGATTTCTCCCTGAACGTGGTCGTGCAACAGCATGGAAGGACGCAGGGCCGGCGCGGCAGCCTGCGAGCCGACAATCTAATCCAAATCCACGTCGGCGGAAAGGAACGCCGCACAACGGGGCGGCAAAGGAACGCCGCACAACGGGGCGGCAAAGGAACGCCGCACAACGGGGCGGCAAAGGAACGCCGCGCAACCGGGCGGCAAAGGACATCCGCTCGGCTGGGTCAGGCGAAAAAAAGCCCGCACCTTGCGGCGCGGGCGCAAATCCTCAGGAGAGGACAAGGGGAGACAACAGGTACGACATCGTTACTGCGGCAATTCCCGGGCGCCGCGCGGGGCGGCGCCGGCGTCACCAGCCGCCGCCGAGCGAGCGGATCAGCGCGACCGTGGTGGCCGCGCGCGTGCCGCGCAGCTGCACCGCCGTGCGTTCGATGGCGGCGAGATTGCGCTGAGCGTCGAGCACGTCGAGATAGCCCGAGCGGCCGGCCTGGTAGAGCTTGTTGGCCAGCTCCAGCGAGCGGCGCGCCGAGGCCACCGCTTCGTCGATGGCGCGCGCCTGGTTCTCCAGCGTGCGCAGGCCGACCAGGTTGTCCTCGACTTCGGCGAAGGCCGTCAGCACGCTCTGGCGGTATCCCGCCACCGCTTCCTCGAGCGCGGCTTCCGAGCGGGCCACGGCACTGGCATTGCGGCCGCCATCGATGATCGGCAGCGACATCAGCGCGCCAACCACCCAGGCACGGCTGCTCCACCTGAACACGTCGCCCAGCTCGGCCGATTCGCCGCCGCCGGCGGCGGTCAGGCGCAGCGCCGGGAACATCGCCGACTTCGCCACGCCGATGCGCGCGTTGGCGGCGATCATGGCGCGCTGCGCGGCGGCGATGTCGGGGCGGCGTTCCAGCAGCGCCGACGGCAGGCCGGCCGGGATGCGCGGCAGCGTGTCGGAGGCCAGCAGCGGGTTGCCGGCCGCCGAGAAGTTTGCCGCCGGGCGGCCGAGCAGCACCGCCAGCGCATGCTCGAGCTGGGCGCGCTGGCGCTCGACCGCGATCGCTTCGGAGGTGGCGGTCGACAGTTCGGTCTTCGCACGGGCGAGATCAAGTTCGCCGATGTCGCCGACATCGAAGCGGCGCTGGGCGATGCGGACATTCTCCTCGCGCACATTGACGGTCTGGCCGAGGAAGGCCAGTTCGGCATCGGCGGCGCGCAACCGGAAATACGTCTGCGCCACGTCGGCCTGCAGGGCCAGCAGCACCGAGCGCAGCGTCGCTTCGCTGGCCTCGGCATCGGCGCGGGCGGCACCCACGCCGTTGGAGACGCGGCCGAACAGGTCGACCTCGTAGCTGGCGGTGAGCTTGCCCTGGTAGCTGGTCGCCGCCGGCACGTCGGTGCCGGTCGGCAGGTTGAGCGCCAGCGTCGAATTGCGCGCGCGCTGGCCGCCGACCTGCACGCCGACCTGCGGGATGCGGTCGGATTCGGCGATGCCGGCCAGCGCACGCGCCTGCTTCACGCGGGCCGCGGCGGCCTGCAGGCTGGCATTGGCACGGGTGGCTTCATCGACCAGCCGGTCGAGCGTGGCGTCGTTGAACACCTTCCACCATTCGCCGCGCGGCTGCGCTTCGGCCGGCTGCGCCGGCTTCCAGCGCGTGCCATCGGCTGCCGCGACTGCGGTGACCTGCGGCGCTTCCTTGTAGGCGGCCGGCATGTCGAACTGCGGCGCCTTCAGCTCGGGCGCCGCGCAACCCGCCAGCACCAGGGCGGCGAACAGCGGGGCAAGTTTCATCGTGATGGGTCGGGCGGTCATCATGCCACTCCTTCAGGGATCTGCACGTCGGCTGCCGGCGAGGTGCGGCCCAGGCGTTGGGCCAGCGAACGCAGCAGCACATAGAACACGGGGGTGAGGAACAGGCCGAACAGCGTCACGCCGAGCATGCCGGCGAACACCGCCACGCCCATCGCATGGCGCATCTCGCTGCCGGCGCCGGACGAGAACACCAGCGGCACCACGCCCATGATGAACGCGATCGAGGTCATCAGGATCGGGCGCAGGCGCAGGCGGCAGGCCTCCAGCGCGGCCTGCACCACGCTGCGGCCGTGCATCTCCAGCTCGCGGGCGAACTCGACGATCAGGATGGCGTTCTTCGAGGCCAGCCCCACCAGCACGAACAGCGCGATCTGCGTGAAGATGTTGTTGTCGCCGCCGGTCAGCTTGACGCCGAGCAGCGCGCACAGGATCGACATCGGCACGATCAGGATCACCGCCAGCGGCAGCGTCCAGCTTTCGTACTGCGCGGCCAGCACCAGGAAGACCAGCAGCACGCACAGCGGGAACACGATCAGCATGGTGTTGCCGGCCAGGGTTTCCTGGTAGGTCAGCTCGGTCCATTCATAGGTCAGGCCTTTCGGCAGCGTCTCGTTGAGGATTTTCTCCATCTCGGCCTGCGCCTCGCCGCTCGACACGCCGGGCGCGCCGGCGCCGTTGAGGTCGGCCGCCACGTAGGCGTTGTAGCGCTGCACGCGGTCCGGGCCGTAGCTGTCCTTCACGCGCATCAGCGACGACAGCGGGATCATTTCACCCTTGTCGCTGCGCACCTTCAGCTGCGCGATATCGGCCGCCTGCGAGCGGAACTGCGCATCGGCCTGCACGCGCACCTGGTAGGTGCGGCCGAACTTGTTGAAGTCGTTCACGTACAGCGAGCCGAGGTTGATCTGCAGCGTCTGGTAGATCGTCGACAGCGGCACGCCAAGCTGGCGGGCGCGGGTGCGGTCGACATCGGCGAACAGCTGCGGCACGTTGATCTGGTAGCTCGAGAACACGCCGGCCAGCTTGGGGTTCTGCCAGGCCTTCATCTGCACCGCCTGCACGGCCTTGTACAGCTCGTCGTAGCCGAGGTTGCCGCGGTCCTCGATCATCAGCTTGAAGCCGCCGATGGTGCCCAGGCCGTTCACCGGCGGGGGCGGGAAGACCATGATGAAGGCATCCTGGATCGCGCCGAGCTTCATGTTGATCTGCTGGGCGATCTCGGCGCCGGATTGGCCGCGGCCGGTGCGCTTGTCGAAGGGCTCCAGGCCGAAGAACACCACGCCGGCGTTCGGCGCATTGGTGAAGCCGTTGATCGACAGGCCCGGGAAAGCCACCGAATCCTTCACGCCCGGCACCGATTTGGCGATGTCGGACATCTGGCGGATCACCGCGTCGGTGCGGTCCAGCGAGGCGGCATCGGGCAGCTGGGCGAAGCCGACCAGGTATTGCTTGTCCTGGGCCGGCACGAAGCCGGACGGCACCGCCTTGAACACCAGCACGGCGGCGGCGGCCAGCACGGCATACACCGCCAGCGCGGCGGCCTTGCGCGACAGCACGCCCTTCACGCCACCTTCATAGCGGTGCGAGCCGCGCTCGAACACGCGGTTGAACCACGCGAAGAAGCGGCCGAAGATGCGGTCCATCCAACGCGTCAGCGCATCCTTCGGCGCGGCCGGCGACTTCAGCAGGGCGGCGGCCAGTGCCGGCGACAGCGTCAGCGAGTTGAAGGCCGAAATCACGGTCGAGATGGCGATCGTCAGCGCGAACTGGCGATAGAACTGGCCAGAGAGGCCCGACACGAAGGCGATCGGCACGAACACCGCGCACAGCACCAGCGCGATCGCGATGATCGGGCCGGACACTTCCTTCATCGCCTGGATGGTCGCCTCGCGCGGCGACAGGCCGGCGTGGATGTTGCGCTCGACGTTTTCCACCACCACGATGGCGTCGTCGACCACGATGCCGATGGCCAGCACCATGCCGAACAACGACAACGTGTTGATCGAAAATCCGAACGCGAACATCACCGCGAAGGTGCCGATGATCGACACCGGCACCGCCAGCAGCGGGATGATGGAAGCGCGCCAGGTCTGCAGGAACACGATCACCACGATCACCACCAGCAGCACCGCCTCGAGCAGCGTCTTGACGACGGCGTCGATCGATTCGCTGACAAACTGGGTCGGATCGTAGACGACGCTGTATTCCACGCCCTCGGGGAAATCCTTCTTCAGCTCTTCCATCTTCGCGCGCACGTTGGCCGACAGCTGCAGCGCGTTGGCGTTGGGCGCCTCGAAGATGGCGATGGCGGCGGCCGACTTGTTGTTCAGCAGCGAGCGCAGCGCATAGGAATTGGCGCCCAGCTCGATGCGCGCCACGTCCTTCAGGCGCGTGACCGAGCCGTCGGCGCCGGTGCGCACGATGACGTTGCCGAACTCTTCCTCGGACTGCAGGCGGCCCTGGGTGTTGACGGTCAGCTGGAACTCGGCGTTCTTCGCCGGCGCCTCGCCGATCACGCCGGCGGCGACCTGGACGTTCTGCTCGCGGATCGCGGCGACCACGTCGCCGGCCGTCAGGTTGCGCGCGGCCACCTTCTGCGGATCGAGCCAGATGCGCATCGCGTAATCGCCGGCGCCGAACAGGATGGTCTCGCCCATGCCGGGAATGCGCGACAGCTGGTCCTTGATGTTGAGCACCGCGTAGTTGCGCAGGTAGACGTCGTCATAGCGGCCGTTCGGCGAGGACAGGTGCACCACCATGGTCAGGTTCGGCGAGCTCTTCACCGTGGTGACGCCGATCTGGCGCACTTCCTCGGGCAGGCGCGGCAGGGCGCGCTGCACGCGGTTCTGCACCTGGGTCTCGGCGGCCTCGACGTCGGTGCCGATCTTGAACGTGACCGTCAGCGCCAGCGATCCGTCGGAGGTGGCCTGGGAGGACATGTAGAGCATGTTCTCGACGCCGTTGATCTGTTCCTCCAGCGGCGCGGCCACGGTTTCGGCGATGACCTTCGGGTTGGCGCCCGGATACTGGGCGCGCACCACGACGGACGGCGGCACGACCTCGGGATATTCCGAGACCGGCAGCTTGAAGATCGCCAAGAGGCCGGCGACGAAGATGATGATCGACAGCACGCCGGCAAAGATCGGCCTGTCGATGAAGAAGCGGGAGATGTTCATGATGGGTCCTTGTCGCGTGAAGTCCGCGCGGGTCACTTCGCCTTGTCGGCCGCGGCGTTCCTGTCGTTGCCGGCCGGCTTCTTCGTGGCCAGCGCGCCGGCCGCGTCCATCGGCACTTCCTGCGCGGTGACCGGCGCGCCCGGGCGCACGCGCTGCAGGCCGTTGACCACCACCTTCTCGCCGGGCTTGACGCCGTCACGCACCACGCGCAGGCCGTCGACCACCGGGCCGAGCACCACCGGGCGGTATTCCGCCTTGCCTTCCTGGTTGACGACGAAGACGAACTTGCGGTCCTGGTCGGTGCCGATCGCGCGGTCGGCCACCATGGCGGCGCGCGTCTCGGTGCCGGAGCCGTTGCCGGACGCCACCTGCACGCGGGCGAACAGGCCCGGCGCCAGCAGGCCGTCGGCATTCTTCAGCACGGCGCGCATGCGCACGCTGCCGGTGCGCACGTCGACCGCGTTGTCGACGAACTCCAGCTTGCCCTCGTGCGGGAAGCCGGTCTCGTTGGCCAGGCCGATGCGCACCGTCACCGGCTTGCCGTTGCGGGCCAGCGCGCCGACGCGCAGGTAGGTGTCCTCGTCGCCGTCGAAGCTGGCGTAGATCGGGCTGGCCGACACCACCGAGGTCAGCAGCGCATTGCCGTCGACCAGGTTGCCGAGAGTGACTTCCGCCTTCGACACGCGGCCGTCGATCGGCGAGCGCACCTGGGTGTAGCCGAGGTTCAGCTTCGCGGCATCCCAGGCCGCCTGGGCGGCGCGTGCGTTGGCTTCCAGTTCCTTGAGGGCGGCGATCTTCTCGTCGGCCTCGCGCTGGGCGATGGCCTTCTCGGCGATCAGCTTCTCGGCGCGCGCCAGTTCGGTGCGGGCGAGGTCGGCCTTGGCCTTGGCCGCCAGCATCGCCGCCTCGGCGCGGTTGGCCTCGGCCTGGTAGGGACGCTGGTCGATCACGAACAGCACGTCGCCCTTCTTCACCAGCGCGCCCGGCTTGAAGTTGACGGCGGCGATGTAGCCGGACACGCGCGGGCGGATCTCGACGCGCTCGACGGCTTCGAGGCGGCCGGAGAATTCCTGGGTTTCCATGATCGATTTCTCGACCACGGCGGCGGCGGTGATCGGCGGGCCGCCGGCCATGCCGGGGCCGGCTTCCTTGGCGTGCGGCTGGCCGCAGGCCGCGAGCACGAGCGCCGCGATGGCGGAGAGGGCCAGCGGCGCGGATTTCCTGATGATGCGTGTGGTGTTGGCGTTCATGTTCTCAATCCCCATGGAGTGGTGAAATGCGGGTCGGTCTGCGCAGGTTCGTCGTTCCAGCGATGGCAAGGTCAAGCGCTTCTTGCGTCGCCTGCCGGCGCGACCCGGTTGGCGTGCGGGTTGGCATGCGCTTGCATCGGCGCAAGCGCATGCCCGCGCGCGCGGACGAGGCGGGCAATGCGGCGCAGTGCGGAGGCGGTGCGGTGGTTCTTCATTGTTCTGGCTCCGTGTGCGAAGGAAAAAAGGGGCTTCTCCGCGCGCTCGGCGCGGATGCGTCATCGGGTTTCGGGGGAGTCCGGCCGTCGCGGCCGGCATGTCATGCGCGGCGTGCCGTCACGAGGTCGGCGTCGACGCGGACGAGGCTTCCGCACACAGTTCGCTGAAGAACTGGCGGATCTCGTGCAGCACGTTCTGCTGGCGCACCGAGTCGCAGCGCGCGTTCGGCTCGGACAGCGCCAGCGGCGGCAGGCGCTTCACCGAGGCGCGGATGCCGGCCTTGGCCAGCTTGGCGCCGTAGGCTTCGGCCTCGTCGCGCAGCGGGTCCTCGTCGGCCGTGAGGATCAGCGCCGGCGGCAGGCGGCTCATGCGGCTCGAATTGAGCGGCGACGCGTACGGATGCGCGCGGTCGATCGCGCGCGGCAGGTAGCCGCGGTAGCCCTGCACGCAGGACGACACCGTCTCGACCACGCCGCTGTCGCTGCTCATCTCGCGCATGGAGCACGTCGACAGGTTGGGGTCGAGCATCGGCATGATCAGCAGCTGCGCGGCCACCGGCGGACCGCCGCGGTCGCGCGCCATCAGGGCCGCCACCGCGGCCAGGTTGCCGCCGGCCTCGACGCCGGCGACGATCAGGTGGCTGCCGTTCCAGCCGAATTGCGCGCGATGTTTCGTGGCCCAGGCCAGCACCGCGTGGGCGTCTTCCGCCGCGGCCGGGAACGGCGCCTCGGTGGCCAGCGTGTAGGCGCTGGCCAGCACGGCGATCTGCGATTCGGCCGCCAGCGCGCGGGCGAAGGCGTCGACGCATTCCAGCTGGTCCTCGGTGAAACCGCCCGAGGGAAAGAACACCACCAGGCAATCCGCATCCTGCTGCGGCGGGCGGAACAGGCGGGCCGGCAGGCTGCCGCGCGCGCCGGCCACGTCGAGCAGCGTCAGCGCCACGCTGTCCGCATCGATGCCGGACGGCATGCAGCCGGGGACGCCCGTCGGGATGTCGGTCGGTACGCGTGCGCTCACTGTGCGGCTCCTTCGGAGGCGGTGCCGCCGAACACGCGGTCGGCCAGTTCGTCGAAGCCGTCGGCCTGCGCCTGGACCGCCGCGCCGCCGTACGCCGGCAGGTCGTCGCCCAGCGCGTGGCCGAGCGACAGCCCGGCGGCGATCGCCAGGGCGAGAAGGAGTGCTGCTGCGGGAATGTCGCGGGTTGCCATGGTGTCCTCCTGGGACTTTGCCTGATGCAATGCAGCGGATGATACGTTTGTCTACAATGCAGATAAACAAGACAAAAGCGAATTGACTGTTCAGGATCCTGAACAATCGACAAGGTACAGCCGAACCGGGGGCAGCATGGACAAGTTACAGGCGATGGAAGTCTTCGTGCAGGTGGTCGACGCCGGCAGCTTCACGCGCGCGGCGGATATCCTGCAGCTTCCCAAGGCGACGGTATCGACGCTGGTGTCCGGCCTGGAGAGCCACCTGTCGGTCAAGCTGCTCCACCGGACGACCCGCCAGGTCAGCGTGACGGCCGACGGCGCCGCCTATTACGAGCGCTGCCTGGCCATCCTCAACGACGTGCAGGATGCCGAGGATGCGCTGTCGCGTCGGCGGCTGAGTCCGGCGGGCCGGCTGCGCGTGGATGTCCCGAGCGGCCTCGGCCACAACCTGATCGTGCCGGCGCTGCCCTCCTTCTTCGAACGCTATCCCGACATCCGGCTGGAGCTGGGCTGCAGCGACCGCCCGGTCGACCTGATCGAGGAAGGCGTGGACTGCGTGGTCCGCGGCGGCAATCTCGCCGATTCCTCGCTGGTGGCGCGCCGCATCGGCGTGCTGCTGTTCGTGACCTGCGCGGCGCCGTCGTATCTCGCGCGGCGCGGCATGCCGCAGCATCCCAATGACCTGCAGCAGCACGAGTGCATCAATTATTTCTCGTCCAAGACCGGCAAGGTCTACGAATGGGATTTCACGCGCGAGGGCCAGCGCATCGAGACCCGCGTGCCGGGTTCGGTCGCGGTCAACGATTCGTCGGCCTATCTCACCGCCGCGCTGGCCGGGCTGGGCATCGCCCAGCTGCCGGTGTTCACCGCGCTGCCCCACATCGAGGAAGGCCGCCTGCAGATGGTGCTGCCGGAGTGGTGTTCCGAACCGCTGCCGCTGCACGTGATGTATCCGCAGAACCGCCACCTGTCGGCCAAGGTGCGCGCCTTCGTCGAATGGGTGTCGGAACTGATGGCCGACCACCCGTGGCTGGACATCCGGCGCGCGCGCGAGTGCGGGGCGAAGCCGGGGATGGCGGCGCGTGCGCAGGAAACCGAGGCCGAGCCATCCTGAGCGGCGCGACCTTCCGGCCGTACCGTGGACTGCGCAAATGTGAGCGTCACGCCGCGCCGGCTGGCCCTGGCGGCCGGTCGGAATTACATTGCCCGCTGGTGCGCCCGCTACCGCGGGGGACCGTGTTGCGTGGCGCAAGTCATCAAGTCGGGCCGGGTGGCGTCGCTGACGTCCGAACTGCCGTGCACGGGCTTGGCGGAGCACCCGCATGCCGCCACGCTGGCGGTGGAGGAAAAGGGACCATGAATTCATGAAGCTTCCAGCCGTCAGCAAGTTCGCGAAGTCGCTGCCAGAGGTGACGGACGAACCGCATCATGACAGCGGCTCCTTCCGTGTCCGCGGAAAGATCTTCGTCACCGTCCCGCCGGGCGGCGAGTGGCTCCATGTCTTCGTCCCGGATGCGCTGCGCGACGAGGCCCTGGCGATCCATGGATCGTTCACGGAAAGCCTGACGTGGGGCGGCAAGGTCGTCGGGCTCCGGCTCCGGCTGGCGGATGCCGACGAGGCGGCGGTCAGGCGGCTGGTGCTTGCGGCATGGCGGCACAAGGCGCCGAAGGGGCTGGCGGACCCGATGCCGGAACAAGGCGGGAACGAGCCGGACAAACAGGATTGAACGATGCGCATGCGTGCGCTGACCGTCCCGGCCTGGGACATTGCGATACGCCGGCCATCTGGCGACAGAAAGGAGGAGACCATGACATGTCGTTTCCGGCAGCTCGGCGCGGCCGACGTGCCGGCCATGCGCGCACTGCTCGGCGTCTTTGCGGACGCTTTCGAGGACGGGCCGACCTATCTCGGCAACCAGCCCGACGATGCCTATCTCGCCGGTCTGCTGGCGAACCCGGGCTTCGTCGCGCTGGCGGCATGGGATGGCGACAGTGTCATCGGCGGCCTCGCGGGCTACGTGCTGCCGAAGTTCGAGCAGGCGCGCTCGGAACTGTACATCTACGACCTCGCCGTGCTGTCGGCATACCGGCGGCGCGGCGTGGCCACCGGGCTGATCGAAGCCTTGCGGCGGATCGCGGCAGAACGGGGCATCTGGGTGATGTTCGTGCAGGCCGACCATGGCGACGATCCGGCGATTGCGCTCTACACCAAGCTGGGCGTGCGCGAGGACGTGCTGCATTTCGATATCGCGCTGGACCAAGATGATGCCTCCAGTGGTGTTGCCCATATCCATGGAAAATCGGAATGAAGAGACGTATTGAAAGGAACGAACTGGTCGGTGTCTGGACTCTTGATGAATTCCACATCCATCGCGAGAACGGCGAACTGTTCACGTGGCCGGGCGAACAGCGCGGCACGCTGATCTACACCGGCTCCGGCTACGTCAGCGTTGCGCAGAACCGCGACCCGTTGCCGAACCCGAGCGAGGAGGACCGGCTGCGCGAATCGAATTTCTATACCGGCCGCTATGAGCTCGCCGCGGACGGCGCCAGCGTGATCCATGTCGGTCTGCAATCGAGCTCGCCGGGTGTCGTCGGCCAGCGCATGGAGCGCGAGATCGAACTTCTCGGCGACGGGCGGTTGCGGCTGAGCGGCATTGGCCTGAAGGAGCGCGTCACGCTCGTCTGGCGCAAGGTGGCGTCGTGAAGGAGTGGTTGGTTGACATCGAGGTGCCCCGGATCGCCATGGCGTGGCGCTGGCTGTGCGTATCCAGGTCGGAGGGCGGGGCATGGTGACGGCGCTCGTGGTGGTCGACATGCAGGAAGGCCTGGATGATCCTTCCTATGGACGAAGAAACAATCCGTCGTGCGAGGCCAACATCGCCACCTTGATGGCATGCTGGCGCGCGGCGGGTGCTCCGGTCGTATTTACGCGGCATCTCTCCGGAAGGCAGGGCTCTCCGCTGTGCGAGGACGACCCGCGTTCCCGGATCAAGCGCGAATTGTCGCCGATGCAAGGCGAGATGGTCTGCGACAAGCGCACCAACAGCGCATTCAAGTCGGCCGGATTCGTGCGCGCGCTCGATTCGGCGGGCGTCGGCGGTATCGTATTCGTCGGATTGGCGACCGATATATGCATCACGGCATGCGCACGCGAGGCAAGGGACCTCGGCTACGAGGTGACCGTGGTGCCCGATGCATGCGCGGCATTCTCCCGGGTGTCCAACAATGGACAGGAATTTCCGGCGGAGCTGGTGCATGACGTTGCGCTTGCGTCGCTGAGCATCTCGGGAATTCGCCTTGCACGCACGAACCAGGCCATTGCGTCGGCAACCAATTCGACAATCGGAAAGGTGCCCGAACGATCTCCGTCGGCCGAGGCAGGTCCATCCCGATGATGCAATTCCTCTTTGTCAGTGGTCTGCCGGCCAGTGGGAAATCGACGCTTGGCGCCGCCCTTGCTCGCGAACTTGGCTTACCCTTGCTGGACAAGGACGCGATCCTCGAAAAATTGTTTGCACGCCGCGGCATCGGCGACCTCCGCTGGCGAGCACGTCTCAGCCGCGAGGCGGATGCGGAGCTGGAGCGCCGTTGCCGGTCGTCGAGCGGCGCCGTCATCGTGTCATGGTGGCGGCACCCGGGCGCTGCCAGGGCTTCGACATGACAGACTGCGTCATCTTCGACCTGGACGGCACCCTGGTGGATAGCGAACACCTGTGCAGCCTCGGCCTGGAGATCGAACTGCGGCGCTTCGGCATTGACGAGACTGCGGGCGCGCTTGCGCAGCGCTATCGCGGCTGGCAGCTGGCGAAGATCTGCGCCGCGATCGAGCAACGGCACGGCATCGCTCTCGACGCGGCATTCGTGCCGGCGTACCGCAGGACCGTGGAAGCGCTGTTCGAGGAACATCTCCGGCCGATGCCGGGAGCGCACGACATGCTGCGTGCGCTTTCGCTGCCTGCATGCGTGGCTTCCAGTGCGCCGCAGGCCAAGATCAGGCACGCGCTGTCGCTGACCGGACTGCTGCCGTTCTTCGAAGGCAGAATATTCAGTGCCTACGACATCGGCTCATGGAAGCCCGACCCCGGACTGTTCCTCCATGCAGCGCGGATCATGGGGTCGGCGCCAGCCGATTGTGCGGTCGTCGAAGACAGCGAAGTCGGCATCCAGGCGGCACGGGCCGCCGGCATGCGAGCGGTCTGGCTGTCAGGTACGTCGTACGGCGCGCTTCCGCCGGGAGTGAGGCGCGTTCAACATCTGCGGGAACTGCCTGGCGTGCTCGGCTTGCCGATCGCCGGCCACGGCATGCCGCAGGCGTGCGACGAGAGTGAGTTGCATGCCGGATTGAAACGACAACATGTGGAGGTCGCAGGCTGATGAGAAATGTGATGATGAGGATTTGCGGATGGTTGGCGACCGCGATGCTGTTGGCCGGTGTGCTGGCGCCGATGGCATCGGCCCGCGCGGACAATGGCGTGCACGACGACTCCTGCGACGACTTCCCTGGCGCCGCGGACATCATGCACGGCCACCGCATCGTGATGGTCGGCGAGCACCATGGCACCCGCGAGATGCCTGCCGTGTTCGGCCGCCTGGTGTGCAATGCGCTACGGCGGGGCAACACGGTCGCCGTCGGGCTGGAACTTGCCGCCGGCGACGCCGCGCCGCTGGCGGACTATCTCGCCGCCGACGGCGGCACAGCCGCGCGTGCACGGCTGCTGTCGGGCACGACCTGGCGCAGCCCGCACAAGGACGGCCGCCAGAGCGAGGCCATGTTGCGGCTGATCGAACGCCTGCGCGTCCTGCAACAGGGCGGAGCGCCGCTGGAAGTGTTCGTGCTGACCGATCGCATCGTGCAGGACTACCGCGAGGTGGGCGGCATCATGGCCCAGGCCGTGCGGCGCCGCTTCGCATCCGCGGCGCGTCCGCTGGTCGTCACGCTGACCGGAAACGTGCACAGCGGAACGAACCCGCCCGCGCCGGGCCGTCCGGAACCGATGGGATACCTGTTGACGGATCTGCGCCCGGTGTCGGTGCGATTGCTGCATGACGGCGGGCAGGCGTGGAACTGCCGCACCGGTTGCGGCGTGCACGAACTAGCCCGAACCAGCGGCGACCAGCCCTTGCTTGCGCTGCAACCGGATGCGGCCGGCCAAGCTGTCACCCGCCAGGTTACGCTGCGCGTGGGTCCGGTATCGGCATCGCCGCCGGCGGATTCCGAAGCGGCCGGCAGCGCGCGTTGACCGGTGCCGCGCCTGCCAAAACCTGCAGGTGGCGGCAAGCGTGATTGAGCGCTCGCGTCAGGCAGTGCGACACTGCGGCGCATGCCTGTGGAGGCATGCCTCATCCGATCCTTCCGTCGCCGTCAACATGCTCCAGCTCGCGCAAGCCTGTTCCTCCCTGTTCGCCCGGCTCGACGGACACGGCCGCGTCCACCGCCGGCGCATCGCCGCCATCCCGCGCCTGCGCGCGCTGCGGGCTGCCTGACGCATGCGCTGGAAACTCGCCTCCTTCGATCTCGACGGCACGCTCACGCGCGGCGTCACGACGAGCCAGCATCTGGCCCGCCGGCTCGGCCACCTGGCGGAGATGCAGGCGATCGAGGCCGCCTACGCGTGCGGCAAGGCAAGCAATGCGCAGGTCGCCCTGGTCGACGCGCGCCGCTATCGCGGCCTGTGTCCGGCCGACATCGAGCGCATGCTCGACGATATCCCGGTCGTGGACGGCATCGGCGAGACGGTGGCGGCCCTGGCCCGCCAGGGCATTCCGGCAGTGATCAGCACGCTGGCCTGGAGTGCCGTCGCCGGCGTGTTCGCCCGGCGCTACGGCTTCGTCGCCTGGTGCGGCCCCCGGCTCGAGGTGGGCGCCGACGGCTGCTATACCGGCGGTGTCGCCGCCCATGCCGAGGACATCGACAAGCCGCGCTTCGTCGACCGCATCGCCAAGGCGCACGGCATCGCCCTGCACGAGGTATTCCATGTCGGCGACGCGCGCTCCGACATTCCGCTGTTCCGCGCGGCAGGCTACGCGCTGGGTTTCAATGCCGTGCCGGAGGTGGCGGGCTATTGCGATGCCATGGTGGAGTCGGAGTGCCTGCTCGACGTGCTGCACAATATTCCCGGACTGGCGCCGGCTGACGACGCCGATGCGCAGCCGCCGCATGACGATTCCGCTTTCCTGGAGGGCGCATGACTCTTGTCTGTATCGCGATCGCCGTGGCTTTCCTGCTGGCGATCGGTGTCTGGATCACGCTGTTCCGCGTGTTCAATTCCCGCGACGGCGAGCGTTACCGCAAGATGGCCATGCAGGGACCGTTCGTGCCGCTGAGCGCCGACGGGATCGCGGAGGACGAGCGGCGCAAGGCGCCGCGCGCAGGCGGCAACGCCACCGTTCCGTCGCGCGCCGGCGAGATGCCCGGCGACAGATCCTGAGCCGGAGCCGCAATGTATTTCCAGCGTTACAGCGCCCCCGACGAGAGCACGCTGCATGCGGACATCCTGGCGGCAACGGACGCGCTGGCGGTGGCGCGCCGCAATGGCGACATGGCGCAGGCCCTCGCGTTGTCGGCGACACTGGGCGGCATGCTCACCACCGCGCGCCGGGAGTCCGACGCCTGCAAGTTGCTGGAAGAGGCATTGGCAGAGGCACGCGATTGCGGCCAGGAGGCGATGCAGGGCTGGCTGCAGCACATGCTGGCGACGGCGCGGCAGTATTGCGGAGACCGCATCGATGCCCATGCCGGGTTTGCCGAGGCGCTGTCGATCGCACGCCGCCTGGGGCTCGAGGAACTGGAGCATTACGCGCTCCATCACTGGGGGCGTTGCCTCGTGGAGGACGGGCAGGTCGATCGGGCGCGCGAATGCTTTCTTGCGGCGCTGGCGATCCGCGAACGGTTGGGCGATCCGCGCCAGGCATCGAGCCGGCGTGCGCTGGCGGCCCTGGATGCCGGCGAACATGGAGTCGTTGCAGATGGCCTTGCCGCACCGGGCGGCAAACACGCAGGCGGAGCGACGACATGAAACGCGACATCGCCTGCCGCCGCCTCATGGGCGAGGATGCCGACGCCTTCGCGCAACTCCGTCGCGAGATCGCGTTCGACAATCCGGTGCCGCTCGGCCTGACCGTTGACGAGGAGCTTTCGCGCCCGCTCGAGGGATTCCGCAGCCAGCTTTCCTACCCGTTGCCGAACGCGGCCTTCGGGGCCTTCGAAGATGGCAGGCTGGTCGGCAGTGCCGCGGTGGCATGGCCCGGCAAGTTTCCTTCGTCGCGCCACAAGGCCGAACTGTGGGGCGTGTTCGTGTCGCCGGGGCAGCGAGGCAACGGCATCGGCCGGCGCCTCGTCGGGATGGCGCTCGACCATGCGTTCGGTGCAGGCGCGCGGCGCGTCAACCTGACGGTCTACCTGCCCAACGATGCGGCCGTGGCCCTGTATCGATCGCTCGGCTTCGTTGCCTGCGGGACCGAGCCGGAGGCGGTCTGTCTCGGCGGGATCTTCCATGACGGCCTGCAGATGAGCTTGTTGCGACCCGGCGGCAAGTGATCGGTGGTACGCGACCGCTCGCCAATCGCACCCGGCGCCGGTAACATGGGCGCTCGCCCGCAACGGCAAGGCTGCCACGGCAGGCAAGCACCGTGCCGGCAATCGGCCGCAACCGCTTCCCCGGGAGAACATCCATGATCGTCACCACCACCCCCGCCATCGAAGGCCGCAGGATCAGCCGCTACTGCGGCGTGGTCGCCGGCGAGGCCATCCTCGGCGCCAACCTGTTCAAGGACATCTTCGCCGGCCTGCGCGACCTGGTCGGCGGCCGGTCCGGCACCTACGAGCGCGAACTGCAGCGGGCGCGCGACATCGCGCTGCAGGAACTGCAGCAGAAGGCCGCCGAGCTGGGCGCCAATGCGATCGTCGGCGTCGACCTGGACTACGAAGTGCTCGGCCGCGAGAACGGCATGCTGATGGTCTCGGCCAGCGGCACCGCGGTCGTCGTCGAATGAGCGCGGGAGACAGCGGCATGAGCACCGGCACCGTCAGCTTCCACCGCGTCCTGCGGGCGCCCGCCGACCGCATCTACCGTGCCTTCCTCGATCCGGATGCGCTGGCGAAGTGGCTGCCGCCGCACGGCTTCACCGCCCGCGTGCACCATCTCGATGCGCGCGTCGGCGGCACCTATCGCATGTCCTTCACCAACTTTTCCGACGGCCACAGCCATTCCTTCGGCGGCGAGTACCTGGAACTGGTGCCGGGCGAGCGCATCCGCCACACCGATCGCTTCGACGATCCCAAGCTGCCGGGCGAGATGGTCACCACCATCACGCTGCGCAGCGTGTCGGTCGGCACCGAGGTGCGGATCGTGCAGGAGGGCATCCCGGCGCCGATCCCGACCGAGGCCTGCCACCTCGGCTGGCAGGAATCGCTCGTGCTGCTGGCGCAGCTCGTCGAAGCCCGGGTCTGCGACTGACCCTGCCGGATAGGAACCCGGCGCATGACGCCCACCGCGCATTTCATCCTCTATGTCGCCGACCAGGAGCGCAGCGCCGCGTTCTATGAGGCGGCGCTCGGCACGCCGCCGCGGCTGCACGTGCCGGGCATGACGGAATTCGCCCTCGCGGGCGGCGGCGTTCTCGGCCTCATGCCCGAGCGCGGCATCGCGCGACTGCTGGGGCCGGCGTTGCCGGATCCCGCCGGGGCGCGCGGCGTGCCGCGCGCGGAGCTCTACCTCGTCGTCGATGCGCCGCAGTCTTGCCACGACCGCGCGCTGGCGGCCGGCGCGCGCGAGCTGAGCCCGCTGTCGCCGCGCGACTGGGGCCATGTCGCCGCCTATTCTCTCGATGCCGACGGCCACGTGCTGGCGTTCGCGGCACCGCTGCCGATCCACCGACCGGAATGAATCGCACACGATGACGGACACGCACGACGATCTCGGCTTCACCTGGCGCCTGCGCAAGAGCGGCGAGGTGGATATCCATCACCATGGCCGGCTGGCGGCGACGCTGCGCGGCCGCGATGCCGATGCCTTCCGTACGGAGGCGGCGCGCGGCGATGCGCCGGCGTTGCAGCAGCGCATGGCGCGCCTGACCGGCAACTATCGGCGCGGCAACGAACGGCTGGCGTCGGCGCATGCGCGCAACCGGCGCTGACGCAACCTGGGGAGAGAGGACGATGACGGCTGGATATTCGGGCACGCCGCTGGCGAAGAAGCTGGGCCTGCGCGACGGCATGACATGGGTGGCGTTGCATGCGCCGCCGGACTACCGCGACTGGCTCGGCGACCTGCCGCCCGGTGCCTCCATCCGCACGCGGCTACGCGGCACGCCGGCGGCGGTGCACCTGTTCGCTACCGAACGTGCCGCGCTGGAGACGTCGCTGGCCGGCCTGCGCGAGCGCATCGCGCCCGACGGCATCGTGTGGGTGTCGTGGCCGAAGAAGGCGGCGAAGGTGCCGACCGACGTGACCGAGGACGTCATCCGCGCCGTGGCCCTGCCGCTCGGCTTCGTCGACGTCAAGGTCTGCGCCGTCAGCGAGGTGTGGTCGGGGCTGAAGCTGGTCATCCGCAAGGAGCTGCGCGGCCCCGCGGCTTGACCGCTTCAGGTGTCGGCCGGAGTTCGCCCGGAATGCCGGTGCCAGTTCCTGTCCGCGCGATTCGCCGTCACGTTGGCGGTGGCCGCGTCACGGTGCGAATTCCGACAGCTTGCGCAGGCGCAGCGTGGGATCGTTGGCGATGTTCTGCTGCAGCCAACCGAGATGTCCGGCGCCGAAGATCACCAGGATGCGCTCGTCCGGGCTGGCGGCGAGCTGCACGATGTTGCTGTGGATGCGGATGTTCCGCTTGAACCAGTCGGCAATCAGATCGGCCCCGGCCCAGTCCCACGGTTCTCCGAATCGCACCTTCCGGTAATAGAACCCCATGTCGTCGGCGACCTTGGCGTCGGCATTCATGTACAGCAGCGACTCGAGGATGGTGTGCGTGGCCAGGTAGCGGCCCTGTGCCTTGACCATGTCGCCGATGTCCTGCATCAGCGCATCGAGTTCCTTGGCGCGGCCGGTTGCCTGCGCGTGCTTGACGACGCGGGGATAGGGAAATTCGCCGTCGGCATCGACACCGTACACCGCCTGGTGTCCCAGTTCCCTGGCAAGCCGGAATCCGATCTGCTCGGTCTCGTTGCGGCCGAGCTGATGCCTTCCAGCGACATACTCGGGATAGGCGCTGGTCACGAGCCTGTCACGCGGCCCCTGTTCCACGGCGATCCTGGTCGGGTTGAATTTCTTCAGCACGGCGATGACCTGGGCGATCTCCTGCTGCCGCTTCGGCGACAGCACGTCGTCGACCTGCATGTTGAAAATGTCGCGTCCGGGATTGGCCATGTGGTAGACGCCAAGCACCAGCACCTCGGCGCGCCTGGCGGCGGGTGCCGGCTCCGACGCGGTCGCCGGCGCCGCAAGCGATATGCAGAACAACGCCACAAGCAGGTGACGCATGGATCTTTCCTTTCGGCGGCCGCCGGGGCCGCAGTTGGTTCATCGCCGGGCGCGGCACGCCGCCGTACCGGCGATCTCTGACGCAGCCATCCCTTGCCGCCGCCTGCCGGGCGGCGCGGGTAGCGGCAGGACGTGCGCCTCACGCGCGGCGCGACCGCTGCGCGGCGATGCCGCGGATCGCGCCGGCGAGCGTCTCCAGGTCATTGGTGTCGTTGAGGTAGGAGACCGATGCGCGCACGACATTGTGCAATCCGCGCGCCTGCATGTCGAGCGGCGTATACGGGACGCCGTTGGCGCCGACGTGGATGCGCTGCGCGCGCAGCCTGTCCTTGACCGCCATCGCGTCGAGCCCCTCGATCGTGAACGAGACCAGCCCCGAGCGGGCGCCCGCCCGGCCCAGGTCCCGCACGGTCACGCCCGGCAGCTCGCCGAGCATGGCGCGCAGACGCTCGGCCATGGCCAGTGCGGCCGGGGCGATCCGCGCGACGCCGAGCGACAGCGCCAGCTCGATCGACGCAAGCAGGCCGAGCTGCAGCGCCGCCGACGATTCGCTGGTCTCGAACATGCGCGCGTCGCCGCGCAGCGCCGGGCCGTCATGGCCCCATGGTGCCGACCAGACGTCCACCCACGGCGGATCGAGCTTGCCGAGGAATTCCCGGCGCACGTACAGGAGGGCCGTTCCGCGCGGACCGCGCAGGAACTTGCGGCCGGCTCCCTTGAGGATGTCGCACTGCAGTTCGCGCACGTCGACCGGTATCTGCCCCAGGGCCTGGCCGGCATCGACCAGGAAGGGAATGCCGGCAGCCCGGGCGACGCTGCCGACGGCGGCCGCATCGTGGATCAGGCCGCCGTTTGCCGGCAGCCAGGTCAGCGAGATCAGGCGTACCCGTTCGTCGAGGCAGCCGGCCAGCGCAACGGGATCGACGCTGCCGTCGTCGCGCACCGGCATGACCTCGACGCGCGCGCCGCTGCGGTCGGCTGCCCTCCGGTAAGTGGCCAGGTTGCCGCCCCATTCCTGGCGGCTCACCAGGATGCGCTCGCCCGCGCGCAGGGGCGGCAGCGCCGCGAAGACACTGCCGAACGCGTGCGACGCGGACGGCATGATGGCGATCTCGCAGGCCGAGGCATGGATGAGCCGCGCGGCGCTCTCGCGCAGCGACGACAGTCGGTCGGCCACCATGGCGGCGGCGTCCATCGGCCCGTGGCGCGCCTCCAGAGCGAGATGCGCGGCGATCGCGTCGTGCGCCGCCTGCGGCATCAGCGAGGCGCCGGCGTGATTCAGGTGCACGCCGTCGGCAAGGCCAGGGGTGGCCGCCCGCAGCGCGCGATGCAATTGCGGATCGATCATGGCTGCGGCGCGCGAATGATGACCTGGGCATCCAGTTCGACGAGCGCCCCCTGCGGCAGGCTGGCGACACCGATCGATGTGCGCGCATGGCGGCCGGCATCGCCGAACACGGCCACCAGCAGATCCGATGCGCCATCGGCGACCGCGCCGTGCCGGGTGAAACCGGGCCCGGCGGCAATGAAGACACCGAGGCGCAGGATGCGCTCGACACGTTCGGCGCGGCCGCCCGTGACGGCATCGATGTGCGCCAGCAGCGCCAGCGCCGCCGATTCGGCCGCCGCCTTCAGCGTGGCGAGGTCCGTGCCGCCGTCGCCGGCGTTGTGCCCGGCGTGTCCGATCTGCCCGGAAAAATGCCATAGCTCGCCATGGTGCGTGGCCGTCACGTAGTTCGCCGCCGGGGCCGGCGCTGCCGGAAGAGGATGGCCCAGCCGGGCCAGCTTGTCTGCGATGGTCATCATGGCGTTCATCCGTTCAACGGCGCTCATCGTCGTCGGGGCGGATCGCCAGCAGCAGCTTGCCCTGGGTGCCGCGCCCCGCGAGAGCGGCATGCCCCTGGGCGGCCTCGTCCAGACGGTATGCGCCGTGGATGCGCAAGGTCACGGTTCCGGTGCGGATGGCGTCGAACACCGCGTCCGCATGTTCGCGCAAGGCGGACGGCGTCGCCAGGTAATGCGGCAGCACGGGCCGGGTCAGGGTCGCGCTCCTTGCCATGAGGCGCTGCACCTCGACAGGTCCCGGCTGGCCGCTGGCGGCGCCGAACAGCACGAGATGCCCGCCGATCGCCAGCGACTCCAGGCTGGCGGCGAAGGTGTCGGCGCCGACCGAATCGAACACCGTGCCGACGCCGGCGCCGCCCGTGAGTTCGTGCAGTTGCCTGGCCCAGGCGCCATGCTCGCCGTACAGGATCGGCGTGGCGCCCGCAGACCTCAGCCAGGCGGCCTTGGCCTCGGACGATACGGTGCCGAACACGCGGTGGCCCTCCTTGACGAGGATCTGCACCAGCCAGCCGCCGACACCGCCCGCGGCGGCATGGACCAGCACCGTGCTGTTCCTGGCAAGCCGCGCCACGCTGCGCACGAGCACGAAGGCCGTCATGCCGTGTTCCACTGCCGTGCAGGCGTCGCGCAGCGCGATATCGTCCGGGACGCGGATCAGGTGCCGCGCCGGCACCGCGACATATTCGGCATAGCTTCCCTGGACGCCCGTGGTATAGGCCACCCGGTCGCCGGGATGCCAGCCGCTGCCGTCGGCGGCGCGTTCGACGATGCCGCTGCCTTCGATGCCCGGCCGCAGCGGGAGCGTGATGCCGGGATAGCGGCCTTCGCGCTGGTAGATGTCCACGAAGTTGATGCCGGCCCAGTGCGCACGCACGAGCACTTCGCCGTCGGGCATGGGCAGGTCGTCCAATCGCAACTGTTCCGGCCCGCCATGAGTGTTCACGATCACCGCCTTCATACTGCACTCCTGGAAAATGTCGATGGCGGTATGATAGGCAGCCGCCCCACCTCCCGAAAATCGAATTCTCCGCAAGCTCATTGTGAGCATTTCGCACGATGCGTGACCGTCTTCCTCCGTTGTTCGCCCTGCAGGCATTCGAGGCTGCCTCGCGGCTCGGCAGTTTCTCGCGGGCCGCGCAGGAACTCCACCTCACGCCCGGCGCGGTGAGTCGCCAGATCCGCCAGCTCGAGGCCTGGTGCGGCATCACCCTGTTCGAGCGCAAGGGGCCGCGCGTGACGCTGACGCGCGAAGGCGCGGGACTGCTGGAGCGTCTCGGCGCGCCGCTGTCGGCGCTGCATGAAGCGGTGTATCCGCCCAACGGCGAGGCAAGGCTGACATTGCAGGTGGCCACGCTGGCGTCGACGGCGAAAGCCTGGCTGGTGGAAGGGCTGGCATCGTTTTGCGCGGACAATCCCGACATCCGCGTGCTGCTGCAGACCGACTATGCGCTGGTGCGGCCTCCGCCGCGCGTGGCCATGGCGCTGCTCCGCTACGGCCAGGCGCCGGAAGAGGGTTTTCACCGCGACATCCTGTTCGAGGATCGCCTCGTGGCGGTGGCGGCGCCGGCGCTGGCACGCACGCTCGGGCGAGATCCGCGCGGCTGGACCGGTTCCGCGGTATTGCATCACGTGCCCGCCGACATCCGTCCGTGGGCCGTGGCGGCCGGGCTGGGAACGGACTTCACGGCCGAGGGAGCGGCATTCAACGATGCCGACGTGCTGCTGGGCGCCGCCGAGCTGGGCATGGGCGTGGCCATCTGCCGATTGTCGCTGGCCTTGCCGCGCCTGGACCGCGGCACGCTGGTGACCGCTTGCGACGCCACGGCACCGACGGCACAGCGCAACCTGCTGATCGTGCGCGAGGAATGCCTGTCGCTTCCCGCGGTGAGCCGTTTTCGCGAATGGCTGCTGCCGGTCGCCTCGCGCATCCGGCAACGGATCGTGGAATTCGATCCATCAGGACAGCCGCGCGCGAAGCCGGTGCGGCGCCCACGGACGGGAAAATGACAATGACCGTGCGCGACATGGCCGAGGCAACGATCCCGGCGTGCGGACGCGCAGATGAGAAGGAGAACGGATCCGATGTTCCGTGCCGCGATCTTCGACATGGATGGAACGCTCATCGATTCCGAGCGCGTCATCATGCGTGCCTGGCTGGAGGCAGCCGGCGCACTGGGATTTCCCCTCGGGGCCGATGCCTATTCGGGCGTCATCGGCTTGAACGATGAAGAGTCCAACGAGATGCTGGCGAACCTGCTGGGCGGGCATGCCAACCTGAAGGCGGTCCGCCGGCGGGTCGATGCCGCGCTGGCACCCGCGCGTGGCGAGGTCGTGCATCCGCTCAAGCCGGGCAGTGCGGCCCTGCTGGCCGAGCTGCATGCGCTCGGCGTGCCGTGTGCCGTCGCGTCATCGTCCGCCGTGCACGAGATCCGCGACCGCTTGTCCCGCGCGGGCGTATTGCACTACATGCGGGCCGTCGCTGGCGGCGACGAGGTTGCGCGCGGCAAGCCGGATCCCGAGGTTTACCTGCTGGCTGCCAGCCGCCTGGGCATTTCCGCGGCTGACTGCCTGGCGTTCGAAGACAGCGAGCATGGCGCCTGCGCCGCACTCGGCGCCGGTGCGCACGTGGTCCTGGTGCCGGACTTGCGTGCGCCGTCCGAAGCGGTCCGGGCGGCGGCCCTGCAGGTACTCGGTTCGCTGGCCGAGGCGCGCATGCAGATGGCCGCCTGGTTCGGCTCCGTTCCCGACGCCTTGCCGGAGCCGGCGTCGACCTGACTGGCGGGGGCGGCCGATCGGGTGTGCAGCGGCGGCCCGGCCGGCGCTATCATGTGTGCAGCCGATTTCCGTTCACGGCTCGTGCAAGGAGGAAACATGCGTACCCTGCTCGCCGCCCTGGCTCTCTCATCCGCAGTTGCCGGCGTCCATGCCGGCAACCTTGCCGCGGCACCGGTCGACCTCGACCGGCCCGGTGCGCTCGAGGCATTGCGCCAGTCCGATCCGGTCCGCCATGAGCGCATCGTGCGCATCCTGGCCGATGCCGAGACGCTGACGCCGGCCGCCGCGCCGGGCATCCTGCGCGCCCGCCACGATGCCCGCGACGCACGGCTGGGCATGACGATCCGCACCAGCTTTCCCGCCATCGGGCGGCTCGATTTCACGCTCGACGAGGTCCGCTATACCAGGACCGTGCGCCTGCGCGGCGCGCCGCCCGAGGTCGTGCGCTGAGCGAAGCGCGCCCTCAGCCCGCCGGGCCGATCACCGCCTTGGCGTAGGAAGCCCGCTCGATCTCGTCGACCTGGGCGCACAGCTGCACCATGATGCCGGCGGGCCGCGGCGCTCGCGCCTGCAGCACCGCCAGCAGGGCGGCCGACAGCGCCTGCCGGATCTCCAGGCTGCGTCCCGACAGGATGGCTGCCTTCGCATGCAGGAAGGCATGGCCGCCGTCCTCGCGGCCGATGCGAAAGGTGTCGAGCGCGATGGCGCGGCTCTTGACGTCGATGCCCTCGAACTGCCCGGAGGCGAGCAGTGCCTCGTTGAGCGCGGCGAGGCAGGCGGCGGCATCGAAGCCTTGGAGGTTGGCGGTGTATTCGAGCGTCAGGTGGGGCATGGCGGGTGCGGGAGGGATGGATCAGGCGATCGCGTTGAAGGCCTGATGATAGGCCACCGGGCCGGTGGCGCTGCGTTCGTTCCAGCGGATCGCCGCGACATGCTCCTGCGGCACGCCATCGACCGTGAGGCCGGGCGCCGGCGCGAAGCCGAAGCGGCCGTAATACCCTGCATCGCCGACCACCACGCAGCCATCGGCGCCGCCGGCCGACAGGCGCGCCAGCGCCGCCTCGACCAGCGCGCTGCCGATGCCCTGGCGCTGCAGTGCCGGCAGCACGCCGACCGGGCCGAGGCCATACCAGCTGCCAGACGCCTGGCCGATCGCCACCGGCGAGATCGCCACGTGGCCGACGATGGCGCCGTCCAGCTCGGCCACCATCGACACCTTGAGCGCGCCGACACGGCGCAGGCTGCGCACGATCTGGTGCTCGTTCTGGCGGCTGTACGGATGGCCGGCGAAGGCGGCACGATGGATCCGGTCGATGGCGCGGGCGTCGTCCTCGTCCTCGAGGCGCAGGGTCAGCGTGGCATGCATGGCAGTGTCCCGGGATGGTTCAAAGTCGCCACCATACACCGTTGCGCCGACGGGCGTGACGGTGCCAGATCAAATTCCCGCGGACACGCCCCTCCCCCATCCAGGGGGAGGGGGTAGCCGAGTCGCGGAACCTACTGCTGCGCCGTCTGCGCCGGCTTCATCCTGGCCGCATCGCCGGCCACCACCACCGACATGCGCGCGGGGTCGACATGCTTGCGGAAGGCTGCGTTCACTTCCGCCAGCGTGGCCGCCTCGGTGCGCTCGTCGACGCGGCGCAGCCACGAGAAATCGCGGCCGTGATAGAGCTGGGACAGCAGCGCGTTGGCCAGCACGCCGTCCTGGGCGCGCGACTGCTGGCGCCGTTCGCGCAGCGCCGCCTTGGCGGCGGCCAGCTCCGCGGCGGTGAAGCCGTCGCGGCGGACGCGCTCGATCTCCTCGAACACGGCGGCTTCCAGGCGGCCCAGGTTCTGCGGCGCGGCGATCGCCGACACCGTGAAGCGGCCGGCGCGGTCGAGCGCCCCCATGGAGAGCGACGAGCCCCCGCTGTAGGACAGGCCGTCGGCCTGGCGGATGCGCCGCATCAGGCGCGAATCCATGCCGGCGCCGCCGAACAGGTAGTTGGCCAGCGACAGCGCGGAGGCGTCCGGATCGTCCTCGCGCAGCGGCACCGGCAGGGCCGCCACGAAGAAACCGTTGGCCTTGTCGGGCGTGTCGATGGCGCGGCGCATCGGCTCGACGTCCGTGTGGACGGCGGGCAGGCGTGCGTAGGGCGCCGCCGGCCAGTCGCCGAACAGTTCGCCGACCAGCTTCGTCACCGCGTCGGCATCGAAGTCGCCGACGATGGCCAGCTCGGCTTTCGAGGTGCCGAAGAAGGTCTTGTGATACTCCTTCACGTCGGCCAGCTTCACGGCCATCAGCGCCGCCACCTGCTCGTCGATCGTCATGTGCGCGCGCCAGTCGCCGCGCGGATAGCGGTTGAAGTGGCTCTCCAGCGCATCCATCGCCAGCGCCTGCGGATCGTTGCGGCGCGCCCGCACGGTCGCGGCCAGCTGGGTCTGCAGCTGGCGGAATTCGCCCTCGGGGAAGGTCGGCTGGCGCAGCACGCGCGCCACCGTGCGCAGCGCGTCCTCCAGGTTGCCGCGCACCGTCTGGAACTGGCGTGGCGACCCGCTGATCTTGAGCTTCGAGAATGCATCGGCCAGCTCGGCGCGCGACTGCTCGCCGGCGCCGCGCATCAGCATGTCGGGCACGAACTGCGCCACCGGACGCTTGCCGCGCAGCGATGCTTCGTCGCCGGCATGCATCGACAGGGCGACGGTCACGGTCTGGCCGCGCGTCCTGCGCTGCAGCAGCCCCACGTCGATGCCGCCGATCTTCAGGCGGCGCGTGCGTGCCTCCAGCTTATCCGGCGCCGGGTCGAATTCCTCGCCGGCCGCGATCGCCTGCCCGCCGCGGTAATCCTTGAGCAGTGCCGCCAGGTCCGGCGCCGGCGGCATCTCGGCGCGGCGCGGCTCGTCGTCCGGCACCAGCGTGCCGACCGTGCGGTTGTCGCGGCGGAAGTACCGTGCCGCGGCGGCGGCGGCCTGCTCGGCCGTGATCGCCGACAGGCGGTCGCGCGCATAGAAGGCGAAGCGCCAGTCGCCCAGCGCGATCACGTTCGACATCGCCACGCCGACGCGCTGCGGGTCCGCCATCGCGCGTTCCATCGTATTGAGCGAATTGCGCTGCAGGCGGGCGATGTCCTCTTCCGCCGGCGGCGCGAAGTTCTCCTCGGCGGCGCGCACGATGATGTCGCGCACCTCGTCGACCGCGCCGCCGCGCCGCACCGAGGCGCCGAGGATGATCAGCCCCGGATGCGCGGTCGGCTGCGCAAACTGGAACACCCGGGTGGCCTTGCCGGTCTCGACCAGCAGCTTGTGCAGCGGGCCGTGCGGCGTGGCGGTCAGCGTGCCGGCCGCCACGCTGGCGGCATCGTAGTCCTCGTGGGTGGCCGGCGGCACCTTGTAGGCGACCAGCACCATCGCTTCCTCACCCTTGCGGCGCAGCCGGAAGCTGCGCTCGCCGTCCTGCACCGGCTCCTGGGTCCAGGCTTCCGGCATCCTGCGCGCCGGCTTCGGGATCTTGCCGAACGCGCCGGCGATCCACGGCAGCGCCTTCGCGGGATCGAACTTGCCGGCCACCAGCAGCACCGCGTTGTCCGGCCGGTACCAGGTGCGGTAGAAGGCCTGCAGGTTCTCGATCTTCACGTTCTCGATGTCGCTGCGGCTGCCGATGGTGGCGCGGCCGTAGTTGTGCCAGTCGTAGGCGATGCTGTGGGCGCGCTGGATCATCACGCGCAGGGCGGAATTCTCGCCGCGCTCGAATTCGTTGCGCACCACCGTCATCTCGGCGTCGAGGTCCTTCTTCGCCACGAAGGAATTGACCATGCGGTCGGCCTCGAACTCGATCGCCCACTTCAGGTGATCGTCGCTGGCCTGGAAGGTGGCGAAGTAATTGGTGCGGTCGACGCTGGTGGTGCCGTTCCACTGCATCCCGCGCGCCATGAATTCCCGGGTCGGCTGCGGATTCTTCGGCGTGCCCTTGAACAGCAGGTGCTCCAGCAGATGCGCCATGCCGGATTCGCCGTAGCCCTCATGGCGCGAGCCGACGAGGTAGGTGATGTTGACCACCACCGTCGGCCTGGAAGCGTCCGGGAACAGCAGCACCTTCAGGCCGTTGTCGAGGCGGTATTCGGTGATGCCTTCCATCGACGGCCCCAGGGTCACGCCCTTCGGCAGTGTCTGTGCCAGGGCGGGTGGCAGGACGCAGGCGGCCGCGACGGCCAGGCAAAGGAACGACGCGATCTGGCGGCCGAGGCGGCGCAACGGGTGCAGCATGATGGCTCCGACAAGAGGGGTGCAGGCGGGAAACGCTGCCGCCATGATAGTCAGTTTCGCGACGATCCCATAGCGGCCGCAGGCCGGCTTGCACAAGAATCCACACGGCACGGCGCGATGCTTCCCGATGATCTTCGGTCATGGGCGCCACGGCGTTGCATGCCGGTTTGCATCGGCTATGCAGGCACTCGCACTGCAACATTCCGGCCTTGCGGACAAACTTGATTCACATCAATGTTCTTGACGCACGGCAAAACGTACGATCGCTCCAGTCTTCACGCAACGGCGCGTGGGCACCGAAGAATGATCGACTGGTTGTCGCGACGGCAATCTCCTGTCCTTTCCCTATTCGCTGCTCCATGCCGGCGTGGACCGCCGAACCCGCAAACGCCCCCGCGCTTGCCAAGCCCACGGAGCCATCATGAACAACGACGCAACCCAGCCCACCCGGCAACAGGAAATGCGCGCATTCCTGCTGCTGACCGTCATCACCGCGCCGATCCTCGCGGTGGCGGTGGTCGGCGGCTTCGGCTTCGCCGTCTGGATCTACCAGCTGCTGACCGGCTCGCTGCCGACCGGCTGACCCGGAAGCCAGGACCCGCCATGGAACACGTCATCACCCTCCACCGCCCGACGCGCGAGGCACCGTACGCCGACAGCGGCGCGATACCCGCCGGCGAAGCGCACATCGCCGGCGTGGTCGTCTACGCGCAATCCGCGCACCTGGACGACACCGCCGCCCACATCCGTCTCGTCCCGGGCGCCGAAGTGCACGCGCGCGACGACGCCGGCAAGCTCGTCGTCACCCTCGAGGCGGGCAGCACCCGGCACATCCTCGACATCATGGATGCGATCCGCGCCCTGCCGGGCGTCATCGATGTCGTACTCGTCTACCAACATGCGGAACCGGTTTCCGCGCTCGACCTGGAGGTCACACCATGAAGCTCACGCGACGCGACTTCATCAAGCAATCGGCTGCCGCGACGGCAGCGGCATCGGCCGGCATCTCTGCCGACGCGCTCGCATCGAACGTCGTCACCGACGCATCCAAGACCCAGCTGCAATGGAACAAGGCTCCCTGCCGCTTCTGCGGCGTCGGCTGCGGCGTCAACGTCGGCGTCAAGGACGGCCGCGTGGTCGCGACCCACGGCGACATCAACTCGCAGGTCAACCGCGGCCTGAACTGCGTCAAGGGCTACTTCCTGTCGAAGATCATGTACGGCCAGGACCGCCTGACCAGGCCGCTGCTGCGCATGAAGAACGGCAAGTACGACAAGAACGGCGAGTTCACGCCGGTGTCGTGGGATGTCGCCTTCGACACTATGGCCGCCCAGTTCAAGAAGACGCTGAAGGAGAAGGGCCCGACCGGCATCGGCATGTTCGGCTCCGGCCAGTGGACCATCTGGGAAGGCTATGCCGCCGCCAAGCTGTTCAAGGCCGGCTTCCGCTCCAACAACATCGATCCGAACGCGCGCCACTGCATGGCGTCGGCCGTGGCCGGCTTCATGCGCACCTTCGGCATGGACGAGCCGATGGGCTGCTATGAAGACATCGAAGCCGCCGACGCCTTCGTGCTGTGGGGCTCGAACATGGCCGAGATGCACCCGATCCTGTGGACCCGCATCACCGACCGCAAGCTGTCGCATCCGCATGTGAAGGTGGCGGTGCTGTCGACGTATGAACACCGCAGCTTCGAGCTGGCCGACCAGGGCATGCTGTTCACGCCCCAGACCGACCTGGCGATCTTCAACTACATCGCCAACTACATCATCAAGAACAACAAGGTCAACCGCGACTTCGTCAACAAGCACACCCGCTTCGTGGTGGGCAACACTGACATCGGCTACGGCCTGCGCCCCGACCATCCGCTGCAGAAGGCCGCCAAAAACGCCGGCCCCGACGCCGGCGGCAGCAAGCCCTCCACCTTCGAGGAATTCGCCAGGTTCGTCAGCACCTACGATGCCGACTACGTCTCGAAGCTGTCGGGCGTGCCGAAGGACAAGCTGCAGAAGCTGGCCGAGCTGTACGCCGACCCGAAGGTCAAGGTGATGTCCTTCTTCACCATGGGCCTGAACCAGCACACCCGCGGCGTGTGGGGCAGCAACATGCTGTACAACCTGCACCTGCTGACCGGCAAGATCTCCACGCCGGGCAACAGCCCGTTCTCGCTGACCGGCCAGCCGTCCGCCTGCGGCACCGCGCGCGAAGTCGGCACCTTCTCGCACCGCCTGCCGGCCGACATGATGGTCGCCAATCCGAAGCACCGCGAGATCGCCGAGAAATACTGGCAGCTGCCGCCTGGCACCATCCCCGAGAAGCCGGGCTTCCACGCCACCGTGCAGAGCCGCATGCTCAAGGACGGCAAGCTCAACGCCTACTGGATCCAGTGCAACAACAACATGCAGGCCGGCCCGAACATCATGCAGGAGATGCTGCCGGGTTACCGCAACCCCGCCAACTTCATCGTGGTGTCGGATGCCTATCCGACCGCGACGACGATGGCGGCCGACCTGATCCTGCCGACCGCGATGTGGGTCGAGAAGGAAGGCGCCTACGGCAACGCCGAGCGCCGCACGCAGTTCTGGCACCAGCTGGTCAACGCGCCGGGCGAATCGCGCTCCGACCTGTGGCAGCTGGCCGAATTCTCCAAGCGCTTCAGGATGGAGGAAGTCTGGCCGGCCGACCTGCTCGACAAGGCGCCGCAATGGAAGGGCAAGACCCTGTTCGACCTGCTGTTCAAGAACGGCGTGGTCAACAAGTATCCGAACAGCCAGATCGAGGCCGGCTACGAGAACCATGAATCGAAGCACTTCGGCTTCTACATCCAGAAGGGCCTGTTCGAGGAATACGCCCAGTTCGGCCGCGGCAAGGCGCACGACCTCGCGGACTTCGATGTGTACCACAAGGAGCGCGGCCTGCGCTGGCCGGTGGTCAACGGCAAGGAGACCCAGTGGCGCTATCGCGAGGGACTCGATCCCTACGTCAAGCCGGGCGAGGGCTTCAAGTTCTACGGCCATCCGGACGGCAAGGCGGTGATCTTCGCGCTGCCGTACGAGCCGCCGCCCGAGTCGCCGGACAAGGACTATCCGTTCTGGATGTCCACCGGCCGCGTGCTGGAGCACTGGCATACCGGCACCATGACGCGCCGCGTGCCGGAGCTGTACCGCGCCGTGCCCAACGCGGTGGTGTACATGCATCCGGACGATGCGAAGCAGCTCGGCGTGCGCCGCGGCGACCAGGTCGAGGTGTCATCGCGGCGCGGCTCGATCCGCACCCGCGTCGAGACCCGCGGCCGCAACAAGCCGCCGCGCGGCCTGGTGTTCATCCCGTTCTTCGACGCCAGCCAGCTGGTGAACAAGCTGATCCTGGATGCCACCGACCCGATCTCGTTCCAGACCGACTTCAAGAAGTGCCCGGTCAACATCAAGAAAGTGCAAGGAGCCTGACATGAACATCAAGAAAATCTTCATGACGCTGCTCCTGCTGGTTCCGCTGTCCGGTACCGCGGCGGAATTCGTGGACAGCATGCGCGGCCCGACGCCGCTGGACAAGACGACGGTGCCGCCGGCACTGGCCGACACCGACAACAGCGACGTCAGGCGCGCCCGCAACTATGCGATGCAGCCGCCGGTCATTCCGCACAAGATCGACGGCTACCAGGTCGACAGGAACGCCAACAAGTGCATGATGTGCCATGCGCGCACCCGCACCCAGGAGAGCCAGGCGCCGATGGTCAGCGTCACGCACTTCATGGACCGCGAGGGCAACTTCCTGGCCGAGCTGTCGCCGCGCCGCTACTTCTGCCAGCAATGCCACGTGCCGCAGGCGGACCTCAAGCCCCTGGTGGACAACACCTTCATGGACGTCGACACGCTGCTGACCAAGCCTGCCAGGCCCGTGCCCGCCGCGAAGAAGAAATGAGGGGCCCGCCATGAAAAAGGCCATCAAGCTGTTCTGGGAAATCCTGAAGAAGCCCAGCACGCACCTGTCGTTCGGTTTCCTGACGATCGGCGCCTTCATCGCCGGCATCGTCTTCTGGGGCGGCTTCAATACCGCCATGGAGGCGACCAACAGCGAGAAGTTCTGCACCGGCTGCCACGAGATGCGCGACAACGTGTACGAGGAACTGAAGACCACGGTCCACTACAGCAACCCGAGCGGCGTGCGCGCCATCTGTTCGGACTGCCACGTGCCGCACAACTGGACCGACAAGATCGCCCGCAAGATGCAGGCGTCGAAGGAAGTGTTCGGCAAGATCTTCGGCACCATCGACACGCGCGAGAAGTTCGAGGCGCACCGCCTGCAGCTGGCGACCAACGAATGGAACCGCCTGAAAGCCAACAACTCGCTGGAATGCCGCAACTGCCACCAGTTCGAGTCGATGGACTTCAGCCGCCAGAGCAAGCGCGCGTCGGACGCCCACTCGACCCACCTGGCGTCGGGCGAGAAGACCTGCATCGACTGCCACAAGGGCATCGCCCACAAGCTGCCCGACATGCACGGGGTGAAGTGACGCGAGGAATGCCATGACATCCCCGGCCCTGATCGACGGCTTCGGCCGTCGCATCGAATATCTCCGCCTCTCGGTCACCGACCGCTGCGACCTGCGCTGCAGCTATTGCATGCCGGAGGGTTTCCGCGACTACGAGGAACCGGCGCACTGGCTGTCCTTCGACGAGATCGAGCGCCTCGTGCGCATCCTCGCCGGCAACGGCCTCTCCCGCGTGCGCCTGACCGGCGGCGAACCGCTCCTGCGCGGCAACGTCGCCGGGTTGGCAGCGCGCATCCGCGCCATCGGCGGCATCGACGACCTGTCGGTGTCCACCAACGGCACCCAGCTCCTGAAGAAGGCGGCCGCGCTGCGCGCGGCCGGCGTCGACCGGCTCAACGTCAGCCTCGACACGCTCGACCGCGAGCGCTACGCGCAGCTGGTACGGCGCGACGTGTTGCCGGACGTGCTGGCCGGTCTGGACCATGCGGCGCGCCAGGGTTTCCGCGCGATCAAGGTCAACATGGTGTGGCTGCCGGATACCACGATGGCCGAACTGGCAGCGATGATCGATTTCTGCCGGCCGCGCGGCTTCATCCTGCGCCTGATCGAGACCATGCCGATGGGCGGCGCCGGCCGCGCCGCCGGCCATGCCAGCCTGCAGCCGACCATCGCCGCGCTGCGCGAGCGCTTCGGCCTGGTCGATGGCGTGGTGCCGGGCGGCGGGCCGGCGCGCTATCTAGTCAGTCCGGAGACCGGCTTCTCGGTCGGTTTCATCACGCCGATTTCCCAGCATTTCTGCGCCACCTGCAACCGCGTGCGCATGACGGTCGACGGCGTGCTGCACCTGTGCCTCGGCCAGGAAGACCGGCTCGACCTGCGCGCCTTGCTGCGCGGCGGCGCCGGCGACGACGATATCGCCGGGGCGATCCGCGCGGCCCTCATGCGCAAGCCGGAAAGGCACGAGTTCAACGAGCGGCCGCTCAAGCTGATGCGGCCGATGTCCAAGACCGGCGGCTGAGGCCGCGCGGCAACGGCGGCATCGCGCGCAAGATTGCCGCACGGACCGGCGGCGTCCGCCGCGATGGTGGCCTGTCGCCCGCCATGGCAGAACGTTACGGCGCGGCGGCTCTCCAAGTCCGTATGCCGGCTACCGATTCCACGCCGATTCCGGGCGAACCGTCCGGGCAGGAGGCGCGCCACCGCTCCTTGCCGCTGCTGCTGGCAGCAGCCACGCTGGTGCTCGGCCTCCTGTTTACCTTCGGCGTCTGGCGCTATGTGCAGATGTCCAGCCACGATGCCCTGCTGGCGGAGTACGACCTCCAGGTCGACGACAAGCTGACCCGCATCCAGCGCCGCATGGGAACCTACGAGCAGATATTGCGCTCCACCCGCGCCATGCTCGACGGGAATGTGCGCCTGTCGCAAGATGCCTTCCGCCGCTATGTCGACGAGCTCGGCCTGGAGGACCGCTACCCCGGCATCCAGGCGGTCGCCATCGCCGAGCTGCTGTCGCCCGCCGGCCGCGCGGCGCGCGAGGCGGAGCTGCGCGACGCCGGCCATCCGGAATTCCAGGTCTGGCCCCCGGGCGAGCGCGACACCGTCACCGCCATCACCAACATCGCCCCATTCGATGCCATGAACCGGCGCGCCTTCGGCTTCGACATGTACAGCGAGCCGACCCGCCGCGCCGCCATGGCGCGCGCGCGCGACACCGGCCAGGCCGCGTTGTCCGGCAAGGTGACGCTGGTGCAGGAGGCGGGCGCCGATGTGCAGGCCGGTGCCCTGATGTACCTGCCGGTGTACCGGCGCGGCCTGCCGTCCGCCACCCCGGAGCAGCGCCGCACCGCGCTGGCCGGCTGGGTCTATGCGCCGTTCCGGTTGGGTGATTTCATGCGGGGCCTGCTCAACGAGCGCGCCAGCGGCCTGGAGGTGGACATCTTCGACGGTGTCGCGATGTCGCGCGGCAGTTGCCTGTACGGTTGCGAACGGCTCGGCGAGGCTCCCGCCGGCGTGCTGCCCGAGCGCGTGATCGGCATCGACATCGCCGGACGCCCGTGGACCCTGCGCTTCCGCGCCACGCCCGCGTTCGAGCAGCGTGCCGGCAGCGAAGCGCACTGGATGATGCTGGCCGCCGGCATTCCCACCAGCATGCTGCTGGCGCTGCTGGTCTGGACCCAGGCCAGCGGCCGCCACCGCGCGCTGGCGCTGGCGCTGCAGATGACGCGCGAGGTGCGCAGCTCGCACCACCGCGCCGCGGCCGAGCAGCGGCGCCTGCGCGTGATCCTCGACAACTCCTACGATGCCTTTGTCGCCACCGACGCCTCGGGCCTGGTCACCGACTGGAACCGGCAGGCGGAGTGCATCTTCGGCTGGACCGAGCAGCAGGCGGTCGGGGCCCAGCTGGCGCGGCTGGTGATGCCGCGCGCCGGCCGCGACGGTTTCCACCGCGGCCTGCTGGCCTTCATGGCCGACAACGGCATGGCCGCGGCGCAGCGCACCGAATGGCTGGCCAAGCGGCGCGACGGCACGCCGGTGGCGGTGGAGATCGCGATGGTGGCGTTGCGCCACGAGGAAAGTCCGACCGCCAACCTGTTCATCCGCGACCTGTCCGAACAGAAGGCCGCAGAAGCGCGCGAGACCGAGCGCCAGGCGGCGCTGGAACGCACCCGCCAGGCGCTGCACGGCGCCCAGCGGCTGGAGGCGGTGGGCAAGCTGACCGGCGGCGTGGCCCACGATTTCAACAACGTGCTGCAGATCATCTCCGGCAACATCCAGCTGCTGATGATGGGGAATCTACCCGACGACGCGCGCCAGCGGCGCCTGCAGAGCATCCTCGATGCGGTCGACCGCGGCACCAAGCTGTCGTCCCAGCTGCTGGCGTTCGCCCGGAGGCAGCCGCTGCAGCCGCTGCCGGTGGACCTGCGCGCGCTGCTGGCCAACATCGACGACCTGCTGCAGCGCGCGCTCGGCAGCGACGTGCGGCTGGCGATCGCCGCCGCCGAAGGATTGTGGCCGGCCCAGGTCGACCCCAGCCAGCTCGAGAACGTGATCCTCAACCTGGCCATCAACGCGCGCGATGCGATGGAGGGGCATGGCACGCTGACCATCGCACTGACCAATGCCGAACTCGATGCCGCGGCGGCCGCGCGCATGCACGACCTGCGGCCGGGCCGCTATGTGCACATCGAGGTGGCCGATACCGGCGCCGGCATGACGCAGGACGTGCTGGCCAACGCGTTCGAACCGTTCTTCACCACCAAGCCGGCCGGGCAGGGCACCGGGCTGGGGCTGTCGATGGCCTACGGCTTCGTCAAGCAGAGCGGCGGCCACATCGAGATCGACAGCACGCCGGGACACGGCACCGCGGTGCATGTGTACCTGCCGCGCGCCGAGGCGGCGCCGGTGTCCGGCACGGCGCCTGCCGCGGGCCACATGGCCGGCGGCGGCCGCGAAACGGTCCTGGTGGTCGACGACGACGATGCGGTGCGCGAGGCGGCGGTGGAGATGCTGCGCGGCCTCGGCTACACCGTGCTGCAGGCCCACGACGGCGAGAGCGCGCTGCATGTGCTGCGCGGCGACGAAGCGATCGACCTGCTGTTCACCGATGTCGTGATGCCGGGGCCGGTCGGCAGCATGGACATGGCACGCATCGGCCGCTCGGTGCAGCCCGGCATGGAGGTGCTGTTCACGTCGGGCTACACGCGCACGGCGATGATGCGCGAGGGGCGGCTCGAGGAGGGCGTGGAGCTGCTGCGCAAGCCCTACCGGCGCGAACAGCTGGCCGCGCGCGTGCGCGAGCTGCTCGACCGCCGGCTGGCGCGCGTGCCGCCGGCCTGGCGCGTGCAACGCGAGTCCTGACGGCAAGGGCCGGGGCGACGGGAAACACCACGGCCGGGCGGCGGTCTCAGTGGCATCCGGGTTCCCGGTTCATTTGTCCGCAGTCCCGACGACGAGGAGACAGCCGATGCTCACCTTTGCCGAAGATGCCGGCGCCGCCAGCGCCGACCGCGTGCGCCGCGCCACCGCCGCCGAGATCAACCAGCATATCGATCGCCTGACCGAGAGCAACATCCGCAGCTATCTCAACAGCAACCATGACGTGATCCGCCGGCGCATCGCCGAACTCGACCGCGAATGGGATATCGAGCGCGTGCTGGAAACCAATGCCTCGGCGCTGGCCCTGACGGGACTGGCGCTCGGTGTGACGGTGGACCGCCGCTGGCTGCTGCTGCCGGCCGCGGTGCTCGGCTTCCTGCTGCAGCATGCGACGCAGGGCTGGTGCCCGCCGCTGCCGCTGCTGCGCCGGCTGGGCGTGCGCACGCGCGGCGAGATCGACCGCGAGAAGTACGAGCTGAAGGCGCTGATCAACCGGCGCTGACGCTGCCTGTCGCACGTCCGCGCGGAGGACGTTCGACCAGCCGCGCCAGGTCGAGTTCGGCGATGCGCTCGCGCACGAAAGCCGCCAGCAGGCGCGCCGCCGGCGCCACGCTGGCGCGGTGCGGGAACACCGCGCGCAGCGGCCAGTCCTCGCCGGTCAGCCGGGGCAGCAGGCGCACCAGGCGGCCGGCGCGCAGGTCCTCGTGCACATCGAGCGCCGACTTGTAGGCGATGCCGGCGCCGCCGACGGCCCAGGCATGCACGATGGCGCCGTCGTCGCTGATGCGGTCGCCCGACACCTTGCATTCCACGGCGCGCCGCCCGGCGCGGAAGCGCCAGGTATTGGTGGCCAGCGGATCGAGGTTGTGCAGCAGGCAGTTGTGCCGGGCCAGGTCGTCGGGCGTGGCGGGGATGCCGTGGCGCGCCAGGTAGGAGGGGGCGGCCACCACGATGCGCCGGTTGGCGCCCAGGTTCTGCGTCACGTAGCTGGCGTCGGGCAGGCGGCCGTAGCGGAAGGTCATGTCATACGGATCGCGGAACACGTCGACGAAGCGGTCCGAGCATTGCAGGCTCACCTTCAGGCGCGGATGCTGCGCCTGGAAGGCGTCGATCCAGCCAGCCAGCACGTTGCGCCCGAAATCCGAGGGGGCAGAGATGCGCAGCAGGCCGCCGACCCGACCGCCCTGTTCGTTCAGCAGGGCGGCGCCCTGCTCCAGCAACGACAGCGCTTCGCGGCAATGCTCGAAGAAAGCCTCGCCCTGCGGCGTCAGGCGCATGCTGCGCGTCGAGCGCTCGAACAGGCGGCAGCCAAGCTGGTCCTCCAGCCGCCGCAGCGCCGCGCTGGCGGTGGCCACCAGCATGCCGAGGCTGCGCGCGGCCGCGGAGAGGCTGCCGTGCTGGGCCGTGCGGACGAAGACCTGCAATTCGGCGATGGTGTGCATGGGCGTGCGGATTGTCAAATGCGGATTGATGGTAATTCAAATGTGACACCGTTTTTCCGGGGAGGCAAGCGGCCTATGATCGGTGCGTCAACCCTTCAGGAGCCTTGCCATGAAAGCCGTCGCCTTCACCCGCTACCCCGCCTGGGACGATTCGTCCGGACTGCAGGATGTCGAACTGCCGCGCCCGCAGCCGGGACCGCGCGACATCCTGGTCGAGGTGCGCGCCGTGGCGGTCAACCCGCTCGACAACCGCGTGCGCACGCCGAAGGCCAGGATCGAAGCGGCGCCGCGGGTGCCCGGCTGGGATGGGGCCGGCGTCGTCATCGCGGTCGGCGCGGAGGTCACGCGCTTCGCCGCCGGCGACCGCGTCTACTACGCCGGCGAGATCGGCCGCGCCGGCAGCTTCGCGGAATGCCAGCTGGTCGACGAGCGCCTGGCCGGCCACATGGCGGCAGCATGGTCGTTCGAACAGGCGGCCGCGCTGCCGCTGGCGACGATCACCGCCTGGGAGGCGCTGTTCGACCGCCTGCGCCTGCCGACCGAACCGGCGCGCAATGCCGGCCGCAGCATCCTGATCATCGGCGCGGCGGGCGGGGTCGGTTCGGTCGCGGTCCAGCTGGCGCGCGCGGCCGGGCTGGTCGTGATCGCCACCGCCTCGCGCGCTGCGGGGCGCCAGGGCGCGCTCGACCTCGGCGCCCACCATGCCATCGACCATGCCGCCGACATCCCGGCGCAACTGGCGGCGATCGGGCATCCCGAGGTCGATCATGTGCTGATCCTCGGCGATACCGACGCGCATTTCGCCACGGCGGCCGCGGTCGCCCGGCCGCAGGGCAGCATCTGCACCATCGTCGAGGCGAAGCATCCGGTCGACATCAACCTGCTGTGGGACAAGAGCCTGAGCTTTGCATGGGAGATGGTGTTCACGCGCACCGACTTCCGCACGCACGACATGGCGCGCCACGGCGAGATCCTCGATGCCGCCGCGCGGATGGCCGATGCCGGTCGCCTGCGGCCGGTGATCGCCGACGTGCTGGCGCCGCTCGACGCGCGCACGGTGCATGGCGCCCTGGAACGGCTGCGCGCCGGCGGCGTGGCCGGCAAGATCGTCATCGCCAGGGTGGGCTGAACCGCGCCGCGGCGTGGCTGGATGTGGACATTTGCTCGCGCCGCGCACCGCAGGGCGGCGGCGGCGCAGTATGATGGCGGGACGGAGGTCCGTCATGCATACATCCCGTCGCTTCGTCCTGCGCTCGCTTGCCGCGGCCGCAACCGCTGCCTTGCTGCCGCCGGCGCGCGCCGCCGACGACCGCGCGCGCCGGCTGATCGTCGCCTACAACGACGACTATGCCCCCTATTCATGGATCGAGGACGGCACGCTGCGCGGCATCCTTCCCGATGCGCTCGGACTCTTGCTGGCCGGCCTGCCCGACCTGAAGCTCGAGAGCGTCGGCCTGCCCTGGCGGCGCGTGCAGGCGGAGGTCCGCGCCGGCATCTCGGACGCGATGTGCACCTTCGCCTCCGAGGAGCGCCAGGAATACACGCTGTTCCACAAGATCCCGGTGGTCACCCTGCGGCCGCACCTGTTCTACGCCGCCGGCAATCCGGCGCGCAAGGCGATCGAGGCGATCTCCCGCCGCGAGGACCTGATGAAGCTGCGCCTGGTCGACCTCAAGGGCAACAACTGGGCGGAGCAGAACCTCAAGGATTTTCCCCAGATCGAATTCGTCCCCGGTCACGACAACGTGTTCAAGATGATCATGGCCGGCCGCGGCGATGCCCACGTGTCGCTGTCGCCGATCGTCACCGCCTGGCGCATCCGCAAGCTCGGCCTGCCGTCGGGCGACATCGTCTCGCGGCCCGCGCCCTACATCGCCGCCGACGTGCCCTTCCATCTGCTGGTGCGCAAGACCCATCCGCGCGCGGCGGAGATCCTGCGCCACACCGACGACATGCTGAAGAAGCCGGGCACGCTGCGCGCCATCGAGGACATCACGCAGCGCTACCTGTGACGGCGCCTCAGGCGAGCGGCCGCACCGCCTCGCCGAGGCGCCAGCGGCCGTCGGACGACAGCAGCGTGGCCAGCACGTCGGCCGTGGTCGGCTTGCTGTACAGGTAGCCCTGCATCTCGTCGCAGCCGTTGGCCTTGAGGAAGTCGAGCTGGGCCGTCGTCTCCACGCCTTCGGCGATCACCCGCATCTTGAGCTGGTGGCCGAGCGAGATCACGGCGGCGGCGATGGCCTTGCCGTCCTCGCTGTCGGGCACGTCGTGCACGAACGAGCGGTCGATCTTCAGCCGGCCGATCGGAAAGCGACGCAGCGACGCCAGGCTCGAATAGCCGGTGCCGAAATCGTCGATCGACAGCTGCACGCCGAGCGCGCGCAATTCCTCCATCGTCGTGACGGCGCGCTGCACGTCCTGCATGATCGCGCTTTCCGTCAGTTCCAGTTCAAGCCGTTGCGGCGGGAGTCCGCTTTCCGCCAGCGCATGGCGCACCCGCTCGACCAGGTTGGCTTCGCGGAACTGGCGTGCCGACACGTTGACGGACATCTTCACCGGCGGCAGGCCGGCGTCCTCCCAGGCGCATGCCTGCCGGCAGGCGGTATGCAGCACCCAGTCGCCGATCGCCACGATCTGGCCGGTGTCCTCGGCCAGCGGAATGAACACCGCCGGGGACACCGGGCCGATGCCCGGGCGCTCCCAGCGCAGCAGCGCCTCCACGCCGACGATGCGGTCGCTCGCCAGGTCGACCTGGGGCTGGTACAGCAGGCGGAACTCGGCGTTGGCGATGGCGCGCCGCAGGCCGTCCTGCAGGTCGCGCTTCTCGCGGATGCGCTGGTTCATCTCGGCCGTGTAGAACTCGCAGCGGTTGTGGCCGAGCTCCTTGGCGCGGTACATCGCCGCATCGGCGTTGCGCAGCAGCGTGACGATGTCGGTGCCGTCGTGCGGATAGACCGCCACGCCGATGCTGCATGTCACCTCGAGCGCATGCGGGCCGATCTTCACCGGCCGGGCGATCGTGTCGGCGATCTTGCGCAGCGTGTCGCTGGCGCCTTCCGCGCTGCCGCGCTGGCCGCGTCCGGCCTCGGCGCGGGCGCCGCCGTCGAGCAATACGATCACGAACTCGTCGCCGCCCAGACGCGCCACCGTATCGGTGCGCCGCACGCAGCCCGTCATGCGGGTGGCCACGGTGCACAGGAGGTCGTCGCCGACGTTGTGGCCGAGGCTGTCGTTGACCAGCTTGAAGTTGTCGAGATCGATCAGCGCCACCATGACGACATGGTCGTAACGCTGTGCATGCAGCATCGCCTGGCGCAGGCGGTCGTCGAGCAGGTTGCGGTTCGGCAGGCCGGTCAGCGCGTCGTGATGGGCCATGTGCCGGATCCGTTCCTCCGTGCGCCGCCGTTCGATGGCGATGCCGGCCAGGCGTGCGGCCATGTCGGCCACCTGCACTTCGACCGGAGTCGGCTCGTGCGCGGCCCTGCCGTACAGGACCAGCGTACCCATGACGAGCTGTTCGTGCGACAGGATCGGCACCGAGTAGCACGAGCGCACGCCGGCTGCCGCCGCCGCGGTGCGCAGCGCATCCCAGCGCGGGTCGGCGCCGATGTCGGGTGACGCTGTCGCGGCGCGCCGCTCGACCGCCGCACTGCAAGTGCCGGCGGCGGGCAGCCTGTCGGCGGCCTCGATGAATTCGGGCGCGACGGCGGGCGCGGCGGCATGCTGCAGCCGTCCGTTGTCGCCGAGCAGACGCACCGCTCCCATCACCTGGGGCGATTGCGACTCGACCAGCTGGGTGACGCGTTCGAGCACCTCCTCGAGCGGCGTGCTCGAGGCGATCATCTCCAGGACACGGCCCTGCTGGGCGCGCAGGATCTCGCCGCGCTTGCGTTCGGTGATGTCGCGCACGATCGCGACGACCCCATCCTCGACCCGCACCACCTGGCGATGCAGCCACAGCGAGGACAGCATCATCGTGCGGCTTCGCCATTCGCGTTCGCGCATGATGCCGGTCGCCGCCACGGAGACGAGTTCGGCGAGCACGCCGTTGGTCCGGATCTCGGGAAAGAGGTTGCCGAGGCGCTGGCCGAGCAGTTCGCGGCGGGACATCGCAATGAGGCTCTCGGCGCGGCTGTTGAGGTCCTCGACGACGAAATCGGTGATCACGCCTTCCTGGTCGTGCACGCTGCGCAACAGGAAAAATCCATCCAGGCTGGCTTCGGAGGCGGCGAAGAACGTCTCCTGGACCTTGCGCATGCGCTGGCGGTTGCGCGCCAGCTGCCACGATACGCGCCCGAGCAGCACCATGGCGGCAAGCAGGGCGGCGCTGATGGCGGCGGCTTCCAGCAGCAGGTTGCGCCGGCGCGTCGCGAATGCCGCGAACTGTTCGTCCACCGAAAGGCCGGCCACGGCGATCAGGGGAAAGCCGTGCAGCCGGCGGGCATTGGTGTAGCGGATGACGCCGTCCCACGGATTGGTCATGACGACGCTCGTGCCGTCGTCGCGGTCGGCCAGGCGCGCGGCGACGGCTGCGCCGATCGCGTCGCCGGTGGCGATACGGTCGGCGCTGCGGCGCACGCGGAAGATGCCGTCCGTACCCAGCAGCCCGAGGACACCCTCGGCGCCAAGGCGCGAATGCTCGTAGCCGCTGGTGAAGTACTGGGGATCGACGGTGACGGTGACGACCCCATCGAAGCGGCCGTCCGGGCCATCGAGGCGCCGGGAGAAGCTCAGGCTGACATCGCCGTTGACCGAGCGGATGGTCTGCGCCACGTAAACCTCGCCGCTGGCGCGATCGCGATGGGCGGTGAAATGCGGTTCGAAGCCGATGTCATCGGCAGCGCGCGCGCGCGTGCTGTCGATCACCCGTCCCTCGCTGTCGGCGATGCCGACATGGAAGATGAAGGCCGGCGGCAGCAGTCCCTTGGCGCGCAGGTCCGCCAGCGACACCTTGCCGTGGCCGTGATGTTCCCACGCATACTTGACCGTCTTGAGCGTCTGGTCGATGGCGCCGAGGCTGCGCACCGACTGCGCCTCGTAGGTCTCCGCCAGCTCGCGGCTCGATTCGGCGACCGCCTTCTCGACCGCGGCGCGCTCGTTGCCGATCAGGTAGAAGGCGCCGGCCCAGACCAGGGCCAGCGTGGCCGTGCCGGATGCGGCGAGCGGCAACATCGTTTCGGCGACCTGCGCGATCTGCCTCCAACCGGACCGCGGCTTGGCGGCGGTGTCCATGTCAGTCCTTTCCGGACGGCCGGAGCGCGCTCATTTCAGCACCAGCACGATCTTGACGCTGGGGTCGACCGCCGAGCGATCGACATAGCCGATGAAGCGCGGACTGCCGGCGACGAGGCGCCGCACCGCATGGCTGTCGCCGGCTTCCCGGGGCGGTTCTCCGCGTCCCGTGAAAATCATCTTGGACCAGTGCGCCTTGAGCAGCTGGATGCTCTTGCCGGTGGCCTTCTGATAGAACTCCTGCCGCAGCGGATAGCCGTCGGTCTGATCGAGCGGCGTCACGGCGCTGCCGTCCGGGAAGGTGCCGGTCTTGCCGAGGAAGATGTCGGCGACCTGCTCGACGCTGAGGACGGTGAGCGGATTCTGCGCGGAGACGATGACCACGACTTCCGCGGCGGCCGCGGCAGGCAGCCAGGCCGCGCAGGCCAGGAACAGCATGGACAGGATGCGCGCCGCGTTCATGGCAGCCCGGGTCAAAAGACGAAATCGAAGGCGAGCGTCAGCACGCTGACCGGGCGCCCGGGCTGGTAGCCGGGACGGACGTTGATCAGCGAGCCTGCGGTGGGAGGGCGCGGGCGCAGCCGGTCGTACTGGATTTTCAGCGCGGCCGTCGGCAGGACATCCCAGCGCAGGCCGATGGTCGTGCTGTCCTGCACCACCTGGGAATGCAGGAGCGAGGCCAGGCCGGCGTTGAGTTCCCGCGCGGCCGGCTGCCACGGCGGCGGCAGTGCGGCGACCGGCAAGCCGGGGTCATGCAGGTTGCTGCGGCTGGCGATGTGCGAGCGCAGCAGGTAGGGCGTCAGGCTGCCGTGGCGGATGCCGGCGCCGGCATACCAGGAGTGCTGACGGCCGAGGAAGGAGTGCGTGTCGATCCGGCCGTATTCCGCCGTGACGAACCACGCGCCCGGATCGTAGCTCACGCCGGCGGCAAGGAACTCGGCCTTCTTGTGCGTGGCATCGTAGCGGCGCGCGATGTCTTCGCCCGGCGCGCCGAACGCGCGGAAGGCATCGAACAGCGGCCGGGTGCGGTCGATGTCGATATCGGCCTGCAGCCAGGTCAGGCGCATGGACGCATGGCCCACCTCGATGTAATCGGACAGGCCGTGCAGGTCATCGATGCGGACGATGCCGCCTCCCTTGATCTTGACTTTCGTCCTGCCGAAGGCCGCCTGGATCGTGTTCTTGATGCCGTTGCCGTGCCACCGGTAGGTGGCATCGATGCCATCGCTGTTGGTGATCGGCACCACGCCGTAGGTTTCCACGGGCGTGCGTACCCAGGGCAGTGCGAAGCTGACCTTCCGGTAGTCGGCGGCGAGGAAAGTGGGCAGCGCGATGCGTCCGGCGCGGATGCTGAAATCGGGCGTGACCTGGTATTTCAGGTTGGCCCATTCGACGATCGGCGTATAGGAATTGTCGAAGCGCTGCTCGGCGATCATCTGCACGACGGCAGTCAGCTGCGGCGTCGCGTGCCAGGTCACCTGTCCGCCGAGACGGCTGTCGACATCGCCGCTCCAGCGTCGGCTGCCGCCGGCGCCGCTGTATTTCAGCAGGCTGGACGTGAAGTCGGCGCGGTCTTCGTTCGCACGGCTGACGGCCAGCGTGCCGAACCCGCTGAACGAGACATCATGCCGGTCCGGCTCGCCGGCTCGCGCGTCGCCGCTCGTCGCGACGGCAAGACCTGCGACCACCACCAGTGCGCGCCACATCGGAGTTCCCCCTGAGAGTTTGTCCCGGCCTGCCGCCTGCGGAAGGCCGCCGCCTCGCGCCGCAGTGCACGAGGCAGGACTTTGTTTGCATGTGCCTCTGGATCTCATTACAGCACGAAACAAACGAATTGCAATAGTGAAATACTTCGTGCGCGCGACAGCGCAATCCGCTGCGCATAAAACGCAACACTTCAGGGGCACGCAGGCGCCTGGAAACGCGGATCCGGGGAAACGTCGCCGGCACGCCGATCGGCATTTCCCATGCCGGGGGCGCCGTCGTCGGAGAAAATCGGCCATGGCATGCAATGGCTGGGAAGCGGGGATGCGGATGTCGCTTGCGCCGCCGAGGAGGGTTGTCGTGACGGCAAGCTGCCGGATGATGCCTCTTTCCGAGCAAAAAAAAAACTCCCTTCCGCATGGAAGGGAGCTCAATCGGGCTGATCGACCTCGAAAGCCCTGCACTGATCGCTTATCAGATGCTCCTGACGCGGCCGGCGGCGGCACCGCCTGGCCGAGAATCCGGTGGGACATGGGCCGGGATCGCGAGGATCCGGGCGGTTGCGCGGGAGGCGTCTGCCGCCGGCGCGATGTCCATGCACGCATGGTGCCCCAGTTGGCTTAGCCGAAACTTAAGCGTTGCCGGAATGTCACGGAAGATGTTGCGGCGGCGTCAGGCCGCGGGGGCGGGAGGAAGCGGGAAGACCACCGACACCATCAGCCCGCCAAGCGAGGCGCTGCCCAGCGCGATACCGGCGCCATGGCGTTCGGCGATGGTGCGGGCGATCGCCAGCCCGAGGCCGCTGCCCTCGGCATCGGAGCCGGGCACGCGGTAGAAGCGGTCGAACACCCGCTCGCGGTTCTCGGGCGGGATGCCGGGACCGGAATCCTGGATGCGCAACTCGACCGCCATCGGCAGCCGCTGCAGGTCGATCAGCACATCGCCGCCGGCGGGCGTGTAGCGGACCGCGTTGTCGATCAGGTTGCGCGCCAGCGTGTAGAGATCGTCGGCGCTGCCGTGCACCGTGGTGTCGTCGAAGTGCCGGCATTCGAGGTTGATGTTGCGCGACTTGGCGAATACCGCGACATCGGCCACCGCCTGCGTCACCGCCTGCGACAGCGAGACCGGCGCCGCATCCGCCGGCCGCGCATGCGGATCCTGGCGCGCCAGCACCAGCAGTTGTTCCACCAGGCGCCGCGCGCGCTCGACGCCGTCGACCAGCCGCTGCATCGCCTGCGCGCGCGTGGTGTCGTCGCGCGCGCGCTGCAGCGTCTGCACCTGCAGCTTGAGCGCGGTCAGCGGCGATCGCAGCTCGTGCGCCGCGTCGGCCACGAACCGCTGGTGCGCGGCGATCGCGCCGTCCAGGCGCGCCAGCAGCGAATTCAGCTCCGCCACCAGCTTGGAGACCTCGCGCGGCACGCCCTTGTCCGACACCGGCGCCAGCGAACCGGCATTGCGTTCGGCCAGGTCGCGGCCGATGCGGTTGAGCGGCGCCATCGCGCTGGTGATCACCCACCAGACCGCCACCAGCAGCAGCAGCGCCACCGGCACCAGCGGCCACACCGATTCGAAGGCGATCTGCACCGCGCGGTCGCGCCGGCCCTCCAGCCGCTGCGCCACCTGGATCACGCGGCCCTTGTGGACCGCGACATAGGTGCGCCAGTCGTTCGAGCCCAGGCGCACCACCGAATACCCTTCCGGCGCGCGCGGCGGCAGCGCGCGCAGGCTCGGGGTCTGGTACAGGCGCGCGCCTTCGGCGGTCCACACCTGCACCACGAACTCGTAGTACGAGCCCTGCTCGCGCATGCTGGTCACCCAGCCGGGTTGGTCGAAGGTGCTGTCCTGCAGCAGCAGCGCCATCTGGCGCATGTGGTAGTCGAACAGCGTGTCGGCGCGCGTCATCGAGGCGCGGAAGGTGGTGACGAACTGCACGGCCGTGGCCAGCAGGATGGCCACGCCGACCAGCAGGATCAGGCGGAGGCGGAGCGACTTCATCCGGTCTTTTCGACCATGTAGCCGAGGCCGCGCACGTTGACCACGAAATGCTGGCCGAGCTTCTTGCGCAGGCCGTGGATGTAGACCTCGATCGCGTTGCTTTCGACTTCGCCGGACCAGCCGTACAGCTTTTCCTCGAGCTGGGCGCGCGACAGGATGGCGCCGGGGCGCGCCAGCAGCGCGTCGAGCACCGCCCATTCGCGCGAGGACAGCACCACCTGGGACTCGTCGACGAACACCTGGCGGGTATCGAGGTTGACGCTGACGCTGCCGTTGCGGTAGACCGGGTCGCCGCCGCGCGCGCGGCGCACCAGCGCATGCAGGCGGGCGATCAGTTCCTCCAGGTCGAAGGGCTTGACGAGATAGTCGTCGGCGCCGGCCTTGAGCCCCAGCACGCGCTCGGGCACCGTTTCGCGCGCGGTCAGCACCAGCACCGGCAGCAGCATGCCGGCCCCGCGCAGGCTGCGCAGCACGTCGATGCCATCCTTGTGCGGCAGGCCGAGGTCGAGCAGCAGGGCATCATAGGCGGTGGCGGACAGCGCCGGCTCGACCGCCGCGCCGTCGCGCACCCAGTCGACGGTGATGCCCTCGCCCTCCAGGGCGATCTGGATGTTTTCTCCGATCATGCGATCGTCTTCGGCGAGCAGGACTTTCATGGGCGGATTACACCATGGGCGGCAGGAAAACGCCAAGCCGGCGGCCGGCGGCGCTCCCGGAGCGAGCTTCCGCCGGGCGCGAAGTTCCCGCGGAAAGGATGGCGGTCAGTAGCGGTATTCCGGGCGCGTCAGCGTGCCGCCGAGCGCCATGCTGCCGCGCAGCGCGCGGGCGCTCGATTGCAGGTCCACCGAGAATCGCCCTGCAAGCTTGCCGCCGGCATCGATCTCGGCGCTGCCGGAAGTCGACAGCAATCCGGCGGACAGCCGCAGGTCGCGCAGCCGCCAGGTGCCCTGTTCGAGCGTGAAGGCGCCGCGCATCTCGGAGAACGGCGACTTGCCGCTGGCATCGCCGCCGCGCAAGGCATTGGCGAGGTTGACGCCCGGCAGGACGCCGTTGCGGATGAGGGCGGCGCCGGACAGGCGCGGCGCGGCGAACAGCCTGTCGCTGCCGGCGGACTTCATCGCGAAGCTGGCGCGCCCTTCCAGGCGTCCGCCTTCGAGCAGGGCGGGGGCAACGGCGGCCATGTCGAGATCGGTGGCGCGCACCTCGCCCTGGAGCTGCCACGCTCCGGACCAGGACAGCGTGGCATGGCCGGAAAGGGTGCCGCCGAGGAAGCCGCCGTTGAGTTCCGTCAGCGCCAGCTGGCGGCGATCGGCACGTCCGGCGGCATGGAATTTTTCGAGCGCAAGCTTGCGGCCGAACGGCGGGATGAACTTGTCGGCGAGGATGTCGACCGCGATCGCATCGCCGTCGGGTGTCAGCGCGATACGGGCCGGTGCCTCGCCGATGGTATGCATGTCGATGCGCTTCCAGCGGCCGGAGGCATCGATGTCGGCCTGCCCGTCGACGGCGGGCAGCGTGGCGCGATCCGATGCCAGGCGCGCCTGATGCAGCGTGATGCGGTTTACCGGCAATGCCGTGGCCGGTCGGCCGAAGACGGCCCAGCCCAGGCCTTCCTCGCTGAATACCGCCGCTCGCAGCGACACAGTGTCGAAGCGCGCATCGTCGCCGAACATGCCGAACACGCCGGACAGCGGCGGATACGCTTCGGCCGCGGCGATGCGTACCTGCTGTTGCGATCCGATGACGATGCCGTCGATGCGCCAGTGCGGTTGCGGCAGCAGGCCGAGCCGGACCGCGCCGATGCGCACTGGCTGGCCCAGCTGCGCCGTGGCGACCTGTTCCAGGTGCGCGGCGCGCCCGGACAGCGGCATCACCATCGGCAGCGCCACGGCCGTCGCGACGGCCAGCACGGCCGCGGCCGCCGCCGGCTTGCGCCAGTCCAGGCGCTTGCCGGGTGCGCGCACATGGCGCCAGCTGCCCTCGTCCTCGCGCGGCGCGGCGCGCTCGATCGTGGCGTCGTGCAGGCGCAGAGAGGAAGATTCCGGGGCATCGTGCGGGCCGGCATCATGCAGCGGCGCCAGCGCCTCGTGCAGATCGTCGGCATGGAGCTCCTCCACCGGCTGGTCGGGCGTGAGGTCGTCCCAGGGCGCCGCGGCTTCTTCGGCGGCGCCCGCGTTCGGGGTCGAGGCCGCTGCCGCGGCGCCGCCGGCCTGCGCGGCTTCCCGGAGCGCCTCCTCGGCGCGCCGGCGCTCGGCCTGCAGGCGTTCCTCGAGCGCCCGCTTTTCGCGCTCGCGCCGCTGCTCGGCTTCGCGCGCGGCGCGCTCCTGGCGCTCGAGCTTTTCCGCGCGCTTGCGTTCCTCGCGCAATGCCTTCTCGGCCTTCTTGCGCAGGGTGCGTTCTTCCGCTTCCTGCGCGGCGCGCGCCTGGGCTTCCTCGCGGGCGCGTTCCAGCGCGACGCGTTCCGCCCGCGCCGCGGCTTCGTGCGCTTCCTGTTCTTGCTGCAGGCGTTGCGCCAGCCGCCGGGCCTGCTCTTCGGCCTCGCGGCGCGCGGCTTCCTCGGCTTCGCGCCGGACCTGTTCCTCCGCCAGCAGGCGCGCCTGCTCGGCTGACTCGCGTTCGCGCCTTTCCTGCTCTTCGGCGAGGCGGGCGGCCAGTTCCGCGGCTTCGCGTTCGCGGCGCAGGCGCTCCGCTTCCTCGGCCTCGCGGCGCGACCGCTCTTCGGCCAGGCGCTGCGCCAGCTCTTCCGCCTCCCGGCGGGCGCGCTGCTCCGCATCCTCGCGGACGCGCTGTTCGGCCTCGCGCCGGGCCGCTTCCTCCGCGGCGCGGCGGGCCTGCTCCTCGGCTTCGCGCCGCGCCTGCTCTTCCTGTTCTCGGCGCGCGCGCGCCTCGACATCCTGCTTGTACTTGTCGATCGCTTCCTTGCGGATGCGCGCGACCGCCTCCTTGACGCGCTGGCGTTCCTCGGCCTTGCGGCGGGCGTCCGCTTCCGCTTCCTGGCGCGCGCGGGTTTCCGCCTCGCGGCGCGCGGCTTCCTCGGCCTCGCGCCGCGCCCGCGCCTCGGCGTCGCGACGGGCCTTTTCCTCGCGCGTGCGGCGCGCCTGTTCCTGGATCTCGCGCACGGCCGCATCGGCCGCGCGGTCCTGCGCTTCCTTTTCCTCGTCGATGCGCGCGAAGGCATCGGCCACGGCGCGCTGGATCGACTGGTCGCGCGAGCCGCTGAAGACGGTGTCCTGCACGGGAACGTCGGCATCGGCGGCGGGCTGTGCCTGGGCCGCCATTTCACGCATGAACTCGCCCATGGTGACGACGGTCAGCGGATCGCGGGCGGGCGCCGGCGCGGCGGAGAAATCGAGATCGGGTTCGGCATCGCCGGACGCGAACGCCTGGATGCAGTTCGCTTCCTCCAGCGTGGCCAGCTCTGACATCAGGACCGCCTCGAGCATGCCCAGCCGCGCAGCCAGCTCGGCGACCGTCGAGCTGCCGTCGATCTCCTTGAGCAGCTGGCGCTGGCGCCGGGACAGCGTCTTCGTCTTGCCCATGGCCTCGCCCAGGCCCTTGGCGGTCTTGGTGAAGATGGTCAGGTTGTCCATGGGTCGTCCGGAATCAGTGGGTCACGCCAGACACAAGCGGCCGGTTCGGGGAAAGCGGGATTTTATTGTAGGCGGAGGTTTCCCGAAATCACGATTTCGGGCACTTTTGTTACGCCCTGTTACCAATTCGCGCCGCAGTCGCCGGCAGACGTTGTCATGCCGACACGGGAATCCATGATCCGTGCGGCATGCAGAGGGCGGCCGCGTCCCCGGCGCCGACGCATGCCGCTTGCGGCCGCGGCGCCCGATGCAGTACTGTTGCGCCTGCCCCGCTGCCGGAATGACAAGCCGGACCGGCCCACCCCGAACACCAAGGAACCCCATGCCCACCACGTCCGACATCACCAACATGGCGCTCTTCTGCGATTTCGAGAACATCGCCCTCGGCGTGCGCGATGCGAAATATGCCAGCTTCGACATCCGCCGCGTTCTCGAGCGGCTGCTGCTCAAGGGCAGCATCGTGGTCAAGAAGGCCTATTGCGACTGGGAGCGTTACAAGGAATTCAAGGCGCCAATGCACGAGGCCTCGTTCGAACTGATCGAGATCCCTCACGTGCGCCAGTCGGGAAAGAATTCCGCCGACATCCGCATGGTGGTCGACGCGCTCGACCTCTGCTACACCAAGGCCCATGTCGACACGTTCGTCATCATCAGCGGCGACTCCGATTTCTCGCCGCTGGTGTCCAAGCTGCGCGAGAACAACAAGCACGTGATCGGCATCGGCGTGCGCGACTCGACCTCCGACCTGCTGGCGGCCAACTGCGACGAGTTCATTTTCTACGACGACCTGGTGCGCGAGCAGAAGCAGCGCCGCCGCACGGCGGAGAAGAAGACCGCCGCGCGCGCGGCGAAGGAAACCGAGGCGCCGAAGGACACGGCGGAGCCCGCCGCCAAGTCCGGCGGGCGCAAGCGCGGCCAGAAGGCGCCGGAGAAGAGCGAGGCCGAGAAGAACGAGGAAGCCCGCCGCCAGGAAGTGCTCGACTTCGCCGTCGAGACGGTCGAGGCTTTGATCCAGGAGCGCGGCGGCGACGAGAAGATCTGGGGTTCGATGGTCAAGCAGACCATGAAGCGGCGCCGGCCCGGCTTCAACGAGGCGGCCTACGGCTACCGCTCGTTCCGCTCGCTGATCGAGGATGCGCAGGATCGCCACCTGCTGGTGGTGGTGCCCGAGGAGAAGCATGGCCAGTACGCGGTGCGCCTGCCGGCCGGCGACGACTGAGCGCGCGGCGGCCTGCCTCAGCGGAAGCCGCGGTCCGAACGCGCCAGCGGCGTGTCGATCGGGCGGCCCGCGGCGCGCTCGAACTCGACCGGGTCGTGCGCGCACATCACGGCCACCTCGCCGCCGTGCGCCGCGCGCAACTGGCGCAGCCGCTGCTGGTTGGCCAGCCGTCGCGCGCGGTCCTGTTCCATCAGCGTCTGGTAGAAGCGCAGGCCCGGAGTGCACCATGGGTCCTGCGGGTCCATCTCGCGGCGATAGAAGTAGGCGTCGCCGGCCTGCAGCAGCCAGCGTTCGCGCGTGCGCACCGCGATGCCAGCGTGGCCGTGCGTGTGTCCCGGCAGCGGGACCATGAGGATTTCCGGCGGCAGTCCCTGCAGGTCGCGCACGCAGTCGAAGCCGTACCATGCCTCGCCGCCGCTCCCCGGATAGACGCGCCATTGCTCGCGATGATGCCACTGCTGCGGGCGGAAGCGCTGGCGGTCCAGCCAGCTTCGCTGGGCCACCGCATCGTCGCGTTCCCGCTGCAGCATGTGCACCGTCGCGTGCGGGAAGTCGTCGAGGCCGCCCGCATGGTCGAAATCGAGGTGCGTCAGCACGATGTGGCGCACGTCGCGCGGATCGAAGCCTCGCCGTTCGATTTGGCGCACGGCAGTCATCTCCTCGCGGAAATCGGGCGACAGCAGCGCGAGGAAGAAGGTCGACAGGCGCTCGCGCGGATGGCGCACGTCCTCCAGACCGAACCCGGTGTCGACCAGCACCAGCGCATCGGCCGTCTCGATCAGCAGGCAGTGGCAGCACAGTTTGCCGCGCCCGAGGATTTCGTGCGAACGGCCGTCCATCAGCTTGCCGCCCAGCGGGCACGACGAGATGCAGTTGAGATGATGGACGACCATCGCGCCGTTCAGCCGGGTTGCTGCTGACGCTGCTGCTTGTCCCAGCCGCCGCCGCTGTCCGGCTGCTGCCGCACCAGCCGAAGCAGCGCCTGCGCCGCCGCCACCGACGATGCCGGGTTCTGCCCGGTCACCAGCTTGCCGTCGACCTTCACGTACGAGGACCAGTCGGGGCCGCAGGAGAAGCGGCCGCCCGACTTCTTCAGCGCGTCCTCCACCGAGAACGGCACCACGTCGCGCAGCCCCACAGCCTCTTCCTCGGCATTGGTGAAGCCGGTCACTTCCTTGCCCTCGACCAGGGGACGGCCATCGGGACGCTTCGCATGGCGCAGCGCGGCGGGACCGTGGCAGACGGCGGCGACCGGCTTGCCCGCGGCCACCATGCCCTCGATCACCGTGATCGAGTCGCGATCCTCCGACAGGTCCCAGAGCGGGCCGTGGCCGCCCGGATAGAACACGCCTTCGAATTCCTCGTGGGACACGCTCGACAGCAGCACGGTGTTGGCGAAGGCTTCCTGCGCCGCGCTGTCCTGCGCGAACCGCCGGGTGGCTTCGGTCTGCGCATCCGGTTCGTCGCTCTTCGGATCGATCGGCGGCTGGCCGCCCCTGGGCGAGGCCAGGACAACATGCGCGCCGGCGTCCTTGAACACGTAGTAGGGCGCGGCGAATTCCTCGAGCCAGATACCGGTCTTCCTGCCGGTATTGCCGAGCTGTTCGTGCGAGGTCAGCACCATGAGGATGTTCATGCGGGTCTCCCGTGAGTTGGCGTCGAGACAAGATAGAGCGGGAGGTGTGCGCAAAGTTCTGCGGCCCGCTGGCTGCATCCGGCGGGAAGGCGGGGCGTTGCCTGCACGGATTGCGCTTTGGTTCGATAATGCTTGTCGGTTCATCATCCGTGCGCGCGTGCCCGGCCATCGGCCGGTGCCGGCACGACAAGACGACTCTCCCGATGCAGACAGGAAAATCAATCATGCCCGCGCAGGCATGGCGCTCGCGGACTGCCATCGCTGCGCTGGGCATGCTGTGCGCGGCGCCCGGCGCGCATGCGCGGGCAGTGCCGCCACCGGCGGTTCCGGACACCATCGCGCAGCGCACCGTCGCCTGTGCGGCCTGCCATGGCAAGGAAGGCCGCGCCACCAGCGAAGGCTTCTTCCCGCGCATCGCCGGCAAGCCGGCCGGCTATCTCTATAACCAGCTCCTCAACTTCCGCGACGGCCGCCGCCAGTATCCCGGCATGACGTATCTGGTGGCCCACCTGTCGGACGACTATCTGAAGGAGATCGCCGGCCATTTCGCCGGCCTGCACCTGCCCTATGCGCCGCCGGCGACGATCGCCATGTCGCCGCAGGTTGCGGCCGCGGCGCAGAAGCTCGTCCTGCAGGGCGATGCGCAGCGCAAGCTGCCCGCCTGCGTGGCCTGCCACGGCGAACGGCTGACCGGCGTGCAGCCGGCCATCCCCGGCACCATCGGCCTGCCGCGCGATTATCTGGTCGCCCAGCTCGGCGCGTGGAAGAACGGCTCGCGCAAGGCGGCGGCTCCCGACTGCATGGCTCAGATCAGCCGTCAGCTCACCGCCGACGAGATCGGGGCGCTGTCGTCGTGGCTGGCCTCGCGGCCGCTGCCGGCCGACATGACGCCGGCTGCAGCGCTGTCCACGCCGCTGCCGCTCGACTGCGGCAGCGTGCCCGGCGCAGCGCCGGCTGCCGCAGCATCGGCTGCCGCAGCATCGGCTGGCGCGGGCAAGTGAGGCGGACATGAAGAGGCGCGTCCTCCTCGTTCTGCTGCTGGTCGTCTTCCTCGTGCCGGCGGCCATCGTCGGCCACCAGCTCGTCTCGGATCCCGGCAGCGACGTCGCGAGCGTCCCTGTGGCCGATGCCGGTGCCCAGGTCGAGCGCGGCCGCTATCTCGCCCGCGCCGGCAACTGCATGGCCTGCCACACCGCGCGCGGCGGTGCCGGGTACGCCGGCGGCCGCGCCATCGTCACGCCGTTCGGTCGCATTTACGCGTCCAACATCACACCCGACCGCGACACCGGCATCGGCACCTGGACCGCCGACGATTTCTGGCGCGCGCTCCACAACGGCAAGTCGAAGGACGGCAGCTTCCTCTATCCGGCCTTCCCCTATCCGAACTACACGAAGGTCACGCGCGCCGATGCCGATGCGCTGTATGCGTATCTCCGGACCGTGGCGCCGGTCAAGCAGGCGAACCGCGAACACGAGCTGCGCTTCCCCTACGATCGGCGCCTGCTGCTGGCCTTCTGGCGCACGCTGTACTTCCGGCCCGGCAGCTTCGTGCCGGAACCGGACCGGAGCGTCGAATGGAACCGCGGCGCCTATCTCGTGCAGGGGCTGGGCCACTGCAGCGCCTGCCACACGGCGCGCAACGCGCTCGGCGGCACGGTGGCCGATACCGATCTCGCGGGCGGCATGATCCCGATGCTGGACTGGTATGCGTCATCGCTGACATCCCATCCGAAGACCGGGCTGGGCGACTGGCCCGCCGGAGACCTGGCGACGCTGCTGCGTCACGGCGTCTCGCAGCGCGGCGCGGTGTACGGTCCGATGGCGGAAGTGGTGGCCGGCAGCCTGCAGCACCTGACGGCGCAAGACGTGACATCGATGGCGCTGTACCTGAAGTCGCTGCCGGCGCACGATGCCGAGCCGCGCGGCGGCGCAGTGAAGGAGTCGGGCGACGAAGAGGCGATCCTGAAGCTCGGCGCCAAGCTGTACGCCGACCATTGCGCCAGCTGCCACATGAAGGACGGGCGCGGCGCGCCGCCGGCCTATCCGCCGCTGGCGGGCAGCAGGACGCTGGCATCGCATTCGCCGGTCAATCCGATCCGCATCGTGCTCAATGGCGGCTATCCGCCGTCGACGAGCGGCAACCCGCGTCCCTACGGCATGCCGCCGTTCGGCTTCATGCTGAACGATCGCGAGATCGCGGCGGTGGTGTCGTACGCGCGGCGCACCTGGGGACAGCGGCAGGAACTGGTGTCGCCGGTCGATGTGGCCAGGTTCAGGGGAAGTTCGATCGAATGATCATCGCCGGCAAGGCCGGCGATGATCGGGAGGCAAGGGGCAGCGGAAGCGCTGCGCCAGGCGGTGAGGGCCGGGCAGCAGCCTGCCCGTGTGCGACGTCCGCCGTGCGGCGTCCGCGGAAGATCAGCGCAGCGCCTTCCAGTCTCCGGGTGTAGTATCCGGGCCATAGCCCTGGTCGGGGCCGCCATCCTTGCGCAGGATCGACTTCAGCCAGGAAATCGCGAAGGACAATGCGGCGACGCCGGCCATGATGAGGATGAACACGCCGGCGATGGCCAGGATGACCGCCAGCAGGGCGACGCCCGTCAGCGCGAGGCCGACCGCCTTGAGCTTCCAGTGGCGGCCGAGCTTGGCCTGCATCCACTCCGGGGTGGCGGTGCGGAAACGCGGGGCGGCGCCCTCGTCGACCACTTCCCATTCGGCAGGTTGGTTCATATTGCTGTCCTTTGCATGAAGGTCGTCATGAAGTATCGCATGATAATGGCACGATGTTTTAGATTTAAGCGAAGAATGACGATCATCTTCTTCGAATAAAACTGATATTCGCCGTTTTCGCTTCGATGGATATCAAGATCGCAGAACTTGTCGAAGAATTCCCGATGACAGCCAATTAAGCCCGCCTATCGCATCAATAAAAACTATCAAGTTCAGAAAACCATAGTAGACGTCTATAATTCACCCCATCGCAGTCAAGCACTGCACACTTCGTAGTCAACTCCAACCAAACAAGAGGAAAGACATGTCCCTGATCAACACCACCGTCAAGCCGTTCAAAGCCACCGCCTATCACAACGGCAACTTCGTCGAAGTGACCGAGCAGACCCTGAAGGGCAAGTGGTCCGTGTTCGTGTTCTATCCGGCCGACTTCACCTTCGTCTGCCCGACCGAACTCGGCGACCTGGCCGAACAGTACGCGGAATTCCAGAAGCTGGGCGTGGAAATCTACGGCGTGTCGACCGACACCCATTTCACCCACAAGGCCTGGCACGACACGTCGGAGACCATCGCCAAGGTCAACTATCCGCTGATCGGCGATCCGACCGGCGCCATCACCCGCAACTTCGACGTGATGATCGAGGAAGAGGGCCTGGCGCTGCGCGGCACCTTCGTGATCAATCCGGAAGGCCAGATCAAGCTGTGCGAGATCCACGACAACGGCATCGGCCGCGACGCCAAGGAGCTGCTGCGCAAGGTGCAGGCCGCCCAGTACGTGGCATCGCACCCGGGCGAAGTCTGCCCCGCCAAGTGGACCCCGGGCCAGGAAACCCTGAAGCCGTCGCTGAACCTCGTCGGCAAGATCTAAGCGGCCGACTCGCTGCCGGCGCGCGGAGTGCAACGCTCCGCCGACCGGCGCCGGCAGCAGCACCCCCCCGAACCGATCCCGACCGGACCGCCATGCGGCTGTCCGCGGGACCGGCTCATCCTGAAAGAATGCAACATCGATGGAGAACGCCATGCTCGACGCCAGCCTGAAAGAACAACTGCAAGCCTACCTGACGAAGCTCGTCCAGCCGGTGGAGCTGGTCGCCTCCGTCGACGACGGCCCGAAGTCGCAGGAGACGCTCGCCCTCATCCGTGACATCGCCTCGCTCTCGCCGCTGATCAGCTGGCGCGAATCGCGCGGCGACGCCGAGCGCAAGCCGTCCTTCACCGTCAGCCGCGCCGGCGCCGGCATGGGCATCCCGATGGGAATCCGATTTGCCGGCCTGCCGATGGGCCATGAATTCACCTCGCTCGTGCTGGCGCTGCTGCAGGCGGGCGGCTATCCGCCCAAGGTCAGCGACGACGTCATCGCCCAGATCCGCGAGCTGCCGGGCGAGTACGAGTTCGAGACCTATATTTCGCTGTCCTGCCACAACTGCCCGGACATCGTGCAGGCGCTCAACCTGATGGCGGTGCTCAACCCGAACGTGAAGCACACCATGATCGACGGCGCCCTGTTCCAGGATGAAGTGACGCAGCGCCAGATCATGGCCGTGCCGACCATCTACCTGAACGGCGAAGTGTTCGGCCAGGGCCGCATGTCGCTGGAAGAAATCCTGAAGAAGGTCGACACCGGCGCCGCCGCGCGCGACGCCGCGGCCATCGCGCAGAAGGACGTGTTCGACGTGCTGGTGGTCGGCGGCGGCCCGGCCGGCGCGGCAGCGGCGATCTATGCAGCGCGCAAGGGCATCCGTACCGGCGTGGTGGCCGAGCGCTTCGGCGGCCAGGTGCTCGACACGCTCGGCATCGAGAACTTCATCTCGGTCAAGGAAACCGAAGGCCCGCAGCTGGCCGCGGCGCTGGAAGAGCATGTCAAGCAATATGACGTCGACATCATGAACCAGCAGCGCGCGAAGGCGCTGATCCCCGGCGCGACCATCGAGGTGGCGCTCGAGAGCGGCGCCAGCGTCAAGGCGAAGTCGGTCATCATCGCCACCGGTGCCCGCTGGCGCGAACTGAAGGTGCCGGGCGAGAAGGACTACCGCAACAAGGGCGTCGCCTATTGCCCGCACTGCGACGGCCCGCTGTTCAAGGGCAAGCGCGTGGCGGTGGTCGGCGGCGGCAACTCCGGCGTCGAAGCGGCGATCGACCTGGCCGGCATCGTCGAGCACGTGACCCTGCTGGAATTCGCGCCGACGCTGCGCGCCGACGCGGTCCTGCAGCGCAAGCTCGCCAGCCTGCCGAACGTGCGCGTGATCACCCAGGCGCAGACCACGGAAGTGGTCGGCGACGGCAGCCGCGTGACCGGCATGCGCTACATCGACCGCGTCACCGGCGAGACGCGCGACCTGGCGCTCGAAGGCATCTTCGTGCAGATCGGCCTGCTGCCCAACACCGACTGGATCCGCGGCACCGTCGCGCTGTCGAGGCACGGCGAGGTGGAGATCAACGCCCGCGGCGAGACCAATGTGCCCGGCGTGTTCGCCGCCGGCGACGTGACGACCGTGCCGTACAAGCAGATCGTCATCGCCATGGGCGAAGGTTCGAAGGCGGCGCTGTCGGCCTTCGACCACCTGATCCGCTCCACCGCGCCCGACGAGGCCGCGCAGCAGAAGGCGGCCTGACCCGGCAGCAACCCCATGGCGGCGGCGGGATGCCTGCGGGATATCCCGCCGCCGTCGTCTTTATCGGCATGACACCCCCGCATGACGTTCCGGCACGATTCCGCCGGAGCGCGCTCTAAGTTCCGTTCAACCCGACGCACAAGGAGAATTCTCATGGCAATCGATATCGGCATCGGCGACCAGGACCGTTCCGCCATCGCGCAATCGCTGTCGCGCCTGCTGGCCGACAGCTACATGCTGTACCTGAAGACGCACGGCTTCCACTGGAACGTGACCGGCCCGATGTTCAATTCGCTGCACGACATGTTCCAGGTGCAGTACACCGAACTGTGGAATGCGCTCGACCCGATCGCCGAACGCATCCGCGCGCTCGGACATTTCGCGCCGGGATCGCACGGCCAGTTCATGGAACTGACCTCGATCCAGGAAGAGCAGGGTGCGCCGTCGGCCGAGGACATGATCCGCCAGCTGATCGCCGGCCAGGAAGCGGTGGCGCGCACCGCGCGCGCGGCCTTCCGCATCGCCGACGAGGCCAACGACCAGCCGACCGCCGACCTGCTGACCCAGCGCATGGAAGTGCACGAGAAGAATGCGTGGATGCTGCGCGCGCTGATCGAAGATGGCGGCCCGCGCCAGGGATGACGGACCTTCGGGCGGCGATCCCGCGGTACGGCCACATCCCCAAGGATTGACCTAGATCATGCGTGCAGGCGCCGTGCCTCGCTAGTCTTGGATGCGCCGGCGCGGACCGTCCCCGCGCTGGCTGTCGGGCAAGCGTGGCCGGCCGTCTGGTGCCAGACCCTGCGGCCCCCGGTCCTGACATCCGAGTGATCGAGGCCGGGTACCGTTCCGCCGCGGCGCCTGGGACCTGCAATACCCAGGGAGGACTGCGCATGACCGGCGTCGCCGCCATCCTGCTGTCGCTGCTGCTGCTGATGTACCTGGCCTATCGTGGCCTGTCCGTGCTGTTGCTGGCGCCCCTGCTGGCGGTACTGGCGGCGTTGCTGAGCCAGGACGTGCCTGTGCTGGCCAGCTATACCCAGGTCTTCATGAAGGCGCTCGGCAATTTCGTGGTGCTGTACTTCCCGCTGTTCCTGCTCGGGGCCATCTTCGGCAAGCTGATGGAAGCATCGGGAGCGGCTGCAACCATCGCCCGCTGGATCATTGACATTCTCGGGACATCACGCGCCGTTCTCGCCGTAGTGCTTGCGTGCGCCATCCTGACCTATGGCGGCGTATCGCTGTTCGTGGTCGCGTTCGGCGTGTATCCGGTGGCGTCGGCATTGTTCCGTGAATCCGGCGTGCCCCGTCGCCTGATCCCGGCGGCGATTGCGCTGGGGGCCTTCACATTCACGATGACCGCATTGCCAGGCACGCCTGCGATCCAGAATGCGATCCCGATGCCCTATTTCGGAACGACGCCCTTCGCGGCTCCGGGGTTGGGCGTGATCGCGAGCATTATCATGTTTGCGGTTGGCCTGGCCTGGCTGACGTATCGCGCGCGCGGTGCGCAAGCATCAGGCGAGAGGCATGGCGACGTCGCGACCCACGACCGCAAGCCCGAAGAGGACGTACCGGCGATCGACAGGTCGCTGCGGCCCATGGCTCACGGCGAGGGCTACGATCTTGCGGAGATCGGTGCCGGCAGCCTGGGACGCCCTGGCATCGTTGTCGCGCTGCTGCCCATCGTTCTGGTGGTCGCGCTCAATTATGTCTTTTCGCGCATTGTGTTTCCGTCGATGGATGCTTCCTACCTGGCGCAGGCACGCTATGGCGGCGTCACCATCGACCAGGTTGCCGGTGTATGGTCGATCATCTGCGCGCTGCTGGCAGCCAACGTGGTGCTGCTGGTGCTCAACCGACACCGCCTGCCCGGCGTACGCCGCATGCTCGACGATGGTGCCAGCGCGTCTGCGCTGCCGATCTTCAATACCGCTTCGCTGGTAGGCTTCGGCGCCGTAATCGCATCGCTGCCGGCCTTCGCCCTCATCCGCGATGCCGTGCTCGACATCGCGCCGGGAAATCCGCTGATCTCGCTGTCGATCGCCGTCAACATGCTGGCCGGCATCACCGGCTCGGCGTCGGGCGGCATGAGCATCGCCTTGCAGACGCTTGGGCCGGCCTATCTCGAAATGGCGCGTTCTGCAGGCATTGACCCCGCCCTGCTGCACCGCGTAGCCGCGATCGCCACCGGCGGACTCGACTCGCTGCCGCACAACGGGGCAGTGATCACCCTGCTGTCGATCTGCAAGTTCGATCACCGGCAAGCCTACCCGGACATCTTCGCAGTGGCGGTCGTCGGGCCACTGGTGGCGCTGGCGGTGGTCGTCGCGCTCGGCACCTGGCTGGGAGCGTTCTGATGTCGGTCCGCCGTCCTGCGCCTCTCCCGATAGACATCGCCCTGCAAGGCGGCGGTGCGCACGGTGCTTTCACCTGGGGCGTGCTCGACCGCCTGCTCGCTGACGAACGACTGTGCATCGACGGCATCAGCGGCACCAGCGCTGGCGCGATGAATGCGGTGGTGCTGGCGGACGGCTACTCGCGCGGCGGCGGGCCGCAGGGCGCCCGACAGGCCTTGCGGGCGTTCTGGCGAGCGGTCAGCTCGATATCGCAGTTCAGTCCCCTTCAGCGCACGCCGCTCGACCGGCTGTTCGGCAACTGGTCCCTGGACGGCACACCGGGATACCAGATGCTGCAGATCGCGGGGGCGCTGGTCTCGCCCTACCAGTTCAATCCTTTCAACCTCAATCCGCTGCGCGACCTGCTCGGGAAGCTGGTCGACTTCGAACGGGTGCGTGCCTGTACCGAACTGCAGGTCTTCGTGTCGGCAACGAATGTCCGTACAGGCAAGGCGCGCATCTTCCGCCACCATGAACTCGATGCCGACCATGTGATGGCGTCGGCGTGCCTGCCGCAGCTGTTTCAGGCGGTGGAGATCGATGGCGAGGCCTACTGGGATGGCGGATACATGGGGAATCCGGCACTCTTTCCACTGGTCGACGAGACCAATGCCGATGACCTGGTGATTGTCCAGATCAATCCGATCGTGCGCGACGAACTGCCGCGCAGCGCCGCCGAGATCATGAACAGGCTCAACGAAATCACGTTCAATGCCAGCCTGGTCCGCGAGATCAGCTCGATCCTGCTGCTCAAGAAGCTGATCGACGAAGAGCACGTCAGCCGCGTCAGGTACACCGACATGCGCATGCACCGGATCAGCGCCGAGGCGGAACTGCTGAAGCTGAGTGTGTCGAGCAAACTCAATGTGGAGTGGGGGTTCCTCGAGCACCTGTACGGAATCGGCTACCGGACGACGGACGACTGGCTGGCAGCGAATATCGACCGGCTCGGAAAGGAATCGACGCTGGACTTGTCAGCGCTGTATTTTTCGGAAATGGCAGACCGCCGGGATTGAGGGGCCGGCTGGTCCGGCCAGACAGGCCGCCGGCTTCCGGGGCCCACGCTCCAGAGTGGGCTGCGCCGGCAAATGCCGGCGTCAAAGCGCGGCGGCCTCCGGGCCGATGGAGAGGATCAGCGGCGGCGCAGCAGTTGGACGATGCGCTGGAACAGCGTCGGCTTGAGGGGGATGCGGTTGTACAGCGTGGCGCCCATGATGATTGCTCCGGTAGGACAGGTTACGTGTGGCTGGTGGTTGACTTATCCGCAGTATAGGGATTATTGATTTCTGCTCTGTGACATTGATCACAGGGAAGACAATTCCTCGACAGTTTTCCTGACACTCGTCACATCCCTGTGAGGTCTGCATGCAGTCGGAGGACGAGTCGACGCGGATGCCGCCGTGCCGACACTCCGCTTGCGGCCGCCCGACCGGCACGGTAAGGTGGCCGCTTCCACCGACCGGACGACTCCATGCACATCATCTACAGCGACGCCCACCGCGTGCACCGCGGCGAAGTCGAGTTCTACCGCGGCCAGCTCGTGCCCTGCCACGAAACGCCGGAACGGGCCGACCATGTCGCCGAGGCTGTCGTCCGGCGCGGCATCGGCAGCCTGGCGGCGCCGGAATCCTTCGGACTGGCGCCGGTCGAGCGCGTGCATGCGCCGCGCTACCTGCGCTTTCTCGAGCGCGCCTGGGACATGTGGAGCGCGCTCGGCAACACCCGCGACGCGATCCCGGCCGTGTGGCCGATCCGCGGCATGCGCCACGATGTCGAGCCGCACAACGTCATCGCCCAGCTCGGCCTGTATTCCTTCGACAGCGGCACGCCCTTCACCGCCGGCAGCTGGCAGGCCGCGCGCCTGGGCGCCGACATCGCGCTGACCGCCCAGCGCCGCATCGCGGAGGGCGCGCGCGCCGCCTTCGCGCTGTCGCGTCCGCCCGGCCACCACGCGGGCGCGGATTTCCTCGGCGGCTACTGCTTCGTCAACAATGCCGCCGTCGCCGCCCAGGCCTTCGTCGACCAGGGGGCCGCGCGCGTGGCCATCCTCGACGTCGACTACCACCACGGCAATGGCACGCAGTCGATCTTCTACGAGCGCAGCGACGTGCTCTACCTGTCGATCCACGGCGACCCGAAGACCGAATACCCGTTCTACCTCGGCCATGCCGACGAGACCGGCGCCGGCGCGGGCGAGGGATTCAACCGCAACTATCCGCTGGCGGCCGGCAGCGGCAACGACCTCTGGTTCGCCGCCTTCGAAGATGCCTGCGGCCGCGTGCGCAGCCATGCGCCCGATGCGCTGGTGGTGTCGCTCGGCGTGGATACCTATGCGGGCGACCCGATCTCGACGTTCCGCCTCGATACACCGGAATTCCTGCGCATGGGCGCGGCGCTCGCGCGGCTCGGGATGCCGACGCTGTTCGTGCTGGAAGGCGGTTACGCGGTGGCGGAGATCGGCGAGAACGTCGCCCATGTGCTGGCCGGTTTCCGCGACGTGGCGGGCTGAGGCGATGCTGCAGGAGATCATCCCCGGCGCGCACTGGCTCGCCCTGCTGGCGGCCTGGTACGGCGCGGCGAGCATCGCGGCGTTCGCGGCCTATGCGCTCGACAAGTCGGCCGCGCGGCGCCATGCGCGGCGCGTCGCCGAGAGCACGCTGCACCTGCTGGCGCTGGCGGGCGGCTGGCCCGGCGCCGCGCTGGCGCAGTCGCTGCTGCGCCACAAGACGCGCAAGCAGCCGTTCCGTTCGCTCTGGTGGCTGAGCGTGGCACTCAACTGCACGGCGCTGGCCATCCTGCTGGCGCTGGCCGCGCGCTGAGCCGCGCCGCGCACGGCTGGCCGCCGTTCAGCTGCGCGGCGGCCAGCCGAACATCTCCTGCAGTGCGCGCCGGTAGTCCTCGTTCCCCAGCCGCATGCTGTTGTTGTGGGTGCCGCCCTCGACCAGCAGCAGCTTCTTGCGCCCGCGCGCGGCCGCGTGCAGCCGTTCCGACAGTACATGCGGCACCACCTTGTCGCCGGTGCCGTGCACGATCAGCACCGGCAGGTCGATGCCGGCGATCTTGCCGGCCGAGTCGAACTTCTGCGACAGGAACAATCCCACCGGCAGCCATGGCGCCGTGTGCACCCGCGCGATGTCGGCGAACGAGCTGAACGAGGATTCGACGATCAGGCCGGCCGCGGGCGGCAATGCAGCGGCACCGCGGTCCGCCGCGCCGGCGGCGGCCGTCATCATGCCGGCCTTCGGCAAGGCCGCCGCCAGGTCGACCGCCACCGCGCCGCCGAGCGAATGGCCGTAGATCAGCCGCTTCGCCGGATCGGGTTGCAGCGTCGCCAAATGCTTCCAGGCGGCGCGCGCATCTTCGTAGACGGTGTCTTCCGAGGGATAGTCGCCCTCGCTCTTGCCGAAGCCGCGGTAATCGATCGCCAGCACCGAGAAGCCCATCGCGTGCAGTTGCTCGATGCGGAACAATTGCCCGGTCAGGTTCCAGCGCGCGCCGTGCAGGTAGAGGATGGCCGGCGCGTCCGGCTGCTGCGATGGCCACCACCAGGCGTGGATGCTGCCCTTGCCGGGGCCGCCGGCGATGTCCGTGCCGGCGGTCACCGGCAGCATCAGGTCGACGATGCCTGCGGGCGTGCCGGTATACCAGCGCGCGGTGCCGGGCTCGACGCGGAAGGTCAGTTCGCGCTCCTTGAGCGCGAGCTGGCCGCAGCCGGCGGCGGTCAGCACGGACAAGGCGGTCGCGGCAAGCACGAGCGCGGCGCGGCGGCGATGGCGGGGTGGAAGCGGGAAGACAGGCATGGCGGTGCGGCGGGATCGGTCACGGCATTCGCCGCATTGTAGGGCAAGGCCCCGGATGGCGCAGAAAGCCCCGCACGCCGTGCCGGCGGACCTGTTGCCGGCGCATCCGGGGCCGCAGCCGCGGCACCAGGAACGGCGCTAGACTGTGGGCTTTCGCCTTCCTTCCGCCGAGCCCGATGCCGAAAATCGCCTGGGTCCTGCTGCCGCTCGTCGCCTACGGCCTGTATGTCGCCTGGGCCGCGCTGCGCGGCCGCCTGCCGCAACGCTTTGCCCTGAACGTGCAGACCAGCCTGCTGCTGGTCGCCTACCTGCTCGGCACCGCGGGCCTGGGCATCTTCTGGGTCGCCAACCAGCAGCTGCCGGTGTTCGACTGGCATTACCTGTTCGGCTACGCGACGCTGCTGCTGGTGACGATCCACCTGGTCTTCAACCTGCCGACGGTGGTGCGCTGGTTCCGCCGCGGCGCGCAGAAGCCGGCCCAACCCGACCGGCGCGCCGGCGCCGTCGCGGTCGGCAAGGCGGCGCTGGTGCTCGGCGTGCTGACGCTGGCCTTCTATCTCGGCACGCGCCAGTCCGACGGGCCGGCATCGTTCGGCTGGAGGACGCCGGCGGTGGCCGGCACGCCGACGGCGGACGTCGCCGCAACCACGGCCGCCGATGCCGTGGCGCGCTACCACGAGTTCTCGTCCGAATCGCGCAAGAGCGTGTTCCGCCGCGCGCAGGGCGTCGATTGGGGCGAGGCGCCGCCCGATTTCAAGACCTACGACGGCGTGCCGCGCATCGCCCTGCCGCGCGCCGACGGCGCCGACCGGCCGTTCGGCGCCATGCTGGAGGGGCCGGCGGCAGGCGGGCGGCTGACGCTGGCGGCGCTCGGCGAGCTGCTCCATCTTTCCGCCGGCGTCACCGGCGCCGGCGGCAGCAACAAGCGCGCGGCGCCGTCCTCGGGCGCCCTGTTCCCCGGCGAGCTGTACGTGATCGCGCGCCGCGTCGAGGGCCTGGCGCCCGGCCTCTATCACTACGATCCGCAGCATGACCGCCTCGATGCGCTCGGCGGGGTGCCGGCCGACGCCGGCGTGCCGCAGGCCGGCGATGCCGATGCCACGGTGCTGCTGGCGGCGATCTTCCGGCGCACCGGCTACAAGTACCGCGACCGCGCCTATCGCTATGCAGCCGCCGACGCCGGCCACCTGCTGGAGAACCTGCGCCTGGCCAGCCACAAGGCGGGCATGCAGGTCTCGGTGGAGCCGCGCTTCGACGAGGAGCGCGCCGCGCGCGCGATCCGGGTCGACGGCGTCGAGGAAGGCGTGCTGGCGGCGGTCACGCTGCGTGCCGCGCGCCGCGGTGGCGGCGTGCCGGGCGCGCGCGACGCGGCGGGTGCCGTGCCGCCGGCATGGCGCCCTGCGCCGCCGCCGGACGACAGTGCGATCGGCGTGACCGGCATGGTGCACCAGGCCACGTCGCTGCGGCTGGATGCGGCACTGCCCGCCGGCGAACGCATCGCGCTGCCGCCGCCGCACCCGGCGGCGCGGGGATTGCGCGAGACCATCGTCGAACGCCGCAGCAAGCGCCGCTTCCTCGCGCGGCAGGTGTCGCTGGTAGCGCTGTCGTCGCTGCTGGCCGACGTGGCGCAGCCGGCCCTGCTGTCGGATGCGGTGCGCATCAACCTGGTGGTCGACCGCGTCGAGGGACTGGCGCCGGGCGTCTATCGCTATGTGCCCGGCCATGCGCTGGTGCGCGTGCGCGCCGGCCGATTCGCCGATGCCGCCAACGCGGCGGCGCTGTCGCAGGACGTGATCGGCGATGCCGCCGTCGTGCTGGTGCTGTCGGCCGACCGCGCGGCGGCCCTCGCGCCCGGGGCGCGCGGCTATCGCCAGACCTTCCTCGAGGCCGGCATGATGGGCGAACGCTGGCTGCTCGGCGCCGTCGCCCGCGGACTCGGCGCCTGCCCGGTCGGTGCGTTCTACGACGACGAGGCGGCGGCGCTGGTCGGCGTGGATCCGCGGCGCGAATGGGTGCTGCATTTCGCGGCGCTGGGATGGGCCGACGAATGAGCCGCCGCGCCCCGACTGTGGAAATCTGCAGCAGTCCGGCGGTGCGATGGGCTTGCGCACCGCCGCGTGGCACCATCCGGATTTTCCGAATCGGAGCATGTCCATGAACATATCGTCATATGTCGCCATGTTGCTTGTACTGGGAGCGGTCGCGCCTGCTTGTTCGGCCGGATCGCCCGGCATCGACGTGCACCTGTTTCTGGCGGGCCCCGAACGTCTCGAGGTGACCTATACCCTGCCGCCTGCATGTGCCGCAGTGCGCTTGGCAAATCCTGGCATCCCGTCGGAATCTGCGCGGCGCATGCGTGCCGACTGGAAGGCGCTCGATGCCTGCACTGCCGTTTCTGCCGAAGGCATCGTGCCCGCCGCACCTGGCTGCAGCGTGCTGCGCATAGGCGTCCCGGTATCGACGCTGTTCCTCGACCGGGTGTATCCGTGGGCCTATCCGCTCGGCGGCGGCGCCGTGTTCACGCATACCAGCGCGTTTGCGCCGGACCGGACCTGCGGCGAAGTGTCCTGGCGACTGTCGTCGCGCCATGGCGATGTCGTTGCCGACGGCAGGCGCGTGCCTTCGGGGCCGGGTGGCATCACCGGCACGGCAGCGTTCGACTATGCGCCGGTGGCACTGTTCGACCGTCCTGCCGCCACCGATGCAGACCGGTTGATGCACGTCGATCCGCGCCTGTCGTCCGCCACGTCCGCACTCGCGCGGGATGCGATCGCGCAGACGCACGGACTGTATGCCGAGTGGTTCCCCGGCGCCGTGCGGGAGGCCCGCTTCACGGCGGTCTCCGCCGGACCGGACGACCGCTTCTTCCGCGGCGATACCGCCGGCGGCAATTTTCTGCGCCTGGCCGTTCCGGCCGATGCCGACCCCGCAATTCATCCGGCCCTGCGCGGGCTGGTTGCCCATGAGCTGGCGCATCTGCAGTTCCAGAGCAAGGCGTTCGGTGCCTGGGCGGCGGAGCGCACGCTGCTGTCCGAGGGCGCTGCAGAGATGGCACGTTGGCTGGCGCAGGCGCGCCTGCGCTGGATGGACCGGAACGCCCTGCGCGACGATGCGTCGCGCGCGATCAATGCCTGTCTGGTGGCCACGGGCGGCCGGCGCTGGCAGGAGGTGCCGGGGCGCCACTGGGGCAGGATTCCTTACGACTGCGGACTGGCGTTCCATCTGCTGGCCTTGGCCGGAGGGCGTGGCGCGAATTCGGCGTCCGCTCCGGCGCGCCTCGGGGCCGCGTACCGGGGTGATCCGGAAGGCGATCTCGCGCACGCGCTGGAATGCGGCGCCGACGCCGGGTGCCGGCCGCGATGGCTGCTCCGCATGATGGAAGGCGAACCGATCGCGGGCATGCTGCAAGCCTTCGCTGCCGAAACCGGTCTGCTGCGCCCGCTGGCAGCATGGCCGCAGGGCGCTGCGCACACACTCGCACAACAGGCGGTGGGAGAACTGATGCGGCAGGATTGCGGAGGCGCCGTCAGTCTTTACCACGAAGGCAGTCAGGTACGCATCGGCGAGATCAGTGGCTGCCGCGTCCTGCGCGATGGCATGGTCGTGATCGCCTTGCAGGGCGTACCGCTCGCCGATGGCCAGCGCGCAGTGACATCCTTGATCGAGGCGTGCCGCGACACTTCAACCGTGACTCTCGTGCTGGCCGGCGGCCGCTCCGTCGACATGGCCTGCGATGCCGGCCGGCTTGGTTTGCCGACCATGCTCTATGAGGCCGATATCGATGGCCTGCTCGCACGGCTTGGCATGGACGACGGAGGCGCTGATGCAACGCCACGTCAGTGAGGTCGTACCGGCTGACGCCGCCGAACTGCGCGCGTTCATGTTGCGCGTGCTGACCGAGTCAGTGCCGACGGAAGAACCGGTGGCCGAAGAGATGCGCGCCAACGTCCTGGAGAACCTCGCGTGGTCGGTTGAGCATCCGGACGATTGCTGCCACCTGAAGTACGTGCGCGACGGCCGCATCGCCGGCGTGGTGCTGGTCAAGCGGTTCTGGAACCTGTGCAGCCTGTTCGTCGACCCTGCATTCCACAAGCAGGGCATCGGGCGCGCATTGATCGATTCGGCACTTGCCGTTTGTCGCGTGCGCAACGACCGCGGAGAGATCCGCCTCAACGCGGCACCCGATGCGATCCCGTTCTATCGCCGGCTGGGCTTCATCGAGCGGGAACCCACCAGGCCGCTGCCGCCCGGCTTCCTGGCGATGCGGTTGCCGCTATGAGTGCCCGCCTCCTCGTCAGCGCCTGCCTGCTCGGCGAGAAGGTCCGCTACGACGGCGGCGACAAGCATTGCGGCGATGCCATCCTGGCGCGCTGGCTGCGCGAGGGCCGCGTGGTGGCGGTATGTCCCGAGCTCGCTGGCGGCCTGCCGGTGCCGCGGCCGCCCGCCGAGATCGCCGGCGGCGCCGGCGGGGCGGAGGTGCTGGCAGGGCGCGTGAAGGTCGTCGAGGACAACGGCCGCGACGTGTCGGCGGCATTCGTGCGTGGCGCCGAAGCCGCCCTGGCGCTGGCGCGCGCGCAGGAGATCCGGGTGGCTGTGCTCAAGGAGGGCAGCCCCTCGTGCGGCAGCGCGTCGATCCACGACGGCAGCTTTTCGGGCAGGCTGGTCGGAGGCGCCGGCGTGACGGCGGAACTGTTGCGCCGGGCCGGCATCGCGGTGCTGTCGGAGCATCGCCTCGCCGAGGCCGATGCCTTGCTGGCCGCACTGGATCGCGTCCAGGACACGGCACAGCGGGACAACGGAGCCGGCTGACCGGCGGGGGCGGCCCGGACTCGCCGGCTCCCCGTCCTCGGCGGCGACCCGTTGTTCCCACCGGAGCGCCACGCAATCGCCGCCTGCGCCAGATTGACGGCAAACCGGCGCGGATGCGGCGCTACGCTTCGCGCAGCGCGATGCGCGCCATCTGCAGCGCCCCCTCGAACGACCCCGCCGCGGCGATGAAGCGGCCGTTGTGGCAGAAGCCGGCGTCGGGCACGCCGGTGACGGCGGCCAGTTCGGCGCCCTGCAGTCCGGCCCATGCCGCCGGCAGGTCGCGCCGCGCCACGAAGCTGTCGGGCGCGGCCGGCACCACGTGCAGCATGTAGCGGTTCTCCAGCGCGCTGTAGGCGATCACGAACAGGACATCGGGCATCTCGTTGCGGACCAGCCCGGTCCACGGCAGCGAGGCGTTCTTCAGGAACAGCACGCGCCCGCCCTCGAGCCGCTCGCCGCCGCGCACCAGTTCTGCCGACTGCATCGCGCCGACGCGGTAGCGCACCTGGTTGACGAGGATGTCGCGCATGAATTCCATCGCGCGGCGGAACTGCGCCAGCCGCAGCGCCTCGGAGGCCGCCACGCTGCCGGCACGCTCCTCGTCGATCCAGCCGGGATTGAAGCCGGCCATGATGGCCGACAGGCCGTAGCCGCCGGGCGCATTGCGGGCGGCGCCGGTATCGGACATGTCGAGGTACTGCACCACGTCATGGTCGATCGCCCAGGCCATGTCCTGCGCATCGCGCATGTCGAGCGGCCTGCCAGCGTACTCTTGCGCGATGCGCGCCACGCAGGCCGCGCCGTGCGTGCGCCAGACCAGCCCGGCGCTGGCATACACTACGCCCGACTGGCGGCGGCCGTCGAAGCCCTTCTGGTGATGGTCGAAACGGCCGCGCGCGGGATCCCACTCGCCGCCGACGTCGACGGCGAAATCGGCTTCGGCGATGCGGGCCATGTCACGGGTGCGGACGAGCTCGCAGCCCGGGAACACCAGGTCGAGCACCATCACGCCCCAGATGTCGTCGGCGTGGAATTTTCCGGAATGGGTGGCGATCAGCATGGGGCGCATTGTACCGGCAAGCCCGGCCACGGCGCGGCGGCATCCCGGACCGGGTCATTCCTCCGACGGCGGCACCGCGCGGTCGACGGCCGGTTTCACCTCGCGGCGCACGGCGCTTTCGTCCGGCTCGAGCGACTTGCCGAGCGCATCGGCGGCAGTGGCCGCGCCCATGCCGGGATCCTCCGGCAACTGGCCGATGCGGCGCGCATCGTCGGACTGCATGTCGAAGCTGACTTCCTCGGCCACCGAGAAGCGCCCGTCCTGTCCGGCGTCGTCGCCGCGCGAGAGCGCATGGTCGGACTGCGTCGACCGGCCCTGTTGCGGCGTGGCGGCGGCATCCGCGGAGGGCTGGCGCGCGTCGCCTGGCGACGCCGCGCCGGCCGAGGCGACCGGCGCGGACGGATCCTCGTCGCCGGAGAATCCTTCCGATCCGGCGCCGGCGGACATGGTCCCCTGACGGGCGCCGCCTTCGACGGACGACGACTGCGCGGCGTCGTTGCGTTCGTCCGCCGCCTGGCCGACGGTCTTGCCCATCGTGCTGCCGTCGGTCTCTTCGCGCGCGTCGCGGTCGCGCAGCGTCACGCGGGCGTCGTCGACCTCGCCGCGCCAGGAACCGGTCTCGCTGCCCCGCGTTTCGACGTACTGCTTGAAGCGGGCCAGGTCCTGTTCCATGCGCCGGGCCACTTCGGTATCGGCATTGCCGTCCTGCACGGGCGCCAGCTGCAGCGGGTCACAGTCCATCGCCAGCGTGACGCGGGTGCGGTCGCTGCCTGTCTGTTCGACCTCGACGCGGCCGCCCTGGATCGGGCCGCCGTCGTTGCGCCAGGCGATGCAGCGGTCGGGATGCTGCTCCACGATCTCGGCATTCCATTCGACGCTGCGCGCCGGCGTGTGCGCGGCCCAGTGCAGGTGGGTGTCGTCGATCTGTTCGACCAGATCGACATCCTGCATGAAGCGCGGATAGTCCTCGAACTGCGTGAGCTGATTGTAGGCAACGTGCACCGGCACGCCGACCTCGATCGATTGCTGGATTCTTGCCATGGCTTGTCTCCTAGTGGGCAATGCGCGCGGGATGGAGCGCGCCGCGGGGAACGGGGCGCGACGGCACCGGCGCCGCCGTGCGACGCGCCGCCTTCCGGTAGAGCGGTGCGCGCCTGCACAAGTTGCGTGTGCCGCCATTGCCATGTCGCGCGCCGCGCGCCTTGTGCTTGCGCATCGTGCGGTGGCCGAAGGTGAAACTTTGATTTTCATTAACGGTCAGTCGGATACCGCCTTGCCGGAGGCCGGGCCGGGGATGCACGCGATTCCGGGCGAACAGGGCAGCGCAGCGACGTTGTAACGATCATCCATCTCAACATCCTTGACGGAGGGCACCATGACGACTGCAGTATCAGACTGGGGCGAAGCGATCATGACGTCGCTGGCCGGCGCGATGGCGATGTTCTTTGCCGCCATACCGAAAGTCATCGGCTTCGCGGTCATCCTGATCGCCGGCTGGGTCATTTCTTCCCTGATCGCCAAAGGCATCGCGGCCCTGCTGCATGCCGTGAAATTCAACCAGCTGGCCGACCGCGCCGGGCTGTCCGGCTTCGTGGCGAAGACAGGGCAGAAGACCGATGCGTCCGGCATGATCGCCGGCGTGGCGAAATGGTTCATCCGCCTCATCGCGCTGGTGGTGGCCTTCGACGCGCTGGGCCTGCCTGCGGTATCGGAAGTGCTGCGCTCCCTGCTGCTGTGGCTGCCGAACCTGGTGGTGGCGATGGTGGCGCTGGTGATCGGCGGCCTGGCCGCGACGGCGCTGTCGAACGTGGTGCGCGGCGCCGCCGCCGAGGGTGGCCTGGAACGTCCGGACTTCCTCGCCAAGCTCGCCAAGGTGGCGGTGTGGGCCTTCGCCATCGTGGTCGCGGTCAACCAGATCGGCATCGCGACGGAACTGGTCAACACGCTGTTCATGGCGACGGTGGGCGCGGTGGCGCTGGCGGCCGGCCTGGCCTTCGGCATCGGCGGCCGCGAGACCGCCGGCCGCATCGTCAGCCGCTGGTACGCGCGCAGCCAGGAGAAGGGCCCGCAGATCGCCCGCGCCGCGGATGCGGCCGGCGACCGCATGGACCAGGCGGCCGCGTCGATGGCCACCACATCCGGCATCCGTTCCGGCGGCAGCGGCATGAGCGGCGGCAGTGCCGCGGGCGGCAGCATGAGCGGCAGCGGAACCGGCAGCAGCGCCGGCGGCACGGGCATGGGCGCCTCGGGCAGCAGCTACGAGGGCGACGACCGCCGCACTGGCGTCGACCGCCGCAGCACCCATCGGGGTCCCGACACCCTGCAGTGATCCCGTCCGCATTGCGCGGCCCGCTTGCCGCGCAGTGCGGACCGGGCGGCGCACCGGCGACCCATGTGCCGGGTGCGCCGCCTCATCTTCCGTCCTTCCGTCCCGAGGGGCCGGGGGCTGGCGGGCGGACGCTCAGCCGGCCGCCTCGGCCATCGCTTCGTGCACCAGCGTGTCGATCTCGGTCGTGATGCCCTACAACAGTCGCGCCACGACGGTGAGTTCCCGTCCCGCGTCGTCGGCGCATTCACACGCCGTCGGCGCCCGCCTTGCGCATGCGCGCCAGCCATTTGCCTGCCGTCTTCCCGTCGAGCTCGCCGACCGCGCCGATCAGCGTCTCGTTGACCGGCGCAATGCCGACGAAGCCGAGGATGTTGCGCTCCAGCGAACGCACGCTGTGGGCGCGGAAATACCAGCGGTACACCGCCGCAGGCATGCCCATGGTGACCACCACCCGCGCCGAGCGGCCGGTCAGACCCTTCTTCATCATCGGGCTGGTGCGGTCGCCGTTGAACGCGAAGCCCGGCCGCGCCACCTGCTCGAGGAAGCCCTTGAGCATCGCCGGCATGTCGCCGAGCCAGAGCGGAAAGAACAGCACCATGTGGTCGCACCAGCGGATGGCGTCCTGCGCATGGGCCAGGCCGTGCGGCAGCGGCCCGTGTTCCCATTCCTGCTGGCTGCGCAACAGCGGAAAGTCGAGCGTGGCGACATCGAGGCGGCGGACCTCGCGTCCGGCACCCGCCGCGCCCCCGGCATAGGCGTCGGCGAGCGCATGGCAGAAATGCGGCGTCGTGTTGTCGGGATGTCCCTGGATCAGAAGGATGCGGCTGCTCATGGCGGTCTCCTGTTGCATGAAGAACAGCATCGCGCCGCGCGAGGGGAATTTCCTTGACCCAAGGCAATCAGAGCCGGATGCGTCGGTCGTGCCGGCGACTGCAAATTCATTTGCCAACCGGCGGCGGGCGGTGTTAGATAGCAATACTTCACCGACGCGGTGCAGGCGGTCCCGGCCGCCGCACCGCAACAGCCGGTCCGGCGCCATGCCGCCAGACGGGCGATACCGCCGACAAGAGATGGAGAAACGGGCGATGACAGTCCGTGCTGCGAATCCCGCGGAAATGCACCGCCCCCGCCTCCGCCCATGCTCCCGACGCCCGGAGGGCGTGCCGGGGAGCGCGCCATGAGCACCCGCCCGAGCATGACGCTGACGACCCGCATCGTCGTGGTGCTGGTCCTGCTGGCCGCCGTCGTGCTGGCCGGCGTGTCCGTGCTGTCGTATCGCAGCGGCCGCGCCGCGCTCGAGACGGCCGTCATATCCGAACTGCTGTCCGCGTCGGTCACCAAGGCGTCCGAGATCGACGCCTGGTTCGGCACCCGCGTTGCCGACGTCGAGACCGTGGCGCGCTCCCCGGTCATCCTGGACGCCGTCGGCCCGCTGCTGGCGGCCGCACCGGCCAGCGCACAGGCGCGCGAGGCGCACGACCGTATCGCCCGCGAGCTGTTGCCGCATACCCAGGCCACGCCGCGCGCGAACGCCATGATCGCGGTGGTCGATGCCGTCAGCGGCCGCATCCTGGTGGCGACCGATCCGGCCATCGAGGGACGCTCGCTGGCCGACGAGCCGTTCTTCCAGCCCGGCCACAGCGGGACCCATGTCCACGCCCCTCACCTGTCCGACGAGATCGCCGGTCCGGCGATCGCGATCGCCACGCCGCTGCGCGGTTGGGACGGCAAGGTGCGCGCCATCCTGGTCGGCTGGCCGGATATCGCCCAGATGAACGAGATCATCCTGCGCCGCAGCGGCCTGCACGAGACCGACGACGCCTACCTGGTCAATCCCGAGCAGTTGTTCGTCACGCAGCCGCGCTTCCGCACGGTGGCCGCCGTGCTGCGCGAGAAGGTCGATACCGACGCTGTCCGCCTCGCGCTGGCGGGCAAGACCGGCGTGCTGTTCAACACCGATTACCGCGATGTGCCGGCCATCACGGTGTATCGCTGGCTGCCGAAGCAGAAGCTCGGCCTGATCGCCAAGATCGACGAGCAGGAAGCCATGGCGCCGGTGCGCCGCTTCGGCCAGGCCGTGCTGCTGTATGCCGTGCTGGTCATGCTGGGCACCATCGCCGCCGCCGTGCTGCTGGCGCGCACCATCACCCGCCCGGTGCAGCAGCTGCAGCAGGGCGTGGCGCGGTTCGGCCGCGGCGAGCTCGACGTGCGCCTGCCGGTCGAATCGGACGACGAGCTGGGCCTGCTGGCCGAGGAATTCAACGGCATGGCTGCCTCGATCGCGGAGAAGGATGCCCTGCTGCGCGCCAATACCGCCGACCTCGAGCGGCGTGTGCAGGAGCGCACGCGCGCGCTGCAGCAGCAGGCCGACCTGCTGGAGCTGGCCCACGACGCCATCATCGTGCGCGAGCTCGACGGCACCATCCGTTTCTGGAACCGCGGTGCAGAGGAAATCTACGGCTTCCGCCGCAGCGAGGTGGTCGGCATCGCCACCCACAGCCTGCTGCAGACGCGCTTTCCGGAGTCGCGCGAGGCCGTCGAGGGCGCGCTGGCCGGGAGCGGCCGCTGGGAAGGCGAGGTGCGCCACACCCGCCGCGACGGCACGCAGATCACGGTGGCCTCGCGCCACGCGTTGCAGCGCGATGAGCATGGCCGCCCCGCCGCGGTGCTGGAGATCAACAGCGACATCAGCGAGCGGATCCGCGCCGAGGAAGACCGCAACCGCTTCTTCCGCCTGTCGCTCGACATGCTGGCCACGGCCAATTTCGAGGGCTATTTCACCCAGGTCAACCCGGCCTGGGTCGCCACCACCGGCTACAGCGAGGAAGAGCTCTGCTCGCGCCCCTTCCTCGATTTCGTCCATCCGGACGATCATGCGGCGACCATCGCCGCCGCCGACGATCTGGCGGCCGGCAAGGAAGTCATCGCCTTCGAGAACCGCTATGTCTGCAAGGACGGCGCGATCAAGTGGCTTGCCTGGCTGGCGGCGCCGGTGAGCGAACATGGCCTGATCTATGCCGCCGCGCGCGACATCACCGAACGCAAGCGCGCCGAGGAGGAATTGCAGAAGGCCAAGGAGGCCGCCGAGGCCGCCGCGCGCGCCAAGAGCGAATTCCTCGCCAACATGAGCCACGAGATCCGCACGCCGATGAACGGCGTGATCGGACTGACCGACCTGGTGCTGCGCACGCCGCTGTCGCCGCAGCAGCATGAATACCTCACGCTGATCAAGTCCTCGGCCGATTCCCTGCTGCGGCTCCTGAACGACATCCTCGATTTCTCGAAGATGGAGGCGGGCAAGCTCGCGCTGGAGACGATCGACTTCGACATCCGCGAGTCGCTCGGCAACACGCTCAAGGCCTTCGCCGCCAGCGCCAACGAGAAAGGCCTGGAGCTGGCCTATCACGTGGTGCCGGGCATTCCGAAGCTGCTCGCCGGCGATCCCGGCCGGCTGGCGCAGATCGTGGTCAACCTGGTCGGCAATGCGCTCAAGTTCACCCACCACGGTGAGGTGGTGCTGCGGGTGTCGCTCGATGCGCAGGAGGACGACCGCGCGCTGCTGCATTTCACGGTGTCCGATACCGGCATCGGCATCCCGGCCGAGCTGCAGGCCCACATCTTCAGCGCGTTCTCGCAGGCCGACAGTTCGACCACGCGCCAGTACGGCGGCACCGGCCTGGGCCTGGCCATCGTGTCCCAGCTGGTGGAGATGATGGGCGGCCGCATCTGGCTGGACAGCCAGCCGGGCCGCGGCACCACCTTCCATTTCACCGCGCGGATGAAGGTGCCGGAGCAGCCGGCCGACACCGACCTCCATCCCGAACCGGTCATGCTGGCCGGCATGCGCGTGCTGGTGGCCGACGACAACCGCACCAATCGCACGATCCTCGATGAGATCCTGCGCAGCTGGGGCGTCGAGCCGACCCTGGCGGAATCCGGCGGACAGGCCCTGTCGCTGCTGCAGGCAGGCGTGGCGGAAGGCCGGCCGTATGCGCTGGTGCTGCTCGATGCGCAGATGCCGCGGTTCGACGGCTTCCGCGTGGTCGAGGCGATCAAGGCCAACCCTGCCTACGGCTCGGCCACCATCATGATGCTGTCCTCCAACGATCTGTCGGGCGAGGTGGAGCGCTGCAAGATCCTCGGCGTGTCGCGCTACCTGCGCAAGCCGGTCAAGCAGTCCGAGCTGTTCGACGCGATGGTGTCGGCGCTGGGCATGATGGCGGCGCAACAGGCCCGGCCGGCATCCGATGCGCAACGCGTGCCGAAGCGGCTGCAGCGGCGCCTGCGCGTGCTGGTCGCCGAAGACCATCCGATCAACCAGCGCCTGGTGATCGAGACGCTGGCCGAGCGCGGCCACTCGTTCGCGATCGCCAACAACGGCCGCGAGGTGCTGGCGATGGTCGAGCGCCAGCAGTTCGACGTGATCCTGATGGATGGCCAGATGCCGGAGATGGACGGTTACCAGGCCACCGCGGAGATCCGCCGGCGCGAGCGCGAGACCGGCGGCCACGTCCGCATCATCGCCGTCACGGCCAATGCGATGAAGGAAGACCGCGATGTCTGCCTGGCCGCGGGCATGGACGATTACGTCTCCAAGCCGGTCGATCCGGTGGCGCTGATCGAATGCATCGAGGCGGCCGGGCCGGCTCCCGGGCCGGCCGCCGACGCGCGGCCGCTGCCGTCGGCCGTCGCCCCGCCGCAGGCGGTCGGCGGCTTCGACGCCTCCGAGGCATTGCGGCGCGCCCGCAACAAGCCGGCGCTGCTGCGCCAGCTGCTGGGGGTGTTCCTGCGCGAACTTCCGGCGTCGCTGGCCGAACTCGACGATGCGGTCGCGCGCGGCGATGCCGGCCATGTCGAGCGGGTCGCGCACCGCCTGCGCGGTTCGGCCACCACGCTGTCGGCCGATCCGCTGGCCCATGCGACCGGCAAGCTCGAGCAATGCGCGCGCCGGGGCGAGCTGGCGGCCATGCCCGACCTGATGGAGCAGTTGCGCGAGCGGGCCGCCGACGCGGTCGCCGGCATGAACGCCGCCATGGAGAGTCTCGAATGAAGATCCTGATCGCCGACGACGACCCGGTATCCCTGCTGTTCCTGCAGGATGCGCTGGAGGACTGGGGCTACGATGTGGCCGCGGTCAGCGACGGTCGCACCGCATGCTCCGTGCTGCAGGCCGGAGAGGGGCCGATGATGGCGGTGCTCGACTGGATGATGCCGGGCATGGACGGCCTGGACATCTGCCGCGCGGTGCGCGATACGGTGCACGACCGCTATGTCTACATCGTCATGCTGACATCGCGCTCGGACACGGCCCACATCGTCGAAGCGATGAACGCCGGCGCCGACTGCAGGTGCGCCTGCGCGCCGGCCGGCGCATCTGCGAGCTGGAGCGCGAGCTGCGCATCAAGGCCACCCGCGATGCGCTGACCGATATCTACAACCGCGGCGCGATCATCGATGTGCTGGCCAGCGAAGTGTCGCGCCGACAGCGCGACGGCCGGCCGTTGGCGGTGCTGCTGGCCGACCTCGACCACTTCAAGCGCATCAACGACACCTTCGGGCACCTGGCCGGCGACGCCGTGCTGCGCGCGGCCGCCCGCCGCATCCGCGGCGCGCTGCGGCCCTACGATGCGCTCGGCCGCTACGGCGGCGAGGAACTGCTGGTGGTGCTGCCGGCCTGCGATCTGGCCGGCGCCCGCGAGGCGGCCGAACGGGTGCGCGCGGCCATCGCCGCCGGGCCGGTCCCGACCGATTACGGCGACATCGACGTCACCGCCAGCATCGGCGTGGCGGTGCTCGAGGGCGACGCTGTGCTGGCGGTCGACAGCCTGCTGCAGGAGGCCGACCGTGCGCTCTACCGCGCCAAGCACGCCGGACGCAACCGGGTCGACGTGGCGGAATGACGGCGGGCGCCGCCCGGATCGGGCCTCGCGCTGCCGTGCTCTCTTCCGCGGCCGCAATGCGCCGCCCGGAGCCGTCCTACCCGCCCGGCAATTTCCTTGACAGATCTCCAACGGCCAAAATTGTCGGTTTTTGTCCGACATCGTCGTGTTAAGATCGCCGCTGGCTTTCGTAACCCGAAAGTCAACGTTGGTTCCCTATCTACCCAGGTAGGGCGCCAGGCGGCATGAGGAGACGAGGCGAGCCAAAAGCGTACGGTCGAGACGCTGGTTCGATGTTCCGGGCGAAGTCTCGCCCGCACCTTTCGCACGTGCAGTCTTCCTGTGCCGTTTTCATAACACATCCAAAAATGGAGACAGGAATGATGCAAACCAAGTGGTCGATGATCGGCGCCGCGCTCGCGGTGGCCGCGGTATCCGTGCAGGCCGAAGCCGCCTCGCGCAATGTCTCGGTCAGCATCGCGCCGGAAAAGCGCGTGCTGCAGCCGAACGATGACGTGGTGGTCCGCGTGACCTTCACCAATACCTCATCGACGCCGCAGTACGTTCTGAAGTGGCATACCCCGTTCGATGCCGAGATCGAGGAACACCTGTTCGAGGTCTATCGCGACGGCGTCAAGGTGCCCTACCTGGGCCTGCATGCCAAGCGCCAGGCACCGAAGGCATCCGATTACTTCGTGATCCAGCCGGGCAAGTCGCACACGGTGAAGGTCGAGCTGTCGGCGCTGTACGACATGAGCGTCACCGGCAACTACACCCTCAGCTACCACACCCATTCGTATGACCTGGTGGCCACCGGCTTCGACGCCAACGGCAATCCGAAGCGCGATACCGGCTCGATGGAGCTGTCCTCCGGCCAGGTGTCGATGTTCATCAACGGCCGCAACGCCACCGCGACGACGGCCAAGGCAACCGACCCGGTGCCGGCCGCTGCTGGCCTGACCTTCAGCAAGTGCACCAGCTCGCAGGCAGCCACCATCACCGAAGCGGTGTCGGCGGCAACCTCGATGGCGACCGACAGCGATGCCTACCTGGGCGCCAACAAGACCGGTCCGCGCTACACGACCTGGTTCGGCAGCTACGACGCGTCGCGCTACAGCAAGGTCAAGTCCAATTTCGCGGCGATCAAGGATGCCTTCCTGAACAAGCCGATCACCGTCGATTGCGGCTGCAAGAAGACCTACTATGCGTATGTCTATCCGACCCAGCCGTACACGATCTACGTGTGCAAGGCCTTCTGGAGCGCGCCGATGACCGGTACCGATTCCAAGGGCGGCACGCTGGTGCACGAGATGAGCCACTTCAATGCCGTGGCCGGCACCGACGACTGGGTCTACGGCCAGTCGGGCGCGAAGAGCCTGGCGATCAGCGATCCGGCCAAGGCAGTCGACAACGCCGACTCGCATGAGTACTTCGCCGAGAACACCCCGGCACAGCAGTAATCCCGCAGCACTCTTCTGATGTCCCCGCCATGCCGCAGCCGCGGCATGGCGGCCCGCCTGATTTTCCCCCTTCTCCCGCCTGCGCCGTCAGGCGCGCGCATGCGTGAACGCCGCGCGCACCGTCCCCAGTGTCGACAGGTGTTCCGGCCGGCGCGGATCGGTCAGGTAGACCGCGTCGTAGGCCAGCGTGTACGCATGCGTGCCGTGCAGGAAATCGTAGCTCGGCGTGATGTCGATCGTGTGCGCGTGGCGCGTGCGCGGCGGCAGCGCGCGGAAATCCTCGGCGGTCAGCGGACCGCGCTTGACCTTGATGCCGATGTAGGGCACCTCGGCACCGTCGGCGCTGCGGATCTCGAACAAGCGGCCGAACAAGTCCTCGTCCTCGGCGCGCGCCACCGGTATCCACACCTGCGCCGGGCCGGGATTGTCGAACTGCAGCGTGACGAGCACGCGGCCATCGCGCGAGGCGACGCTGGCGGTTTCGGAATAGGGCGGGCGTGGCGTCATGGAGCGGGCGAGTGCGTGGAGCGGCAGGGCGGCGAGGGCGGCCACCGTCAGCCGGCGTTGGTGGAAGTTGCGTGTCATGGGCGGATTCCCGGTCGTGGCGCCGCGCGCATCGGCGGTCTCGCCGTGCCGGCAGCGCGGGACGTTGTTCCGGCAAGTCTACTCCGGCTTGCCGTGCCGATCATCCATGGACAGCGCGGGATGAGGAAAGATGCAGGCATGGCGGAGAACATGGAGCCTCCACCGATCTTCCCTCCCCCTCGCCGGGCGTCCTGGAAGGGGAAGGGCGCCGTCCGGTGCGTGGCTCACATCGCCCTTGCCTCGCGCCCATCCCGCCGCAGCAGCATGCGCCCGGTCGCGAATTCCAGCAGCGCCGCCGTCGCCATCAGCAGCGCGCCGGCCACCAGCACCTGCTGCGGCGACATGTGCTGCGCCGCCAGCCAGAAACCGCCGAGCGAGAGCATCCGCAGCGACCACAGCACCACCTCGCGCGCCAGGATGCGGTCGGGCAGCGTGCCGTGCATGTCGAGCGTGCGCTGGTTGAGCACCTGCTCGCTGGCGGTGAGGAAAGGCGCCGCGGCCGAACGCAGCACGATCGCCGCCAGGTAGAGACCCGGGAGCCAGGCGCTGGCGCCCAGCAGCAGGAAGGCGGCCGCCATCGCGGCGCAGGCGCCGCCGAGCCAGCGCGCGCGGTTGTCCACCGCCCGCGCGCGCCGCGTGGCGAACAGTGCCGCGCCGCCCGCCAGGCCAGCCACCGTCGCGGCCCAGCCGAAGCCGCTGGCCGAATGCAGCGCCATAGCGGCGCCGGCGGCATCGACCGCCTGGGTCACGCCGCACAGTCCCGATTCGAGGAAGAGCAGCGGCAGGCAGGCGGCGAAGCGCTTCTGCCGCACCACGCCGAGCGGATCGACGATGGCCACCGGCGCGGTGTCCGGCAGCAGCCGCCCGAACGACAGGCCGCCGGCGATGCACAGTACGCCGTAGAGCGACGCCAGCGTCCGCAGGTCGTCGCCGGTCTTTGCCAGCAACAGGGCCGCGAGCGCGGTGGCGGCGATCGCGCTGGCCACCGACAAGGCATTGGAACGCGCGGCATAGGCATCGCGTTCGTGGTCGGACAGCACGGACATCTCCAGCAGGTGGCGGGCGCTCCAGGTCAGCCCGACGAAGCTGCCGTAGGACAGCGCCAGCACCATGTCCGAGGCGCCGCCGGCCACCATCGCCAGGCCCGGCAGCATGAAGCCGAGCCGGCCCAGCTGCCGGCCGCCCAGCCGCAGGCGCGGTCCCAGGGCGCAGGCCAGCACGCTGGCGCCGGTGGCCGCGCTCAGGATGGCCGCGGTGAAGCCGAACAGCGCATGCACGTCGCCGCCGCGCACGATGAAGTACGCCAGGAAGCCGCCGAAGGTGGCGATGGCGCCCTGCAGGCCAGCCAGCGGCAGCAGGCGGGAGGAAGGTTGGCTCATGGAGGCTCCGGCGGACGACGGTGCCCGGCGTTGCCGGGTCGGGAAGCCCGTCTGACATGCTGCGCGGAATCAAGTTCCGGAAGGAAAGCTTGTGCAGGCGCACAAGCCGCGGACAGCGTGGAGGGCAGCGCCGTGCCGGCCGGGAGAGCGCATTGCGCCTCTTTCTTTCATTTGAAAAGCAACTATCGCTTTCGATTGAAAAGCATTAACGTCGGATGCGGCTTCCGCGCCGCAATAGTCCCGCTGTTGCGCGTCATCGGCGTTATGACACAAAAGTTTTCAACAACTGAAAATCTTGAAATACAATGGGTCAAGTCGGGCAGCCTGATCCCGGCGCACGCATCACAGCTCGCCCACTGAGAACGGCCGCAGAGCCGTCACGAGTTGACCGTCATGCATCCGCATGGCAATCCATCAATGCAGCATGCCGGCCCGGCCGCCAGACACGGCCGCGGTCATCGAACCGGAGGAGACATCGAGATGCACTGCACGACAAAGGTACTGGCCGCCCTGGCCACCGCCGCACTGGCGGCCCCGTTCGCCGCTCACGCCCAGGTGAAGGTGTTCATGCTCGGCGGCGCGGTCGCCGACAGCAACAATGCGATCTACGCGGGCCTGCGCGCGGCGACCGGCAAGGACTGGTCGCCCAACACCAGCAGTTACAGCAATTGCTCGACCAACTGGAGCACCACGCTGTGCCCGAAGATCGCCGTCATCACCGCCTCGGCGGAAAGCAAGGCGGTCGGCGTGGATGCCTTCGCCAACAACGACCCGACCAGCGGCAAGCTCGGCTACTACAACCTGTTCCAGAAATACGGCTTCTCGCCCAAGCACGTCACCGCCCACATCGACAATTACACGTCGGCGTCCTATTCGGGCAACAGCGAGGGCGATGCCAACATCGCGCTGGTCAACCAGGCCGACGTGGTCTTCCTCAACGGCGGCGACCAGTCGCGCGCGGCGCGCACGCTGCTCAAGAACGACGGTACCGACTCGCCGCTGATGGCGGCGATCCGCACCCGGGTCAACAGCGGCGCGCTGATCATCGCCGGCACCTCGGCCGGCACCATGATCCAGGGCAATGCGATGTACGGCGAAGGCATCGCCTACGGCTACATCTATTACAACGCCAACCTCGCGCAGAAGAGCGTCGGCAGCAGCACCGGCCTGCGCGACGACCGCTACGGCACGACCGCGCTGCAGTACTACGACAACGGCGGCAAGATGACCGGCCTCGGCTTCGTCGGCGGCAATGTCGCGGTCGACACCCACTGCAACGCGCGCGGCCGCGTGGCGCGCACGCTGGCGGCGATGCGCAATCTCGGCAAGACCCAGGGCATCTGCGTCGACGAGGACGCCGCGCTCTACCTGAACGGCTCGACCGGCAAGATGTTCGGCAACAACGGCGTGTCGGTGATGGATACCAGTGCCGCCACCTTCCCGACCGGCAGCTATTTCCGGGTCTACGGCGCGCGCGTGACCTACCTGACCCATGGCGATGCGATCAACATGAGCACCAAGGCGGTCACCAGCACCAAGACGCTGATCACGCGCCAGTACTACGCCACGCCCTACGACTCGACCAACGTCCTCGGTCCAGACGAGATCACCAGGTCGATCACGCGCATCGTCGACAGCACCACCAGCTACAACCTCGGCAGCGCGCCGGTGCCGGTGTACGACACCGCGCCCACCTATCCGGCGTCGGCCCCGGTGATCAGGATGAAGTTCTACAAGGATGCCAATACCAAGGGGTATTACAGCAGCGGCCGCTACACCGCGGTCAATGTGCTGGTGGATATCTACTGAAGGGAAGCGTTGCGGGACCGAGCCGGGCCGTCCGCGCGGCGGGCCGGCACCCGCGGCTGCGGGAGGATGCCCCGCATTCCGGGGCGGAAAAAGAAGAAGGGCGGAGAAATTCTCCGCCCTTCGTGCATTCGGCGACCGGAATCCCGGTCGCCGCCGGACGGCGAATCCTCGCCGCACGGCAGGGGAAGGCCGATATCAGGCTGTCGGCGCGCTCGAGGCTGCCTGCTGGGCCGCGGCGCGCTGGGCGGCCTTTGCCGCTTCAGCCTTGGCGCGCACGTGGGCCGGGGTCAGGCGGCGCATCGTCTTGAGCGTGTGCAGGTCGTGGATCACGATGGCGCGCTGGTCCACCGAGATCAGGCCGATCGCATTGAAGGCCGACAGCGTGCGCGAGACGGTCTCCAGCGTCAGGCCGAGATAGTTGCCGATCTCGTGGCGGGTCATGCGCAGGTTGAACTGCTTGCCGGAATAACCCATCTCGGTGAAGCGCTCGGACAGGTAGACCAGGAAGCGTGCCACGCGCGCTTCCGCCGACAGCGAGCCGAGATGGCTGATCATCGCCTGTTCGCGCAGCAGTTCGCGCGAGACCACGGCGTAGATCGCCGATTCCAGGTCGGGATAGGTGCGGCCGAGGGACGAGAAGATGCGGAACGGCACCAGGATCACGTCGCAGTTGGTCAGGGCCACGGTCTCGGTGGTGTAAGCCTTGCCATGGATGCCGTCGATGCCGAACATGTCGCCCTTCATCGGGAAGCCCAGCACCTGCTCGTTGCCGAACTCGTCGATCATGACGGTCTTCAGGAAACCGGAATAGACCACGTAGAGCATGTCGAACGGCTGGCCGATGGTGTGGATGCGCTGGCCTGCCTTGAACTGCACATGCTGGAAGTGGAACTCGTCGTTGCTGACCGCGGCCGGGATGCGCAGCAGGTCGCACACTTCCTTCAGGTTCGACCAGAGCTTGGCCTGGCGATGGACACCGGCGGCCGGCGTGGCGGCGGGAAAGGAGGAGGCCGGGCGAAGTTCGGACACTTGCGTCGTAGTCAACATGGTTTCCTTTTCTTTCTCTCAGAGGTTGGGTTGTCTGCCGGTCTTGTTCTGTGGGTTCGTTGCAGCGATGTTCTGGACGCGGCAGGGTGTGGCAGGATTATTGCAAGACGTTCACGGCAAAAATATCAGCCGTGGATGAATATCAAAGTCGGATATGACGGAAATCGCTTCGGACGATTCCTACAAGACCGCGCGAGCCGGGTATTGACGCCGATGAAGCCGGGCAACGATCTGGCGCAAGCGATGCAGGGAGACTGCAGGGAAATGGATGCCGTCGAGACAGGATGCCGTTCCGCCCGACGGCGGCATGCGGCGTGCCTGTCCCCGCCGCCGGCGGAATCCCGTCCCGTCGACCGGCGCCGCATCCCGCGCGGCCTCAGACGACAGTGGAGGCCCTCCTCCATTGAAGCCGGACGGATCGCCCTCACCTTCACGGTCCGGGCGCATGATCCGGGATGCTTCCGTCGTCCTTCGCCCGTGTTCGCCTGACGCTCGTCCATTGCACGGATTGCCACGCCCCATGCCACCCTGCTCCACCATCCTGATCGTCACCGCCCTGATCGCCCTGCTGCATGCCTACATCGGTTGGCGCCTGCTGCCGGGCCTGCCGCTACCCGCGCCATTCGCCTGGGCGCTCGGGCTATGGCTGGTGCTGTCGGTGTTCCTCATCCCGGCGGGACTGCTGTCGCGCGCGGTACGCACCCAGCCTCTGTCGGACCGCCTCGCCTGGGCCGGCCTGCTGGCGACCGGGCTGTTCTCCTCGCTGCTGGTGGCCACGCTGCTGCGCGATGTCATCCTGGCACTGCTCTCGCTGGCCGACGGCGCATCGCAGGCGATGCTGCAGTGGAGCGCCGCGGCGGCGGCAGGGCTGGCCTTTCTCGCCACGGCGGTCGGCTACGTCAATGCGCGCCGCACGGCGCGCGTGGTCGACGTCAGCGTGCCGATCGCGGACCTGCCCGAGGAGCTGCACGGCTTCACCATCGCGCAGATCAGCGACATCCACGTGGGACCGACCATCAAGCGCCGCTACCTGGAGGCGATCGTCGAGCGCGTCAACGGACTCGACGCCGACCTGGTGGCGATCACCGGCGACCTGGTCGACGGCAGCGTGCGCGAGCTGGCGCCGCACACCGCGCCGCTGGCCAGGCTGACGGCACGCCACGGCGCGTACTTCGTCACCGGCAACCACGAGTACTACTCGAACGCGCATGCGTGGATCGCCGAGGTGCGCAGGCTCGGCCTGCGCGTGCTGCTCAACGAGCACGTGGTGCTCGAGCACCGCGGCCGTCCGCTGGTGGTGGCCGGCGTGACCGACTACACCGCCCATCATTTCGACCCGTCGCACCGCAGCGACCCGGTGCGCGCGCTGGCGGGCGCGCCGGCCGACGCGGTCCGCGTGCTGCTGGCCCACCAGCCGCGCAGCGCGCCGGCGGCGGCCGAGGCCGGCTTCCACCTGCAGCTGTCGGGACACACCCACGGCGGGCAGTTCTTTCCGTGGAACTTCTTCGTGCCGCTGCAGCAGCCCTTCGTCGCGGGGCTCAACCGCGTGCGCGATCTGTGGGTCTACACCAGCCGCGGCACCGGCTACTGGGGACCGCCGAAGCGCTTCCTGGCACCGTCGGAGATCACGCGGGTGAGATTGGTCGCGGCGCGGACACCATAGGGGCGCACTGCCACCGTCTGCGCCTGCCCCCTCCGCCGGACGGCTCCCTCCCCCTGCCAAGAGGGAGGGTTGGGGAGGGGGTAGCACGCTCGATCGACTACATGCGCGTGATCGACCGCGCCACTCCCATCCTGCCTCCGTGGCAGGGGGCGGAGCCGACGGTACGCGGTCCGGCATGATCCGCGTCTTGCGCGCCTCCAACCCGCCTCCAGCCCCTTTCGCGCCCGCATTGGCTTCGCGCACTTCCGCTCGCTTCGCGCAAGCCGCCGGCAGACTCCGCTTGGCGCAACGCAAGCGCGTCCGCGCCGCCGCTTCCTAGAATGGCAGGAGCACGCCGGCGCATCCGCAGCCGGCTTTCTTCATCCAGGATGGCGCCACCATGAAGATCCCCGGCCTGCGCGGCCTCTCGCCCGTCGATGTCGTCAAGCAAACCGTCAACGAATTCCTCGAGGACGACATGCTGACCTATGCCTCGGCGCTGGCCTACCAGGTGCTGTTCTCGCTGTTTCCCTTCCTCATCTTCCTGATCGCGCTGCTCGGCTTCATCGACCGCGCCGACTTCTTCGACTGGATACGCCAGCAGATGCAGTTCCTGCTGCCGGACGAGGCGATGAAACTGGTCGACGGCATCATCCGCGAAGTGCAGAAGCCGCAGACCACGCTGCTGTCGGTCGGCGTGCTGCTGGCGCTGTGGACCGCGTCGGCGGCGGTGCGCGCGACCATGAATGCGCTCAATGTCGCCTACGACGTGAAGGAAGGCCGGCCGGCATGGAAGGTGTATCCGCTGTCGATCGTCTACACGGTCGGCCTGGCCGCGCTGCTGGTGGTGTCCGGCCTGCTGCTGACCGTGGGGCCGGACGCGGTGCGCTGGGTCACGCATCTCGTGGGGCTGGACCAGGTGTTCGTCGCGCTGTGGGCCTGGCTGCGCTGGCCGGCGGCGCTCCTGATCATGTGCCTGGCGGTGGCGGTGGTCTACTACGTGGCGCCCGACGTCGAGCAGGACTTCCGCTACATCACGCCGGGCGCGGTGCTGTCGGTGCTGGTGTGGCTGCTGGCTTCCCTGGGGTTCAAGTACTACGTCGCCAATTTCGCCGACTACAACGCGACCTATGGCAGCATCGGCACCATCATCTCGCTGCTGCTGTTCTTCTTCATCTCGTCGGCCATCATGCTGTTCGGCGCGGAACTGAATGCCGTCATCGAACACAACGCGCCGAGCGGCAAGAATCCGGGCGAGAAGGAGCTGCCTTCGGAAGGGGAAGTGGCGCGCCGCGAAGGCAGGGCCTGAGGTACACGACGCCGCGCACGAAGCGGCGTGCGGTGTGGCGCACGAAGTGGCGTGCGAAGTGGCGCACGATCAGGCCGGCCCGACCCGCGCCCGCACATGCGGCGGGCGTCACGCGCTCGTCAGTCGGCCTGCAGGGCGACGCGCGCCGCCGCCAGGTCCCACGCCGCATGCCCGACCGTCTTGAACGCCGGCAGCACCGGCCCCGACGCATGGCCATGCGCCACGATCGACGGCAGCTCGCGCACGCGCGACCAGTCGATCCCGGCGGCGAGCAGATCGCCGGCCTCGTGCCGCGCGCCGGCGAGATGATCGACCACCACCGGCCGCTCTTGCAGCAGCGCCGCCGGAAATTCGGCCATGTCGGGCTTGAATGCGCCCACGCCGACGGCCAGCACATGGGCCGGCAGCGTTGCCGGGATCACTGGCGCGCGCGACGTCGTGGCGGCGATGACGAGGTCGCTCGCCGCGCACGCTTCGGTAAGCGCGGCGGCATCGAGCGCCACCGCGTCGACCGCGCCGTAGCGCAGCGCCAGGTGGTCGCACAGCGCCTGCGCGTTGGCGGCATCCCGGCTGTGCACGCCGAAGCGGCGGATGCCGAAGAACTCGTGCAAGGCTTCGGCATGGACGCGCGCCTGCGTGCCGCTGCCGATCAGCACCGCGGACTCCGGCAGGCGCGGCAGCAGGATCTCGACGCCCAGCAGCGTCACCGCGGCGGTGCGCCGCGCCGTCACGGTCGGACCGTCGAGCATCATCAGGCGGCGGCCGTCATCCTTGTCGAACACCGTCATCTCGCCCTGGAGTGCCGGCAGCTTGCGGCCCGCATTGCCCGGGTGGACCGAGATCAGCTTGGTGATGCCGATGTCGCCGCCGACGGCAGGCATGCACAGCAGCACGCCGCCTTCGCCGAGCGGCACCACCAGGCGCTCGGGCGCGGCGATCTCGCCGCGCGCCAGCTGCGCCGCCGCCTCTGCCACGGCCGGCACCAGCTTCTCGAACGGCAGCGCGGCCGCGGTCCATTCCGCATTCAGGATGCGCATGTCACGCTTCCGACGGCAGCGGCAGGTTGGCCGCGATCAGCGCATGGGCGATCGAGATGTTGAAGGCCAGCGGCGGCAGTGCGTCGCCGGGCGCGAACCAGCGCGCCTCGGCGATCTCGTTCGGATCCGGCGTGATCTCGCCGCCGTCGTACTCGGCGGTGAAGGCGATCATCAGCGAATGCGGGAAGGGCCAGGACTGGCTGCCGAAATAGCGCAGGTCGCGCACCGTCAGCCCGACCTCCTCGAACACCTCGCGGTGCACCGCATCCTCGACCGATTCGCCCGGCTCGAGGAAGCCGGCCAGCGCCGACCAGCGACCGGTCGGCGACTGCGCATTGCGCGCCAGCAGGATGCGCTCGCCCTGCTTGACCAGCACCATCATCGCCGGCGAAATGCGCGGATACGAGGACAGGCCGCAGGCGGGGCAGCGCATGCAATGCTCGTTGGCTGCCGGTTGCGTGGGCGTGCCGCAGGCGCCGCAGTAGCGATGGGTGCGCGACCATTCGGCGATCTGGTAGGCGCGGCCCGCCACCGCCATCAGCTCAAGGTCGAGGATGCCGAACAGCGAGCGCAGCTTGCGGAATTCCCAGCCCGGCGCCGCGACCGCGTCGCGCTCGACCCAGGCGGTGCGGCAGACGCTGTCCTGCAGCAGTCCGACCGCGTGGATCGCGCCCGCGCGCACGCCGGCGGCGGCGCAGGCATCGTCGTCGGGCAGCGAGAAGTCGGCGGCGTGCACCAGCAGCTCGTCGCCGCGGAACACGAAGCTGTGCGCCGTGCCGTGCTCCGGCAGGGCATGGAGGGGAGTGAAATGTCGGGGGATGCGCAGCATGGGAAGAGGCGCCGCCGGTGTCGCGGCTGACTGGAAATGTCCGCATGATATCGCTTTTGCCACGCGCCCATGCAAAAGCGGCCCGGTCGGCGTCGTGCCGCGGGCCGCTGGCGTGGGGTGGAAAGGGAGCTGCGCGGTGGCGGTGCGGATGCGGATCAGGCGACCTGGCGCAGCCGCTCCATCAGCTGGTTCGTCTGCACGATCGAGTCGTACTCGCGAAAGCCCTTCTGGTAAATCATCGCGCCGATGGTCGCGAGGAAGGCGAAATCCTCTTCGGTGACGGTCGTCTTGATGTGGGCAAGGAACTCCGCGTACGCGGACACCATGTCTTCAATGACAACGGAATCCTGAAGCTTGCCGGCCAGATGGCTCATGACCTCGATTGCTTCGTCCTTGTCCATGTCTGCCTCTCGTGTTTGCATGGCTGAATTCTGGCCCGCATTCGCGAGAAAGGAAATGCCAGAAGCGAAAATTCTGCGGCGCGCAAGTGCAAATCGCGCGGTTTGTGGCGGGGCGGAAACGGATTCCGTGATCGATTTCGCAATCAATTGCGGCGGGGAAAAGAAAATCGGCCATGCAGGGTCCGGCCTGTGACACGGCAGCGTCGTCGCGGCGGAGAAAAGAGGGGCATCCGCATGCGCTTCACGCCGCGCAAGAACGCGGCGTGCGCGGATCGCTATGCTGGAGGCTTTCCCCTCCAATGCGCACCATGCGACTCTGGTCTATCCATCCACGCCATCTCGACGCGAAAGGCCTGGTCGCGCTCTGGCGAGAAGGCCTGCTGGCGCAGAAGGTGCTGGCAGGCGGCACTTCCGGCTATGTGCATCATCCGCAGCTGCAGCGCTTCCGCGCCGCGGAAGATCCGCAGGGGGCGATCGGCCGCTACCTGTTCGATGTCGCCGCCGAGGCGCTGCAGCGCGGCTATCGCTTCGATGCCGGCAAGATCGTGCGTGTCGGCGCCGGGGAGCGGCTGACGGTGACCGCCGGCCAGGTGGCGCATGAATGGCGCCATCTTCTCGACAAGCTCGCGCTGCGCGATCCGCAGCGACATGCGCGCCAGCGTGCGCTCGCCGCGCCTGCGGTGCACCCGATGTTCACGGTCGTCCCCGGCGGAATCGAGCCGTGGGAACGCGTGTCCTAGCGCATACGATTCATTACTTGCCGGCGCGCCATCGCTGCGCTATAACGACAGCCTCCCGCAACGACACACCCACTGCCCATGAAGACCTCGGTATTCATCGCCGCCAGCATGGACGGCTACATCGCGCGCAAGGACGGCGGACTCGACTGGCTCGACATGGTCGCGTCCGAGGGCGAGGATTACGGCTACGGCGCGTTCATGGATACGGTGGACGCGCTCGTCATGGGGCGCGTCAGCTACGAGAAGGTGCTGTCCTTCGGACATTGGCCCTACGACAAGCCGGCCGTGGTGCTGTCGGGCCGTTCGCTCGAGGTGCCGGGTTCGCTGCGCGGCCGCGTCGAATCGATGAACGCCGCGCCGCGCGAGGTCGTGGAACGCCTCGCCGCGCGCGGCGTGGGCCACGTCTATCTCGACGGCGGCCGCACCATCCAGGGTTTCCTGGCCGCCGGCCTGGTGGACCGCATGACCATCTCGCGCATCCCGGTGCTGCTGGGCGAAGGCATTCCGCTGTTCGGCGCGCTGCCGGGCGATGTGCGCCTCCGCCACAACGCCACGCGCAGCTATCCTTCCGGACTGGTGCAGAGCGATTACGAGATCGTCAGATAGGCGAAGGGGACGCACGGGGGCCTGCGCAGGCCCGCGTCAGTGCAGCCAGTGCTTCTTGAACCATTGCGTGAACTGCTCGCCCGGCATCGGCCGGCCGAGATGGAAGCCCTGGGCCTGGTAGCACTCGTGCTCGCGCAGGATGTCCAGGTCCTGCTCCGATTCGATGCCTTCGGCCACCACGTCCAGGTCGAGCGCGCGGCCCAGCGCGATGATGGCTTCCGCGATCGCGCGGCTCGAGCGGTCGCGCCCGAGGTAGCGCACGAACGAGCGGTCCACCTTCAGCTTGTCCAGCGGCAGGCGGCTCAGCTGGTTGAGGTTGGAGGTTCCGGTGCCGAAGTCGTCGAGCGCGATCTTCAGGCCGAGCAACTTCAGGCTGTGCAGGATGTCGGCGGCCTGCTCGAAATTCTTCATCACGGCGCTCTCGGTCACCTCGATCTCGATGCGGCGAGGATCGATGCCGGTGGTCGAGATCGCATGGCCGATCGCATGCTGGAACTCGCCGCGCCGCAGCTGCGCGGCCGAGATGTTGATGCCGATCGAGATCGGCGGCAGTCCCTCCTGGACCCATGCCTGGTGCTGGCGGCATGCCTGCTCGAAGATCCACTCGCCGAGCGGCACGATCAGGCCGGTGCTCTCCGCCACCGGCATGAAGGCGCTCGGATCGATCACCTTGCCGTCGCCCTGGCGCCAGCGCAGCAGCGCTTCCACCGCCACCACCTCGCCGGTGCGGGTGTCGATCACCGGCTGGTAATGCAGCATGAATTCCTTGCGTTCCAGTCCGGCGCGCAGGCGGTCCTCCATCGCCTGCGCCGCATGGCCATCCTCGCCGGGATCGCTGGTGAAGAAGCGGAAGTTGTTGCGCTCGCCGTGCTTGACCCGGTACATGGCCGCGTCGGCGCGCTGGATCAGCAGGTCGATGTTGTCGCCGTCGCGGGGAAATATGCTGATGCCGATCGAGGGTGACATCTGCAGCTCGATGCCGTCGATGCGGTAGGGCTGGCGCAGCGACTCGAGCGCCTTGCCGGCCACCACCGAGGCCTGCTCGGCGCTCTGCAGCTTCGGCAGGATCGCCACGAACTCGTCGCCGCCGACGCGGCCGATCACGTCTTCGGCGCGCATCAGCTGGGACAGGCGCTCGGCCACCTCGCGCAGCAGGCCGTCGCCGATCTTGTGGCCGTAGGTGTCGTTGATCGCCTTGAAATGGTCGAGGTCGAAGAACAGCACCGCCAGCGGCGTCGACGCGCGCCGCGCCGCCGCCAGCAGGTGTTCCGAGAACTCATAGAACAGGCCGCGGTTGGGCAGGCCGGTCAGCGGATCGTGCTGCGCCTGGACGCGGGTGTTTTCCTGCTGTTCCTTCTGCTCGGTGATGTCGAGGTGCGTGCCGACCAGCTTTTCCAGCTCGCCGCGCCGGTCGAACACCGGGATGCCGCGCACGCTGATCCAGCGGTAGCTGCCATCCTGGTGGAGCGTGCGGAATTCCTGCGCATAGTCGGGCGTCGGCGCGTCGAGATAGGCGGCCAGGTAACCGGACACGCGGTTCCGGTCATCCGGGTGGATGCGGGCGATCCAGTCGTCGCTGCGGGCGCGCAGCTCGTCGTCGCTGTAGCCGAACTGCGTCTTGGATTCTTCCGAGAAGGCGATCTCCCCGCTCCTCGGATCCCACTCCCAGAAGCCGAGGCCGGCGATGCGGGTCGCCATGCGCAGCTGCGCATGCGCCTTCTCCGCCTGTCGCATCGCATCCTTCTCGTCGCTGCGGTCTTCCATCACCGCGATCAGGTAGCGCACCCCGACCTGCTCGTCGCTGACGTGCGAAACGGTGACGTCGGCCCAGATCTCGCGGCCGTCGCGGCGCACGCAGCGCAGCTCGCGCGTGAAGCTCGAGACGGTATTGCGCAGCAGCCGGTCCATCGCCTCGCGGAAGCCGTCCAGCTCGTCCGGGTGCAGCACGTCGTCGATCGCGCGGTCGTGCAGCAGTTCGTCGGCGCCGTAGCCGAGGATGGCGGCCAGCTTCGGATTGACGCCGAGCCAGCGGCCCATCGGACTGAGCGTGGCGATGCCGATGCCGGCGTATTCCAGCGTCGAGCGCAGCCGCTGCTCATTGTCGTGCAGGGCCAGTTCGCGGCGCTTGGCGCGGTCGATGTCGGCCAGCACCCCGGCGGCCTGCTCCGCGCTGCCATCCGGGGCGCGTCGCGTGACGGCGGCGCGCACCAGGGTCCAGTGCCAGCCGTGCTGCGCGGTGCGCAGGCGGCAGGAAATCTCGAACTCGCCGGTGCCGTGCTGCAGGAAGTCATGCCAGTGATGCAGCACGCGCGCGCGGTCGCGCGCATGCACCAGCGCGACGAGCGCATGGAAATTCTGCCGCACCTGGTCGGGGGCATAGCCGAGCAGGCCGAACCATCCCGGATCCACGCGGGCATCGCCGCTGCGGATGTCGAGCGTCCAGTCGGTCGCGCGGGTGGCGCGCGCCAGCGTGCCGTGCGCGGCGCGCCACTCCCGGGCCTGCCGCTCGGCCTCGCGCTGCGCCGTGATGTCGACCATGCTGACCAGCGCACGGATGACGCTGCCGCCGGCGTCGCGCACCGGCGCGGCGCTCATCAGCAGGTGCCGGCGGCTGCCGTCCTCGAGACGGAAAGCCACTTCGGCATCGCTCACGTGTTCGCCGGCGAGCGCGCGCGCAATGGGGAAGTCATGGGGGGCGTAATGCACGCCGGCGGCGTCGCAGGCGTCGGCCGTCAGCGCATCGCCGTTCGGAAGAAGCTGGCCGAGTCCCGCCAGCAGGGCGGCCGCGCGGTCGTTGCGGAAGACGATCCTGCCGCCGGCCGCATCGACCAGCAGCAAGGCGCAGCCCACGTGGGAAAGCAGGGTGTCCAGCTCGGGCATCGCGACCGGTAGTTGCAACGGACTCGTGCCGGAGAACGTGATCATCATGTCAGCGAACACCCATTCGAATTGCGGAGACGACTCTGTGGAACGCAACACCTGCTATCGACGGCGGGAGTCGCGTCGGACTCCGGGGCAAGCGTCACATTAGCAAAATTGACTTGCGGGCAAGTCGGCATTGGGCGCTCGTTTGCGACATATCAAGCGGGTGGGAGGGGAGGGGCGCCTGCCCGTCGGGGGCAGGCGCAGGAAGAAGAGATCCCGGTTGCCTCCGGGGCCGTGCGCTGCAGACTTTCGGCGTCGCACGGCGGCTTTGCCGCGTCGGGCTGCCTCGGCCCCGCGAACCCCATCCGGGAACTGCAGGGCCGGGCGCACCGCGCCGCGGGGTGCGCGTCAGCGCAGGAATTGCATCCTGTGCGTCTGCGCGAGGTAGGCGGACTCGTCGGAACGCGGCGCCGGGTCCGGATATTCGTATCCGGGCGCGGTGCGGTACCAGAGTTCACCGTCCTTGTACTCGACGAAGGTGACGGCGGTGCCGTCTTTCGCCTTGTCTTCGATGCTCATGGGAGCCTCCTTTTCCGGCTGGTTGAAGAACCTGGTGCAGCCCATCCCGGTTGGTCCGGCATCGCCCGTTGTGAGGAACGGACGGGGTGGCCCCGGGCTGCGTAAGCTGTCGCTCCTTCCGCGGACGGAGCGGTTCATGTGCAAGGCGCCGCCGCGCCGGCCAAGCATTCTTGAGGCGAGGCGTCCCATCCAGAGGGTCCTCGCAGTACGGTTTGACGTCCCGGCAGCCGCAACACTGTGATCCGGTCGGTCCTGGATGCATGCTTGCCCGTACGGTGCGGTCGTCGGGCCGGAAGAATGCTTGGCGGGCGTGGCGAAGGAAGCGGCTTGCCCGGCTGCGGGCGGAGCGCGGGCCTGGCTGGGCCATGCACTGTCGAAAAAACGAAAGCGCGAAGGAGAGGAGGCGGGTCGTACGGGCAAGCGCGGTGAGGCGCGCTTGCCGATACGGACGCTCCGTCAGCCGGACCGGCCTGACGCTTCCTGCGATCTGCACTGTTCAAAGATCGACGCCACATCCGGTCTGTCCGGGGGCGGCCTCCTCGCGGAGGGCTTCACTGCGGGGCCGCTGGGGCCGTACTGCCTTGGTGCTGCTCTGTCGCCAGGACCGGGGCCGCTTGCGCGATCCGTGCCGGAAAACAAAAAGCCCGGAGATCCTTTCGGGTCATCCGGGCTGTTCGCCTGATCTTTCGATCTGTCGCTGTCGGGTTATCCTCCTGCGACCTGGGGGCGAAGACCCCGGATGATGGTGCCGATGTTGCGGTTGAAGCGCGCAATGCCATTGCCGTAGACGCTCGACGGGCGCGATTCCGGATGCTTCACGACGGTCATGCCTGCCAGGGCGCACGACGGCAGCTTGACCAGGACCGATGCCAGAGACCAGGCGCGCGACGCCGCAGCCGACGCCGCAGCCGACGCCATGCGTCGCTGTTGGGTCATCGGGAATTGCGCCAGTGCTTTCACGTCGGTCTCCTGTCAGAAAAGGTGGTAAGGGTTGGTCGGATTGTCCGGCTGCGAGGGCGATGCCGCCGCTGTCGAACGATTGAGTGCCATTCTGCCATCGCTTGTCGCAAAAAACAATCATGGCATGAAAGATTTTTGTATTTCGTTGTGTTTTTTTGCAACAGGCGTCCGATCTTGTCACCCGAAGAGCACGGGCGTACACTACGCGCCGTCGTAGTGAGGTACGACTTATGGACACCAATCAGACCACTTTTTCCGCTCCCTCCGAGCGCAGCATCGTCCTGCGCGTTCGCGTCTGCATGGCAGAGCGCGGCATCCGTTCCGTCGCCGCCCTGCATCGCATGCTGATCGACGCCGGCGTGGAGATCTCGCATCCGCAATTGATCCGCCTGGTCGACAACCGCGCCCAGCACCTGAACGTGGCCGTGCTCAACGGTTTGCTCAAGGTGCTCGGCTGCCGTGTCGACGAACTGATCGGCGAGGCCGCTGCCGCGCCGGCCTGACGGTGGCCGCGGGTGTCTGTGCTGCCTGTTTGTTGTGCAGCCTGTGCGGGTATCTTCATTCGGAGCTGCGCAACTATGCAGGTATTTTCATGCCATGGACGCGGCATGACCCGCTCCCTATAATCGCCCCGGTTTTCCGTCCTGCCGTGCCGCCACGGCAGCCACGTGCGCCTGACGCGATGGCGGCCGTATTGCGGTCGCACGCGTCCGCGCAGACCGCCCGACAATCACGGGAGTATCCATGGATCTTGCGACAACGCGTCCTTCGCGTTGGTGGGCATTGCCAGCGGTGGCGGCATTCGCGATCGGCATGCTGCTCACGCTGGCGCTGTGGCATCACGGCGAGCAGGAGTACCGGCAGCAGCTGCGCGCCGAATTCGTCTCGCGCGCCCTGACCATCGAGAGCGCGGTGCAGCAGCGCATCGGCGTCTACTCCCAGGCGCTGCACAGCGCGGCGGCGCTGTTCGACGTCAACGGGAATGTCGACCGCGACGCCTGGCGCCGTTTCGTCGCGGGCATGCGCCTGCAGCAGAACTATCCCGGCCTGATGGCGCTGGCCTGGGCGCCCTATGTCGATGCCGACGGCGCGCGCGCCGCCGTCGCCGCGGCGCGCGCGGACGGCATCGCCGAATACGGCATCTGGCCGCCCGGCCGGCGCGAGCGCCATGTCATGACGCTTTACATCGAACCTTTCACGCCCGAGAACCGCGGCGCGCTCGGCCAGGACATGTACCTCGACCCCGAGCGCCGCCGCGTGATGGACCTCGCGCGCGACACGGCCACGCCCAAGATCACCGCCAGGATCGACTACCGCAGCGACGGCGACCACGGCACGCGCCCGGCATTCGTCATGTACCTGCCGGTCTATCGCGGCGGCACGCCGGCCACCGTCGAGGAGCGTCGCGCACGCCTGCTCGGCTTCGTGCTTTGCCCGTTCCGCATGCCGGACCTGATGCCGATGCTGGTCAGCGAGCTGGTCGGCGACATCGGCTTCGCGGTCTACGACGGCGATCGCGTCGACGAATCGCGCCTGTACTACCGCAACGTGCGCTACGGCCAGGTTCGCATGCCGCTGCTGAGCAAGCTGCACACGATGGAGATGGGCGGGCGCCAGTGGACGCTGGTGTTCACCAGCGCGCGCGAGTTCGAGGACAGCGCGGCGCGCTACCGGCCGATCGCCATTCTCGGCATCGGCACCGCGGTCACGCTGAGCCTGTCGGCCATCCTGTTCTCGATGGCGGCCGCGCGCCGCCGCGCCGTCGGGCTGGCGCACGAGATGACGCGCTCGCTGCGCGCCTCCGAGGCGAAATGGCACGCGCTGTTCTCGCAGGCGCCGCTGGGCGTCATGGTGCTCGACCGCGACGGGCGGGTGATCGACTGCAACCAGGCCGTGGCCGACCTCATCGGCGCGCCGCGCGAGCGCATCATCGGCTTCAACGTGCTGCACGAGGCACGCGACCCGGCGCTGCGGCCATGGCTGGAGCGGGCGCTGGCCGGCGAACGGGTGACCTTCGAGAGCGGCTACCGCGCCACGCTCGGCGACGGCCATGGCCATTTCCGCTTCAACTTCCAGCCGATCGAGCAGGAGGGCAGCTTCTCCGTGCTGCAATGCTTCGTCGAGGACATCACCGAGCAGCACCGCGCCCGCGAACGCATCGCCATGCTGGCCGAGCGCGACGCCCTGACCGGGTTGGCCAACCGGCTGCTGCTCAACGACCGCCTGCAGCAGATGCTGCTGGTGGCCGAGCGCGAACGCAGCCGGCTGGCGGTGATGTTCCTCGACCTCGACCATTTCAAGACGATCAACGATTCGCTCGGCCATTCGGTCGGCGACACGGTGCTCAAGACGGTCGCGCAGCGCATCGCCGCCAGCGTGCGCGAAAGCGACACCGTGGCGCGCCTGGGCGGCGACGAATTCGTGGTGGTCCTGCGCGACATCGAATCGGTCGACACCGTGGCCAACCTGGCGGCCAAGATGATGGAGAACATCACCGCGCCGCTGGCGCTGCCGGACCGCATTCTCGACATCACCGGCAGCATCGGCATCGCCATCTTCCCCGACGACGGTCGCGATACCGAGACCCTGATCCGCAATGCCGACACGGCGATGTACTACGCCAAGGAAACCGGCCGCAACAATTTCCAGTTCTTCACCGCCGACATGAACGCGCGCGCGGTGGAAGCCATGGCCATGGAAGCCGCGCTGCGGCGCGCGCTGCGCGAGCGCGAGTTCCGCCTGTACTACCAGCCGCAGTTCCAGGCTGCGACCGGCGAACTGGTCGGCGTGGAGGCGCTGATCCGTTGGCAGCGGCCCGGCAGCGGACTCGTGCTGCCGGAGCATTTCATCCCAGAGGCTGGCCAGCGCGACCTGCTCGGCGCCATCGGCGAATGGGTCCTGCGCGAAGCCTGTTGCGCGGCCCGCGGCTGGCAGCGTCCCGGCATGCCGCCGCTGCCGGTGACGATCAACATCGCCGCCGCCCAGCTGCGCAGCCGCACGCTGGCGGCGACGGTGGCGCGCGTGCTGGAAGACAGCGGCCTGCCCGCGGCCTGCCTGGAGCTGGAGATCACCGAGGGCGCGCTGGCCCACAATGCCGATGCATCGATCGCCCTGCTCTGCCAGATCAAGGAGATGGGCGTGCGCATCGCCATCGACGATTTCGGCACCGGTTATTCATCGCTCTCCTATCTCAAGCGCTTCCCGGTGGACAAGCTGAAGATCGACCGCTCCTTCGTGCGCGACCTGACGATCGACGTCGACGATGCCGCCATCACCCAGGCGATCATCGCCATCGCGCGCAAGCTCGGCCTGCAGGTGATCGCCGAGGGCGTCGAGACGGAAGGGCAGCTGCAGTTCCTGCGGCAGCATCATTGCGACGAGGTGCAGGGCTATTACCTGAGCCCGCCGCTCGACACCGCGGAGATGGCCCGGTTCATCGTCGACCACGACCTGCTCCGCTGCCGCACCGCATCGTGAGGACGCCGCCGGCGGCACGGGGCTGCCGGCGGAAGGGAAGGACGGATGTCAGGCGGCCAGGCGCTTCGGCAGCACGTCGCGCAGCGCGGCGTGGGCATCGAGGATCATCTTCTCGGTGGTTTCCCAGCCGACGCAGGCATCGGTCACCGAGCAGCCGTACACCAGCTTCGACAGGTCGTCCGGGATGGCCTGCCTGCCGGCGACGATGTTCGATTCGATCATCACGCCGACCAGCGAGCGGTTGCCGAAGCGTACCTGGTTGACCACGTCGGCCATCACCAGCGGCTGCAGTTCGGCATTCTTGAAGCTGTTGGCATGCGAGCAGTCGACCACGATGTTGGCGGGCAGCTTCGCCCTGGCCAGCGCCTGCTCGGCAATGGCGACCGAGACCGTGTCGTAGTTGGGCCGGCCATCGCCGCCGCGCAGCACCACGTGGCCGTGGCGGTTGCCGCTGGTGCGCACGATGGACACGCGGCCCTGGCCGTTCACGCCGAGGAAGGAATGCGGATGCGAGGCCGACAGGATCGCGTTGATCGCGATGCCGATGTCGCCGTCGGTGCCGTTCTTGAAACCGACGGGTGTCGACAGGCCGGAGGACATCTCGCGGTGGGTCTGCGACTCGGTGGTGCGGGCGCCGATCGCGGTCCAGGCGATCAGGTCGCCGAGGTATTGCGGCGAGATCGGGTCGAGCGCCTCGGTCGCGGTCGGCAGGCCCAGTTCCAGCACGTCGAGCAGGAAGCGGCGCGCATTGACCATGCCGCGCTCGATGTGGAAGGAATCGTCCATGTCCGGATCGTTGATGTAACCCTTCCAGCCGGTGGTGGTGCGCGGCTTCTCGAAGTAGACGCGCATGACCAGCAGCAGCGTGTCCTGCACCTTGTCCTGCAATGCCTTCAGCCGCCGCGCATAGTCGAGACCGGCGACCGGGTCGTGGATCGAGCACGGGCCGACCACGGCGAACATGCGGTGGTCCCTGCGGTCGAGGATGTTGCGCAGCGCTTCGCGCCCCTGCAGGACGGCGGTGCCGGCGGCATCCGACAGCGGCAGCTGGGCATGGAGGTCTTCCGGGGTCGGCATGGTGTCGAATGCCGAGACGTTGATGTTTTCGACGTTGAAGGTGGTCATGATGGCGTCAGGCTGAAGGATGGGGATGGGATTGCTGGCTGGCCATAGTGTAACGCGGCAGTGCAGCATCGGGCTTGTCAGGGATGGCCCAGGGTTGCCCGCACTTGTCGATGGTGAAACTTCGTCCGGCGCCGGATGTCCGTATCGGCATACGGACCAAGCGTACAGGAGCGCCGGATGCTGACCGACCTGTCTCCCCCGGGGTTCATCTTCGCCACCGGCATCGAGAACAGCTATCCCCGCGTCGGCGGCCGCCGCGTCGACGAAATGGAGAAGTGCGGCCATTACCGCCACTGGCGCCGCGATTTCGACCTGGTCGGCGAACTGGGGATTTCCTTCCTGCGCTACGGCCCGCCGCTGCATTCGACCTGGCTGGGCCCGGACCGCTACGACTGGTCGTTCGCCGACGAGACCTTCGGCGAACTCTACCGGCGCGACATCGCGCCGATCGTCGACCTTTGCCATTTCGGCGTGCCGGACTGGCTCGGCGATTTCCAGAACCCCGATTTCCCGGCGCTGTTCGCCCGTTACGCGGAGGCATTCGCGCGGCGCTATCCGTGGGTGCAGCTCTACACGCCGGTCAACGAGATGTTCATCACCGCGGTGTTTTCCGGCCTGTATGGCTGGTGGAACGAGCAGCTGCGCTCCGACCGCGGCTTCGTGACTGCGCTCAAGCATGTGGCGCGCGCCAACGTGCTGGCGATGCAGGCGATCCTGCGGGCACGCTCGGACGCCGTGTTCATCCAGAGCGAATCGTCCGAGTATTTCCACGCCGAGAATCCCGCCGCGATCAAGCCGGCGGAACTGGCCAATGCGCGCCGCTTCCTCTCGCTCGACCTCAACTACGGCCGCCGGGTCGACTCGGAGATGTACGAATACCTGATGGACAACGGCATGACGCGGGCCGAGTACCATTTTTTCCACGGAACGCGGCTCAAGCATCATTGCATCATGGGCAACGACTACTACGAGACCAACGAGCACCTGGTCTCGGCCGACGGCCACACGCGGCGCGCCGGCGAGATCTTCGGCTACTCGGTCATCACGCGCCAGTACCATGACCGCTACCGGCTGCCGGTGATGCATACCGAGACCAATCACATCGAAGGGCCGGACGGCACCCAGGCGGTGACCTGGCTGCGCAAGCAGTGGGCCAACGTGCTGCGGGTGCGCAACGACGGCGTGCCGATCGTCGGCTTCACCTGGTATTCGCTGACCGACCAGGTCGACTGGGACAGCGCGCTGCGCGAGGACAACGGCAACGTCAATGCGCTCGGCCTGTACGACCTCGACCGCAACATCCGCGAGGTCGGGCGGGTCTACCGGCAGCTGATCAGCGACTGGTGCGAGGTGCTGCCGACGCAGAGCGTCTGCCTGCGCGTGCCCATCGTGATGCCGAGCGAATACGACGAGGATTGCGGCAGGCGCCAGCGGCAGCAGGCGCGCCTGCGGGGGCGCTCGTCGACCATGGCGCCGGACACCAGCGCCTGAGCGGGCCGCCGCGCGCCGACGGCCGCGCTCACTTCACCAGCGGAAGGATGCGTTCGCGCAGGATCCTGTACTGCGCATCGAGCATGGCCTGGTTGGGATCGTGGCCGACGCGGTCGAGGACGACCAGGTCCTTCTGCGGCGCCTTCAGGCTGTCGTAATAACGCCGCGTCACGTCCGGCGTGCACAGCAGGTCTTGCGCGCCGTGGACCAGGAACACCGGGATCGCGAACTCGGTGCCCAGCGCCGGCAGGTCCACGCGGGAAAACATGCCGTCGCCGCGCATGCCGACGAATTGCAGGAAGGAGTATTCCTCGCCGGCCTCGTAGTCGGCCATCGTCTTGGGCGTCGTGTATTCCGCCGGCGCCTTCCACCATGCGGCCGGCGCCGGCGTGGTGGTCTTCGCCTCGTAGCGGCGGATCACCCGGCGCACCTTGCCGAAACTGCGCGGATCGGTCCAGGGCGGCGCGCCGACCGCGTCGAGCACGGCGAGCGCCTCCTTGTCGCCGGCCTCCCGCGCCAATGCCGTCAGCTTCGCGTAGCCGGCTGCCTGGTTCTCGCGGTAGCCGACCACCTGGGCCGTGCCGAGATAGGCATGGAACAGTTCCGGGCGCGCCCTGGCCATGTGCACCGCGAGGATCGAACCCCACGAGCTGCCCCACAGGATGACCTTCTTCGCGCCGAGGCGGCGCTGCACGTAGGCCGCGACTTCGTTGCCGTCGTCGCGCAGGCGCTCGATCGTCAGCGGATCATCGGGCGCCGGCGTGCTGCGGCCGTAGGTCTTGCCGGCGCCGCGCTGGTCCCAGTGCACGAGGGTGAAGTCGCGTGCCCAGGCGCCGAACAGGTTGTCGGCGTAGGGGCTGAGCGGATTGCCCGGGCCGCCGTGGACGAACAGGATCACCGGGTTGGCGCAGCTGTCGCCGCGCACGGTGACCCATTGCTCGATGCCGCCGATGCGCACGAAGCCTTGCTCGTCGACCTTGCCCTGCTTGGCCTGGCAGGCCGGGGCGAGCTCGGACGCGCGATCGGCGGCGGGCGCCGATTGCGCGAGCGCGCACGCCGCATGGAGAGATAACGCCAAGATGGCGCTTGCTGCGAAAAACCTGGTCATCGCGATCCTTCGGGTGGGGTTGACGGTCATGCAGAGCCCGGATCATACGGGCGCGCGGCGCCCCGGGCCAGCGGTTTTGCGATGACTGACGGTTTTGACGGGGCGGACTGGGGATGCGGACTGGTTGCGCTCCGCTCAGCCGGCCGTCAGGCGCTCGCGCTTCGCCAGCGACGGGAACATCCTCATCCATGCGGCCACCACCACCAGCGTGCCGACGCCGCCGACGAGCGCCGAACGCACGGCGCCCCACCAGCCGGCGGTGATGCCGGATTCGAATTCGCCGAGCTGGTTCGATGCGCCGATGAAGATCGAATTGACCGCCGACACCCGGCCGCGCATCTCGTTGGGCGTTTCCAGCTGCACCAGCGACTGGCGGATCACCACGCTGACCATGTCGAAGGCGCCGGTCAGGGCCAGCGCCGCCAGCGACAGCAGGAAATTCTCCGACAGCGCGAACACGATGGTCGCCACGCCATAGGCCGCGACCGAGGCGAACATCACCTTGCCGACGCCGTGCTCGATCGGCCGTTGCGCCAGCCAGAGGGACATCGCCAGCGCGCCGGCGGCGGGCGCCGCGCGCAGCATGCCCAGGCCCCATGGACCGACGTGCAGGATGTCCTTCGCAAAGATCGGCAGCAGCGCGACCGCGCCGCCGAGCAGGACCGCGAACAGGTCGAGCGAGATGGCGCCGAGCACTTCTTTGCGCTGCCAGATGAAGGTGATGCCGGCGAAGATGCTTTGCATCGTCACCGGCTCGCGCGTGACCGCCGGCGGATGGTCATAGCGGATCAGCGCCGCCAGCACCAGCGCGGCGGCGAACAGCGCGCCGCACACGAGATACACGACATGCGCGCCCGCCACGTAGATGAAGCCGCCGAGCGCCGGGCCCATGATCATCGCGAGATTCAGTCCCGCCGAGACGGTGGCCAGCGCGCGCGGCAGCACCTCGGCCGGCACCAGCAGCGGTCCCAGCGCCTGCTGGGTCGGCATCTGGAAGGCGCGCGCCGCGCCCAGCCCGAGCGAGGCCACGAGGATCGCATCGCGCGTCAGCCATTGCCCGAGCGTGGCGGCAACCAGCCAGGCGACGATGGCGAGTTGTCCTGCCAGGCACCAGGCCAGCACCTTGCGGCGGTCGACGCGGTCGGCCACCTGGCCGACCACCAGGGTCAGGGCGAGCGACGGCAGGAACTGGAACAGGCCGACCAGGCCGAGATTGAAGGCGCTCTGCGTCAGGTCGTACATCTGCCAGCCGACCACCACCATCACCATCTGGTTGGCCGTCGTCGTCGCGAAGCGGCTCAGGAAAAAATGCAGGAAGGAGCGGTAGACGAACAGCGGGTTTCGCATCGGCAGGATGAGGCTGGAAACTGGCGGCGCGGCAGGCCCGCGGAAGGAGCGGCGATTGTAAGTGAAACGCCGCGATGATGCTTTATGGCATCATCGCGGCGGCGGTGTCGATGGAAGATTGCGGATGCCCGTGCATCCGCGGTCGGTGTGAGGCTCAGGACAGCCCGTGCATCGGGCCGGTCTGGTCCAGGTTTCTGATGCTGGTGATCGCGTAGCCTTTCGCGTTGATCTGGGCGATCGGGTCGTCGATCGCGAACTCGGGAACGGATTCCACGTCATCGTCGATGTTGATGCCGCGCTGGTCGGCTTCCCAGTCGACCGCCACGGCTTCGTCGGGAATGCGCCTGCCTTCCGGCACGGCGAGATAGGTGAAACGGCCCGCGCTTTCCGGGCGGCGATAAATGTCCACGCGCATGTGCTTGCTCCTCTCTAGTGAGACACCTGCGCTTGTGACAATGGTCCATCGCGAAAGGTTGCGTATTGTCAGAAGGTTATCCTCTTGAAAATACGAAGAAATCGTCCTAAATACTTCGCTTTTTCAAAATGGATTCCTTGACTACACTGTCGTCATCGTTCAGCACTATCCATTCGGGTAGGTTCGCCAACGGCGAGTGCGGCGCTTTCCGCACACCAATTTTTCACACCAGGAGCACGAATGAAGAACTTTCTTGTCGCGATGATGGTAGCGCTCGTGACGGTAACCGCCGGCATTTCGGAAGCGGAAGCCAAGCGTCTTGGTGGCGGCGGTTCTTACGGACGCCAGTCGCAGAACGTGACGCAGAAGGCCGCTCCGGCGACGCCATACCAGCAGCAGGCTGCCAAGCCGGCGCCGGGCCAGTCGCCCGCAGCCGCGCCGGCACCGCAACGTTCCGGCATGTGGAAGGGGCTGCTCGGCGGCGCGCTGCTCGGCCTCGGCCTGGGCGCCTTGCTGTCGCACCTCGGCATAGGCGGCGCGCTCGCCTCGATGATCGGCACCCTGCTGACCTTCGCCCTGATCGGCGGCGCGCTTTTCCTGCTGTACCGCATGTTCGTGGCCAAGAAAGCCGGTAACAACGGCGGCGGCATGCCGGCTGGCGTGCAACCGGCCTATGCCGGCCCGCAAGACGCCATGCAGCGTGGCAGCACCACGCCGGAAATCGGTTCGGGCCTCGAGCAGAAGGCATTCCAGGCGTCCGCCCCGGTCTCGACCGCTGCCGACCCGGCTGCCGTCAATGCGGGCACCTGGAGCGTGCCGGCCGACTTCGACACGCAGGGCTTCCTGCGCCATGCGAAGACCGCCTTCATCCGCCTGCAGGCTGCCTGGGACCGTGCCGACGTGAACGATATCCGCGAGTTCACCACGCCGGAGATGTATGCCGAACTGAAGATGCAGCTGACCGAGCGCGGGGCATCGCCGAACAACACCGACGTCGTGCAACTGGACGCCCAGCTGCTCGGCATCGAGACGGTCGGCGAGGAATACGTCGCCAGCGTCAAGTTCAGCGGCATGATCAAGGAAGACCCGACTGCCCAGCCGGAATTCTTCAACGAGGTGTGGAACCTCGCCAAGCCGGTCAACGGCAGCGGCGGCTGGGCCCTGGCAGGCATCCAGCAGATGAACTGAGCCTGACGGCTTGTTGACGGTGTAGTCCCTGAAGTTGTTTCTTGTCGTACCGCAGTCACTGCAATCTCTCTCAACCCGCTGTCATTCCATCCCCTGGAATTTAGGCCCGCGCTCCTGTGGGCCTTTTTTTCGTCCTGCCGGCCGGCAAGCGGAGACGGCGACGTGCCTGCAGTACCGACATCGCAGCCGGAACTTGTCATTCCGTCCGCATTCCTACCTGACCACAGGAAGGAGGACAACATGCATGCAATCCGGCATTCCCGCAGCATCCGCACCACGGCAATCGACCGCCGCTCTTCGCTGGCCTGGCTCGGCCTGGCCGCCGGCGTCCTGGCCGGCACCGCCGCTGCCGTGGCGTGGCAAACCCGCCAGGCCGAACGCGCCAATCCGCCGGAAGGCAGGTTCATCGAGGTCGACGGCATCCGCCTGCACTACATCGACCGCGGCATGGGCCAGCCGCTGGTGCTGTTGCATGGCAACGGCGACATGGCGCGGGACTTCGACATCGCCGGCGTGCTCGACCTTGCCGCCGACAAGTACCGCGTCATCGCCTTCGACCGCCCGGGCTATGGCTGGAGCGACCGGCCGCATGGCAAGTCGTGGTCGCCGGAGGACCAGGCCGACCTCATCGTTCACGCGCTGCAGCGGCTCGGCATCGACCGGCCGATCGTGGTCGGCCATTCCTGGGGCACGCTGGTGGCGCTGCAGCTGGCCTTGCGTCACCGGGATGCCGTGCAGGCCCTGGTGCTGATGTCGGGCTATTACTATCCGACGGTGCGCCTGGATGTTGCCTGGCTGTCGGCGCCGGCGATCCCGCTGATCGGCACGCTCATGCGGCATACGGTCTCGCCCCTGCTGAGCCGCCTCATGTGGCCGGCATTCATGCGCCGCATCTTCGGCCCGCTGCCGGTACCTGCGCGCTTCCGCCGGGACTTCCCGGTCGGGATGGTCCTGCGTCCGAAGCAGCTGCAGGCGAGCGCGACGGAGGCGGCGATGCTGATCCCGGCAGCGGCACGCATGCGCCATCGCTACGGCGAGCTCACCCTGCCGGTCGTGCTGCTGGCCGGCAACCGCGACCGCCATGTGAAGACCGGCGTGCATACCGAACGCCTCTATCGCGAACTTCCCTCTGCCCGCATGCTGATCGCGACCGGCGCCGGCCACATGGTGCATTACGCGGCGCCCGAGCAGGTCATGGAAGCCATCGACAGCGTGGCCGATGCCGACGGCGAGGTGTCGGCGGTGCGCGGCGCGGCGGCGCTGTCCAGCATCGGCAGCGTGGGCGTCTGAACGCCGCGCGGTGGCGCCGCTCCATGCCTCTGCCCGGCAGCCGCGAACGGCTGCGCCGGCTTGCGACGAGTCACAACGGATGGCCGTGCATGCATTGCCAACTGCACGACCCCAGGTGCATTTCCCGGTCGGCGTCATGCCGATGCCGCGCCGACCGTCGCCACCCTGGACCTTCGCGTCGGACCCGACCAGCGTCCGTCCGAAGCGATCGCCGTGATCGGCGTTGTGGTCGACGTCATGGCGGCGGTCGACGCGATCGCCAATTCGCCCGGCGAGCGCACGCGCCCGAACGCACCGTCCCGTTGGGCGCCGCAGTCGCCGGCGGCCATGCACGACATGGCACGCGCACGCCGGCGGCAACGCGCTGCCCGCCGGCGCGCCGAGGCTCAGCCAGGCGTCCCGAACGCATGCATCAGGCGCGGAATCTCCGCCGCCAGTTCTCCCGCCAGGAAGCCGATCGGCCCGAAGCGTTCGTTGAGCGCTTCGCCGGCCTGCGCATGCAGCGTGACGCCCCACGCGCAGGCCTGGTCGAGAGGCGCGCCGCGCGCCACGAGTCCCGCGATCACGCCGGCCAGGATGTCGCCCGATCCCGACGTGGCCAGTCCGGCATTGCCGCCCTCGTGTTTCCACATGCGGCCGTTCGGCGCCGCGATCACCGTGGTGGCGCCCTTCAGCGCCACCATCACGCCCCAGCGCTGGGCTGCCTTGCGTGCCGCGCCATAGGGGTCGGCCACGACCGCCTCCTTGCCGATGCCCAGGAGGTGCGCCATCTCGCCCGCATGCGGCGTGATCAGCCCGCGGATGTCGATCGCCTGCAGCGCATCGAGCGCCACCGGCAGGTTGCCGGCGGACTGTTCCACCGCGCTGCCGGGCAGCGCGTTCATCGCGCCGGCATCGAGCACCACGCGGCAGTTGCCGAGCCTGGGCAGCAGGGCATTGACGAAGGCGCGGATGGCCTCGTCGTCCTGCATGCCCGGGCCGACCAGCACCGCGTCGGCGCGCGCCAGCGGCGCGTCGAGCTTGCCGATGCCGGCCGCGTCGATGCCGCCGTCCGCAGTTTCGGGCAGGGCGATCACGCGCGATTCCGGAATGGCCAGTGCCACCAGCTGGGCGACGCTGGCGCAGGTGGCGATCTGCAGCTTGCCGGCGCCGGCGCGCAACGCGGCGGTGGCGGCGAGGATGGCGGCGCCCGGCATTTCAGGCGACCCGCCGATCACCAATACGCGGCCGCGCTCCTCCTTGTCGGCATGGCGGGATGGCAGCGGCAGCGGCCAGCCGCGCAGGACTTCGGGATGGAGTGGCTTGACGACGTGTGAAGGCATGGATGAATTCAGGGCTTGGGCGCGGCGGGCGCATCGGGCTCGGTGGTGACCGGCGCGCCCTCGCGCTGCAGCGGCGCGATGAAATTGACCAGGTCCGGCACCAGCTTGCCGTACCTGCCACGCGCGGGATCGAAGACATAGGAGGTGACCGAGCAGTTCGGCACGTCGGCCGCGCGGTCGATCTCCAGGATCTGACGCTCGTCGAGCCGCTCGAGCAGGTAGCGGAAGCAGTTCACCACCACCTGGTGGCTGACGATCATCACGCGCTCGCCGCGGTATTCGCGCGTGATGGTGTCGATCACGCTGCGCAGGCGCAGGATCACGTCGCACCAGCTCTCGCCGCCGGGCGGGCGGAAATAGAACTTGCCGACATGCGTGCGCTGCGCGTGCAGCTCGGGATGCTTCTGGCGGATGCCGTGCTTGGTGAGACGGTCGAGCAGGCCGAATTCCTTCTCACGCAGGCGCTCGTCGACGACGAAGACGATGTCGTCCGCGCGGATGCGCGCCGCTTCCAGGATCAGTTCGGCCGTATGCCGAGCGCGCACGTAGGGCGAGGCGAGCACGACGGTCGGCTGCCGTTCCGGCGGCAGGGACGCGATCCAGTGGCCGAGCGCGCGCGATTGCTCCTCGCCGTACGGCGACAGGGGTGTGTCGACATCGCGCGTGGCGATGTCGATCAGCGGCAGTCCTGCCGCCTCTGCCGCATCGCGCGCCACGTTGCCGGCGCTCTGCCCGTGCCGGATCACCCACAGGGCATCCGGCCATTTCCGTTCCGCCATCCTCGTTCCCCGCACGGCTCGTTGTGCTTCTCGCGCCGATGCCGGCGCGGACATCCATTGAAATGCCTTCGCGGACGCCTTGCGTTGCGCTCCGTGGAACCGAGGCGATGTTCAGCGCAATGTGCCGCAAGGCATGTCGTTCCGGTACCTGCCGATCGATCATGCACGACGGTCGTCTGCCGGTCGAAGACAGCTTCCTGCACCGATCACCTCGCACCCGGATTGTTTCCAGGTTTGCGATAAGTCGAAGCTTCTTGCAGCCGATCACGCCGTCGAAACATTCCCGCACGCGATCCAGCGCTTGCAGGCAGACACATCGATTGCCAGACCGGGAACGGCACGCCGATCACCGTCGGCGGCTTCGACGATTCCTGTGCGCGCCCGCTGGCCTCCCGCGTCGACGATCGCGAACGCCACAACCTGCTGCCATACATCACCGCGGGCGACATCCGTATCGTGATCGAGACCAGCAACGCCTCGCAGGACGACAACATCTTCCCGGCGGGGCTGCACGCCTCCGGTCGCGCCGGCATCAACGAGCCGCCGGGGATCTTGCGGCGGCGGGCGCCGCGCTGAAGAAGGCGGACGCCATCGCGCCGCGCCCGGCGGAATCGCCATTCCACGATGGCATCGTGCTGCACGCGCCGAAGCAGACCGACGATGCGCGCGCGGCGCTCGAGTAGGGATCGCGGCTCGATCCCGCCGCGCCGCACGCCGCCGGGGCGGGAAGCTGCCGGGACGTTCTTCCTGACGGCCCCAAGCGGAAAAAAAGCGGGGCTCCGCAGGGAGCCCCGAAAAACGCCTCATCAACGTTGTCTGGTCGGCGCACGGGCCGCGCCATGCAGGCGGCCCGCGCTCCGGCATGCGCCGGCGGTCAGGATGTCATGCCACGGCGGCCATGCGGCGCGTCGGGTCGATGACCAGTTCCTTGTACTCGCGCAGCTCTTCCTGGTCGAGTTCTTCCTTCTCGAGCAGCGCCGACGACATGGCGGTCATCACGTGCTCGTTGGTGCGCAGGATCGAGATCGCGTTCTGGCGCGCTTCCTCGATGATGGCGGCGGCGCGACGCTCTGCCTCGTAGCGCATCTGCGGGCTGGAGTGCTCGGTGATCTTCATCATGCCGAACTCGCTCATGCCGTGGCGGCAGACGATGTTCAGCGCGATCTCGGTGGCGCGGGCGATGTCGTCGTCGGCGCCGGTGGTGATGGTGCCCATGAACATCTCTTCGGCGACGCGGCCGGCGACCAGCACGTTGAGACGGTCGGTCAGCTCGTGGTGGGCCTGCAGGAAGGTGTCCTTCTCCGGCGAGATGAAAGTCTGTCCGAGCGAATAGCCGCGCGGGACGATCGACACCGCCGAGACCGGGTTCTGGTTGCCGGCCATCGCCACGATCGCGTGGCCGCACTCGTGGTAGGCCAGGCGGGTGCGGGTATGGTTGTCCAGCATCGCCATGGTGGAGCGGCGCTCCTCGCCCATGAGCATCACGTTGCGCGCGCGCAGCACGTTCTCCAGCACCACGGCCGGCTGGCGGTCGCGCACCGCGATCAGGGCAGCCTGGTTCATCAGGTTGGCGAGGTCGGCGCCGGAGAAGCCGATCGAATGCTTGGCGACCTCGTGGTAGTCGAGCGCCGGATCGACCTTCAGCCTGCGGGCGTGGATGCGCAGGATCTCCTCGCGCTCGCGCAGGTTCGGCTTGCCGAGCTGGATGCGGCGGTCGAAGCGGCCCGAGCGCAGCAGCGCCGGGTCGAGCGAGTCGATGCGGTTGGTGGCGGCCACCACGATGATGCCGCTGTTGGCGTCGAAGCCGTCCATCTGCACCAGCAGCTGGTTGAGGGTGCTGCTCATTTCGCGGCCGGCCGCCGAGGAATCGTCGGTGCGCTTGCCGCCGACGGCGTCGATCTCGTCGATGAACAGCACGCACGGCGCCATCGAGCGGGCGCGGGCGAACAGGCGCTTGATCTTCATGGACGACACGCCGATGAACATCGAGCCGAAGTCGGAACCGTTGGTGGCGATGAAGTTGGCGCCGGCCTCGCCGGCGAGCGCCTTGGCCAGCAGCGTCTTGCCGGTGCCCGGGTCGCCGTGCAGGATGACGCCGCGCGGGAAATGCGCGCCGATCGCCTCGTAGGCCTGCGGCTCCTTCAGGTAGCCGGCGATCTCTTCCAGGTTGCGCTTGGCCTCGTCCGCGCCGGCGACATCGGCGAAGCGCACGCCGGTGCTGCTGCGGCGGGACTTGAAGGGCATGGCCATCGGTTCGGGGCGGGTGGCGAAATAGCCGAGGCCGAACAGCAGCACCAGCATCAGCACGAAGGAGGTGACGCGCTCGGCGTCGAAGAAGGCCGAGTTGATCTCGACGTCGATGCCCTTTTTCGCGTAGGCGCTGGCGGCATCGATGTTCAGCCCGGGCAGCTCGACGACGTAGGTCTTGCCATCCTTGAGCGCCACCTCGGCGCTGCCGCTCTCGCGGCCGGGCGCGACACGCAGCTTGTCGACGCGGCCGGCGTCGACGTCGGTGCTGAACCGCGCGAAGGTCTGGTGGACGGTGTTGCTGGCCTTGAAAGTGGCGAGGGCGGCGCCGGCGCCGAGGGTGGCCACCGCGGCGACCGCCACGATCAGCTTGCGCAGGCGTTGCCGCTTCTGGATCTTGGAAATACTCAGGGACATGTGGATAGCACTCCGGGGAAGTGGTTTGTTGTCGTGCACGCATCGGCAACGCCGTGCATGCCTGGCGTCAAACGCGCCTACCGTTCTTTGTCCGAAGCGGCTTGCCGTAGTTCATTAACGAGGCGATTTATTTCGCGGATCGTGCCGATAGCGCCACGGAATGCGGCATGTCATACCGTTTGCGTTGGTCGTTTGACAAAGGACGTGATGCATCCAACAATCGCCTGATCTCCTCCGCCGGATCGCTTGCCCATGGAGCACGACCCTCTGCCGCTGCCGCCGATCGAACGGCGCATCGCCACCGGCTTCGGTTGCATCGCGCGCGCGATGCGCAGCCAGGCCTGGGCATGGTCGATGCAGAGCGGCCTGACCCCGACCCAGGCGGCGATCCTGGCGCTGCTGGCCGCGCGCGGCGAGCCGCTGCGGCTGTCGGCGATCGTCGAGCAGGTGGCGGTGAGCGCCGCCACCGCCAGCGAGGCGGTCGGCGCGCTGGTGGCCAAGGCGCTGGTCGAAAAGACCAGGGCGCGCGACGACCACCGCGCGATCGCGCTGCGGCTGACGCGTGCCGGCCTGCGCGTGGCGGCGCAGGTGGCGGAGTGGGGCAGCGGCTTCGACGAGGCGGCGGCCACGCTGTCGGCGGCAGAAAAGGCGGCCTTGCTGCGCGCCCTGGTGAAGATGATCGGCCACATGCAGGAACACGGCGACATGCCGCCGGTGCGCATGTGCGCGACGTGCCGCCATTTCGAGCCGCTCGCCTGGTATGCGCCGGTGCCGTATCGCTGCAGCCTGCTCGACCTTCTCTTCGACGATGCGGGCCTGCGCATCGATTGCCCTCTGCACGAGTCCGCCGATGCGGCGGCGGCCGAAAGAAACCGGGCCGCATTCGCCCGCTGAGGCGAATGCGGCCCGTCGTCGTTGCCGCCGCGGAATGGGGCCGGCGTGCCGGCCCGCACGTCAGTCCTTCTCGTCCTTCGAGAAATCGTGCGCGTACTGCGTGTGCAGGTGCACCGGCTTGGCCGCGCGCTTGCGCATGCGGATGTTGAGCATTTCCACCACGACCGAGAACGCCATCGCGCTGTAGATGTAGCCCTTCGGGATGTGGTGGCCGAAGGACTCGGCGATCAGCGCCACGCCCACCACGACCAGGAAGGACAGCGCGAGCATCTTGATGGTCGGATGGTCCGACACGAAGCGGCCGATCGAGGCGGCGAACAGCATCATCATGCCGACCGACAGCACCACGGCGGCGATCATCACCGGGATCTGGTCGACCATGCCGACGGCGGTGATGATCGAGTCCAGCGAGAACACCAGGTCGATCACGATGATCTGCAGGATGATCGCGGCGAAGGCCGACTTGACCGCCTTCGGCGCGTCTTCTTCCACGCCTTCGAGCGACTGGTGGATCTCGCCGACGCTCTTCCACAGCAGGAACAGGCCGCCGGCGCCGAGGATGATGTCGCGGCCGGAGAAACCCTTGCCCATCACGGAGAACAGCGGCTCGGTCAGGCCGACCAGCCAGGCCAGCATCAGCAGCAGGGCGATGCGCATGAACATCGCCAGGAACAGGCCGATGCGGCGGGCCACTTCCTGGCGCTCCTTCGGCAGGCGGTCGACCAGGATGGAGATGAAGATGATGTTGTCGATGCCGAGCACCAGCTCGAGCGCGGTCAGGGTGGCCAGCGCCATCCAGGCCTGGGGATCGGTGAGGAGTTCGAGCATGGAACGTCTCGCTTTCGGATGCAAATGGGGGAAACGGGCGCGGCGTGTTGCAGGCCGGCGTCAGCAAAAGACCGCCATTCTACAGTGCTTGCCGCAGTGCTTGCCTCTTTTGAAAAAGCGAAGATAATGTCAGTTGAGCTTCATAAAAATCGAACCCTTTCCGGATCTCATGAAATCCAACACGCTCAATTACCGCCATCTGTATTACTTCTGGGTGGTCGCCAAGGAGGGGAGCGTCACGCGCGCGGCGGAACGCCTCGACGTGGCGGTCCAGACCATCTCGGCCCAGCTCGCCCTGCTGGAGCAGTCGGTCGGCAAGGCGTTGCTGGCGCCGCAGGGACGCCGCCTGGTGCTGACCGAGGCCGGCCGCATCGCGCTCAACTATGCCGACCAGATCTTCCTGCTGGGCGAGCAGATGCAGGATGCGCTGGCCTCCGACGTCGACGGCACCATGCGCCTGACGGTCGGCATTTCCGATTCGCTGCCCAAGCTGATCGCTTCGCGCCTGCTCGACGCGGCAACCAAGCTGCCGCAGCGCGTGCGGCTGGTGTGCTCGGAAGGCAATTTCGAATCGCTGCTCGGTGACCTGTCGGTACACAAGCTCGACGTGGTGCTGACCGACCGGCCGGTGCCGCCGGGCACCAATCTGCGCGTGTTCAGCCATTCGCTCGGCGACAGCCAGGTCACGCTGTTCGGCCTGCCGGAACTGGCCAAACAATATCGCGGCCAGTTCCCCGCCAGCCTCAACGGCGCGCCGCTGCTGCTGCCGACCCGCAACAACGCGATCCGCGGCCGCATCGACCAGTGGCTCGACAACCACGGCATCCGCCCGACCATCGTCGGCGAGTTCGACGACAACGCCCTGCTCAACACCTTCGGCCAGCGCGGCCTCGGCTTGTTCCCGGCGCCATCGGCGCTGGCGAGCGACGTCAAGCGCCAGTTCGGCGCGGTGCCGGTCGGCGAGCTCGACGGCGTGCAGGAGCAGTTCTTCGCGATTTCCAACGAGCGCAAGATCAAGCATCCGGCCGTGGATGCGATCCTGTCGGCGATCCCGCACGAGGAGCGCCCGCGCATCGATGCCGCCGCGGAGGAAGCATGACGCTGCTCATTCTCGGACTCGTCCTGTTCATCGGCATGCACCTGTTGCCGGCTTCGGTGCCGGCGCGCGGCGCGCTGGTGGAGCGGCTCGGCTTCAACCCATATCGCGGGCTGTTCTCGCTGGTGTCGCTGGCCGGCCTCGCGCTGATCGTCTACGGCAAGGCTCAGGCACCCTTCGTCGCGGTGTGGCAGCCGCCGGCCGGCATGCGCCATCTCGCGCTGGCGATCATGCCGTTCTCGTTCATGCTGCTGGCGGCCTCGAAGATGCGCAGCAACGTGAAGCGCTTCACGCGCCATCCGATGCTGTGGGGCGTGGCGCTCTGGGCGCTGGCCCATCTGCTGGCCAACGGCGACCTCGCCTCGATGCTGCTGTTCGGCGGCTTCCTCGCGTATTCGCTGTTCGCGATGTGGTCGGCCAACCGGCGCGGCGCGACCCTGTCGGACCGCCGCCATCCGGTCGGACGCGACATGATGGTGGCGGTGGTCGGCATCGCGCTGTACGTGCTGCTGCTGGTGCTGCACGGGCGCCTGTTCGGCGTCTCGCCGGCGGGCTGAGGTTCATCGGGACAGGGGGAGCGGCGTGGTGAAATTCGGATTCTCGGTGCAGACCCGCGACGGCCAGCGCGTCGACGGCATCACCATCATGGGGCAGGACCAGGACGATGCCGAGCGCAAGTTGCGCCAGATGTACCGCCAGTGCAGCATCCTGCGCTGCGAGGTGCTGGCCGACGACCGCCAGAAGGCGGCGGCTTCGGTCGAAGACCTGCTGTCGCTGATCTCGAAGGAATACTGAGGGCCGGGCGACGCGCCGTCGGCGCTTACGCGATGAAGCCGTCGGCCAGCATTTCCTCCAGGAGCGCTTCGTAATCCTTCGCGCCGCGGCCCGACGGCGCATGCGCGAACACCGACTTGTTGAAGGCCGGGCTCTCCGCCAGGCTCACCGTCTCGGCGATGCGCGTCCTGCAGACGTCGGCGCCGAAACGCTCCTCCACCATCTTCTGGATGTCCCATGCCATGCCGCGACGCTGGTCGAAGCGGGTGAGCAGGTAGCGGCGCGGCAGGCGGCGCTTGAACACCGGTTCCAGCGCGCGCAGCGTCTTCTCGATCTGGATCGCGCCCTTGGCCGACAGGTGGTCCGCCGAGATCGGCACCACCACGCAGTCGCAGGCGAACAACGCATTGAGCGACAGCACGCCGATCAGCGGGCTGCAGTCGATCACCACCGGCCGCTGCGCGTCGCCCAGGCGCTCCGCCTTCAGGCTGGTGTTGAGCCGGTTGACCACGTTGTAGCCCTTGCCGAACAGCGTGTCGACCTTGGCCAGTTCGATATGGGCGGGAATGATGTCGAAGCCGCAGGCGGAAGGCCGCACCAGCTCGCGCAGCGGGCGGCTGCGCTGGAACAGCGACAGCACGGTGTCGTCGCCCGAGTCGGCCGCGACGCCGGCGATCGCCGACAGATGGGCCTGCGGGTCCAGGTCGATCCCGCATGGCGCGCGCCCCTTGCGCGCCAGCGCGGCGGCAAGGTTCAGCGCGGTAGTCGTCTTACCCACTCCGCCTTTCTGATTGAAGATAGCGACGATGGTCATACGTACCGGCCATTCTACCCGCAGGTTTGGGAAAATAGCCGGCAGGCAATCTTTCTCTCCATAATTCGCTCATGATTGCTGCACGATTGGCGGCGATAGTGACGGCATGGCGGGCGGGCGCAGCGGTTTCGGCATCCGGCCGCCGTGCAATCCCACACCAAGGAGAAAACCATGAAGATCCGCCGCATCCTGCCGCTCGTCGCCGTCCTGCTGCTGGGCCGCGCCAGCCTCGCCGTCGCCTCGCCCGATGGCGGCCGCCCGCCGCACGACCGCCAGCCGCCCGGACCGCCGAAGGCCGCCCTGGAAGCCTGCGCCGGCAAGAAGCCGGGCGATGCCGTCAATGTCACCACGCCGGACGGCCGCAGCGTGAAGGCGGTCTGCACCCTGGTCGCGGTGCCTGCCGAGCGCGACCGGCAACCGCCCGCAGGCGAGCGCAAGGGCCCCGCCAAATAAGGAATGAAACGGCGGGCCGCGCGCTTGGCACTGTGGCATGGCCGCGCGCCGGCCGGTAAGCACATGTAACCGTCGCCGGCGATGTCCCAGCGTTCGCCCGGACACGCCGGCGCGCGGTGCGCCACTGCGAGACGGCACGCCATCGACGCCGCGTTTCCCGCTATCGGGAAACGCGGCGTTTTCCTGCGCTGAAGCGTTTGGTTACAGCTTTCTTGCTCGACTCGCTATCCAGCCGTGCAATTTCTTGGCGAAGCGGCAACGAATCCGGCAAAAAAACCTTTCCCACTTGCATAAACGAGTATTGAACCGGGGCAAAGCGCTGCCTAGAATCAATTGCGTTGCCTCACGAGAATACCGTCTCATCCGCCGTCGTTCGGCTGTGAGTTTTCCGGCATTGCCGGCATGACGACGGGTCGTCTCCAGGCCACGGAACAGATGTGGCGTGTCGCGCAAGGCGCGGGACGTTGCAACCGCAACCCATCCAACCGTGACGGACTCATGCTTCGATATCTCCTTGCTCAGCGCAGCGCACGCCGGACCAGGGTCGGCGCCTTCGCCAGCCTCGTGGTCGGCGTCCTCATGTGGGGCGGCGCGGCCTTCGCCAATGCGCCGATCCTCGATACCCGCCTCAACGAACAGGTCGTGATGGTCCCGGTCGTCTCGGGCAACGACAGCGTCCAGCTCGAGACCACGGTCTTCAAGCCGCCCGGCGCCGGCCCCTTTCCGTTGTTCATCATGAATCACGGCAAGGCCCTCGGCAATCCGCACATGCAGGAACGCGACCGCTTCATCGCGATCAGCCGCGAGTTCGTCAAGCGCGGCTATGCCGTGGTGATCCCGATGCGCAAGGGCTTCTCGAAATCCGGCGGCATCTATGTCGAGAAATACTGCGACATGGCCGGCAACGGCATGCAGCAGGCCCAGGACCTGCAGGGCGTGCTGAACTGGCTCGGCACCCAGGCATGGGCCGACAGCGACCGCGTGATCGTCGCCGGCCAGTCTTACGGCGGCCTGACCGCGATGGCCTTCGGCACGCTCGGCCATCCGGGCGTCAAGGGCATCATCAATTTCGCCGGCGGCCTGCGCATCCACGGCGGCGGCTGCCAGTGGCAGAACTCGCTGGTGAAAGCCTTCGCCAGGTTCGGCCGCGACACCATGGCGCCGAGCCTCTGGTTCTATGGCGAGAACGACCATCATTTCGAGCCGGCCCTGGCCGCGAAGATGCACGAGGCCTATGTGCAGGCCGGCGGCAACGCGCGCCTGGTCGCCTACGGCAAGTTCAAGAACGATGCCCACGGCATGAGCGCCAGCTGGGACGGCATCCGCATCTGGTGGCCGGAGACCGAGCGCTTCCTGCAATCGATCGGCATGCCGACCGAGGAAGTGGTGACGCTCGAGGACGAGCTGCGCACCCAGCGCACCCACTACGCCTCGGTGGATGACATCGACGCGGTGCCCTACCTGTCGGCCAGCGGCCGCAACGCCTACCGCGCCTTCCTCGGCAAGTCGATGCCGCGCGCCTTCGCGCTGTCGGCCAGCGGCGCCTGGAGCTGGGCCGAGGACGGCGACGATCCGGTCGAGCAGGCGCTCGACAACTGCAAGAAGAGCAGCGGCGAGCCGTGCAAGCTGTACGCGGTCAACGACTACGTGGTGTGGTCGCCCGAGACCGAGCCGCAGCCGCAGATGGTGGTGTCGGCACCGAAGGCAGGCGAGACGGTCGGCAAGTAAGCGCCTGCCAGCGTCATCCGGACATGCGCCGCGAGGAGGAATCCCGCGGCGCTTTTCTTTGCCGCCGCGTCGCCGCGGCGTGGAACGGCAGCGTCTTCCGCAGGGGCGTCTTGCCATGCCGGCAAGCCCTGCGGCGCGCCGTTTGCGGGCCGCCGCCCGCGCGCGTATAATCCGACCCCTTTTTTCCGGGAGATGGCGATGGGCGCAACGGCAAGGGCATGCGGCGTGGATTTCGGCACGTCCAATTCCACGGTCGGCTGGACCGCGCCCGGCCGCCCGCGCCTGCTGGCGCTCGAGGACGGCAAGGTGACGCTGCCCTCGGTGGTGTTCTTCAACGCCGAGGAGGATGCGACCTATTACGGCCGCGCGGCGCTGGCCAACTACCTGGCCGGTTACGAGGGGCGCCTGATGCGTTCGCTCAAGAGCCTGCTCGGCACCAGCCTGATGGATGGACAGACCGAGGTGCAGGGGCGGGCGCTGCCGTTCCGCGACCTGCTGTCTTACTTCATCGGCGAGCTGAAGCGCCGCGCCGAGCGCGAGGCCGGCCGCGCCTTCGACTGCGCGGTGTTCGGCCGCCCGGTGCATTTCGTCGACGGCGACGAAGAAGCCGACCGCCTGGCGGAACAGACCCTCGGCGACATCGCGCGCAAGGTGGGTTTCGCCGAGGTCGCCTTCCAGTTCGAGCCGATCGCCGCGGCGTTCGACTACGAGTCCCAGATCGACCGCGAGGAACTGGTGCTGATCGCCGACATCGGCGGCGGCACCTCCGACTTCTCGCTGGTGCGGCTGTCGCCGGAACGCGCGCGGCGCCTCGACCGCCGCGACGACATCCTCGCCAACGGCGGCGTGCACATCGGCGGCACCGACTTCGACAAGTACCTGTCGCTGCGCTGCGTGATGCCGCTGCTGGGACTGGGCACCCGGCTGAAGTCGCAGGCCGAGGTGCCGTCGAGCTATTACTTCAATCTCGCCACCTGGCACACCATCAACCTCGCCTACACGCAGAAGACCTGGCGCGAGCTGAAGGAGGTCTACCGCGATGCCTGCGAGCGCGACAAGCTCGACCGCCTGATGAACCTGATCGACGAGCGTGCCGGCCACTGGCTGGCGCTGAAGGTCGAGGAGGGCAAGATCGCGCTGTCCGATGCCGACGATGTCGATCTCGACCTCGACCGCCTGACGCCGGCGGAAGTGCTGCGGCTGCGGCGCGCAGGGTTCGATGCGGCGATCGCGCACCTGGTCGACGACGTCGAGCGCACCGTCGCCGGTCTGCTGGAACGCGCCGGCATCGGTGCGCAGCAGGTCGACACGGTGTTCTTCACCGGGGGATCGAGCGGCGTGCGCGCCCTGCGCGAGAAGATCGCCGCGCAGGTGCCGGGCGCGCGGCGCGTGGAAGGGGATCTGTTCGGCAGCATCGGCGCCGGCCTGGCGCTCGATGCGGTGAGGAAGTTCGGCTGAGGCGTCCGCCGCGGAACGGCCCGCCGCGGGAACCGGCTGGACAGCGCTTGCGCCGACTGGGTTACGCCGACTTGGCCAGCAGCGTGAAATGCTCGACCACCGGCGGCGCGGCGAAGAACGGGCCGACGATCGCCCGCCACTCCTGGAAGGCCGGCGACTGGCGGAAGTCGACGGTGTGGTTCTCCAGGGTCTCCCAGAAGATCATCAGGACATAGCGCTCGGGCGACTCGATGCCCTTGTTGACCTTGAAGCCGCAGAAGCCCTTCGACTTCGAGATGACCTCGGCCAGGCCGCGCTGGATGGCGGCGTCGAATTCCTGCTGCTTGCCGGGCAGGATGCGGATGTCGGCGAGTTCGAGGATCATGGCGGTTTCCTGGTTGGTTCGGCGTGGCGGAGATGATAGCATCGCGGCCTTTCCTTCCCCGGAGTGAACCGCATGCCCCTGCGTCCGACGATCGCGCTGCTGCTGGCCGCCGGCCTCATCCATGCCGGAGCCGCCCCGGCCCGTGCCGACGCCGACGCAGCGCGTCCCGCGCCTTACGTCCTCAAGGGGACCGCGGTGCACCTGTTGCGCGATCCTTCCAGCGGACGCGACTACGAGATCGCCGTCAGCCTGCCGCAGCCCTACGATGCGACCCGCCTCTATCCCGTGCTGGTGGTCGCCGACGCCGACTATGCCTTCCCGCTGGTGCGCAGCATCGCGCGGCGCGTGCGCAACGGCGGACGCAACCTCGACGACTTCATCCTGGTCGGACTCGGCTACGCCGTGGGCGACACGCCGGAATACAGCCGCCGCCGCGACTACACGCCCACGCGCGACGGCAGCCCCGATGCGGTGTCCGACATGCCGGGCCGCCAGCCGGAATTCGGTGGCGCCGAGGCGCACCGGCGCTTCCTCGCCGGCCGGGTCCTGCCCTTCATCGAGAAGCACTACCGCGCCGATCCGCGCCGCCGCATATTCGCCGGCCACTCCTACGGCAGCCTGTTCGGCGCCCATGTGCTGCTGACCTCGCCGGAACTGTTCCAGCACTATCTCCTGTCGAGTCCGTCGCTCTGGTTCGGCAAGCGGGCGGTCTTCGCCGCCGAGGAACGCTACGCCGCCGCCCACCGCGACCTGCCGGCCAGGGTGTACCTGACCATCGGCGGATACGAGACGCTCAGGCCCGGATCGAAGGACCCGCGCTACAACAAGGAAAACGACATGGTGGCCGACCTGCGCAGCTTCGAGCGCGCGCTGAAGTCACGTCGCTATCCAGGCCTGGCGGTCGAGTCGCATGTGCTGGAGGGCGAGGACCACCTGACCGTCAACCCGGTGTCCTACACGCGCGGCTTGCTGTGGGCGCTGGCGCCGCGCGCGCAACAGTGAAGGAGGAAGACCCATGCGGGCATTGACATGGCTGTTCATCGTGAAAATCGCCGGCACGCTTCTGCTGTGGTGCCTGCCGCTGCTGTTGCTGCCGGCACCGGCGTTCGCCGCGCTCGGCATGCCGGCGCCGGAGCCGCTGCTGTTCGCCCGCCTGCTCGGCGGCGCCTATCTGGCGCTGCTGGCAGGCTATGCGACCGGGATTGCCGCCATCGGCCGCGGCGACGCGCCGCGCGGCCAGCTGACGACGGCGGTGGCCAGCAACGGCATCGCCTTCCTGGTCCTCGCGGCCCACGGCGTGCAGGGCGCCTGGTCCGGCTGGGGCGCGGGCGCGCAGGCCTTCATGTGGCTGTCGACCGGCGGCGCGCTGCTGCTGGCGGCGGCGTTCGGCTGGTACCGTGCGCGCCTGCCCGCTGCCTGATCGTCAGGCCGCAGCGGCAAGCTTCGCGTCGACCAGGTCGAGCACCTCGCGCACGCGCGCATCGGGCATCGCCAGCAGCGACTCGCCCACATACCACTCGACCGAGCTCTGCGCCGGCAGCGCCGCATGCTTGGCGCCGCCGAACAGCCAGATGCCGTGTTCGCGCGCCAGCGCGTCGCGGATCTGCGTGAGGCGTTCCTGCGTCACCGGGAAATACAGGTGCAGCATGTTCACCTGCGGCGCGGCCGGGTTGACCGCGATGCGCGGATAGTCGCGCAGGATCGCATACAGCGCGCGCGTGCGCTCGAGATAGGCCGGCATCTTCGCCAGCCGTTCGTCGAAGCGCATCGCCGCCGACACCACGTAGGGCGAGCGGCGCGCGACATTGCCGCCGAAGCGCTTGATCCAGGTATCGGCACGCTCGATGAAGCGCGCGCTGCCGAGCAGCATCGCCCCCGCATGCGCGCCGATACCCTTGTAGAACGACACGTAGGCCGAATCGACGCCGCGCGCCACCTCGCCCGGCGTGCGGCCGTAGCCGGCCGACGCCTCCCACAGGCGGGCGCCGTCCAGGTGCAGGTGGATGTTGCGCTCGCGGCAGTGCGCCTTGAGCGCGTCGAGATCCTCCCATGCCGGCAGCTGGCCGCCGATCTCGCGCATCGGCAGTTCGTACAGCGCGGCGCCGATGCGGTCGGGCCAGGCGTCGAGATCCTTCGCCGTCCAGGTGCGGAACGGATCGCCGACCGGCAGCGCATCGAAATGATCGAGCAGCTGGTAGTTGCTGCGCTCGTGGATCATCACGTGCGCGCTCGGATGCAGCGCGACGTTGCGGCTGCCGCGGTCCTCGCAGGCCAGGCGCAGCGCCACCACCTGGGCCATGGTGCCGGTGATGCAGAAGACGCCCTTCTCGAAGCCGAGCAGCGACGCGATCTTGGCCTCGAAATCCTGCACCACCGCACCGTCGCCGTAGACGTCGTGCGCGACGTCGTTGGCTTCGCACCAGCGCGCCATCGCGGCGAAGTCCTCGGCCGGCGTGGCGGGGCGTTCGCCCGACAGGAAGGTGTGGCACTGCTGGCGCAGGGTCAGCCAGTCGTTCATGGACGGTTCTCCTCGTTGCGGAATGGGCGACATTATCCACTATTGCCGATGTGCATGCTGTGATTTTATACAGTAGAATTCCGGCAATCCCTTCCGCGGCCGGCATGGCCGCTCATCCCGCGAGCCGCCAATGACCAAAGTCCGCTGCGCCTGGGCCAATCCGGCCAATCCCCGCTACCTCGATTACCACGACCAGGAGTGGGGCAGACCCTGCCACGACGAGACCACGCTGTTCGAGATGCTCAATCTCGAGGGCGCGCAGGCCGGCCTCAGCTGGGAAACCATCCTCAACAAGCGCGAGTCCTACCGCGCCGCATTCGACCAGTGGGACGCGAAGAAGATCGCCCGCTACGACGAGCGCAAGGTGGCCGAGCTGCTGGCCAATCCGGGCATCGTGCGCAACCGCCTGAAGGTCGCCGCCGCCATCACCAATGCCCAGGCCTACCTGCGCCTGTGCGATGAAGCGGGCGGCCTCGATCCCTACCTGTGGGGCTGGGTCGGCGGCAAGCCGATCGTCAACCGCTGGAAGAGCATGAAGGAAGTCCCGGCCACCACGCCGCTGTCGGACCAGCTGTCGAAGGATCTGGCCAAGCGCGGCTTCAAGTTCGTCGGCTCCACCATCGTGTATGCCTACATGCAGTCGATCGGCATGGTCAACGACCACGTGGCAGATTGCTTCCTCCACGCCAGGTCCGGGAAGCGCTGACCATGCCCGCCGCACTGACGCTGTCGCTGCCGGCCGCGCGGGCGCTGCACCTGGCGGCCCAGGGCGTGCTCAATCCGCCGAAGCGCAAGGCCACGAAAGGCGACGTGCTCGCCGCGATCCGCAACATGGGCGTGCTGCAGATCGACACCATCCACGTGGTCGCGCGCAGTCCCTACCTGGTGCTCTACAGCAGGCTCGGTCCCTACGAGCAGCGCTGGCTCGACGAGCTGCTGGCCGAGGGCCGTCTGTTCGAATACTGGGCCCATGAAGCCTGCTTCGTGCCGATCGAGGATTACGGCCTGTATCGCCACCGCATGATCGATCCGGGTTCGATGGGCTGGAAGTATTCGGCGAAGTGGATGGCCGAACACCGGCGCGAGGTCGAGGCCATCGTCGAGCATATCCGCGCGAACGGGCCGGTGCGCTCGGCCGACTTCAAGCGCACCGACGGCAAGGGCGGCGGCTGGTGGACTTGGAAGCCAGAAAAGCGCTCGCTGGAAGTGCTGTTCACCGCCGGCCGCCTGATGATCGCGCGGCGGCAGAATTTCCAGCGCGTCTACGACCTGGCGGAACGCGTGCTGCCGGGGTGGAAGGACAGCATGATGCCGTCGATCGAAGACACGCGGCGCACCCAGGTGCTGATGGCGGTCGAGGCGCTGGGCGTGGCGAAGGCCTCCTGGATCGGCGACTATTTCCGCACTGCGAAAAGCCGCCCCGATCCCGATCCGGAACTGCTTGTCGAGCGCGGCGAACTGCTGCGCGCCGAGGTCGAAGGCTGGAGCGCGCCGGCCTACATCCACCCGTCGCGCCTGGCGCTGGCCGAGGCGGCCGCCGCCGGCACGCTCACGCCGACGCTGACCACGCTGCTGTCGCCGTTCGACCCGGTGGTGTGGGACCGCAGGCGCGCGCTGGAACTGTTCGGATTCGATTACCGCCTGGAGTGCTATACGCCCGAACCGAAGCGCGTGTACGGATATTTCACGCTGCCGATCCTGCACCGCGGCGCGCTGGTCGGCCGGCTCGATGCGAAGGCGCACCGCGCCGACGGCGTGTTCCAGGTGAAGGTGCTGTACCTGGAGCCCGGCGTGCGGGTGACGCAGCGGCTGGTGACGGACGTGGCCGCCGCGCTGGCGCGCTGCGCGGCCTGGCATGGCTGCGACAGCGTCACGATCGACCGCTGCGATCCGCGTTCGCTGCGGCCGGCGTTGCGGGCCGCGCTGCCACGTTAGTGAGAGGGCGCCGGCGTCCGGCCGCTGCGCGCGCACGCGGCCGGCGCCCGACGGGACGCTGCGCTCAGTCCTGGCGCAGGCATTCGATCGGCAGCAGCTTCGAGGCGCGCCGCGCCGGATAGAAGCCGAAGAACACGCCGACCGCGGTCGAGAACAGCACCGCCGTCAGCACATGGCCGGCCGACAGCGCCATGGTGAACTTGCCGATCTGGTTGACGGCCCAGGCGCCGCCCGCCGCGATCAGCGTGCCGACCATGCCGCCGATCAGGCACATCATCACCGACTCCGACAGGAACTGCGTCAGGATGTGGCGCGGCTTGGCGCCGATCGCCATGCGGATGCCGATCTCGCGCACCCGCTCGGTCACCGACACCAGCATGATGTTCATGATGCCGATGCCGCCCACCAGCAGGCTGATCGCGCCGATGGCGCCCAGCGCGATCGACAGGCCGGCGCCGATCGCCGCGCCGGTCTGGGCGATCGAGGCCAGGTCGGTGATCTGGAAATCGTCGGCCTTGTCGCCGGTGATGCGGTGGCGGTCGCGCAGCAGTTCCTCGATGTCGCGGCGCGCCTCGTCGCGCGACTTGTCGTCCTTCGCCTGCACGATCGCGTAATGGATGGTGCGCGGCAGCGGCATGCGGATCGGCATCGCGGTGATCGGCGCCAGCATCAGGTCGCCCAGGTCGGTGCCGTCGAACATGCGGCCGCTGCCGGCCAGCACGCCGATGATGGTGAACGGCTGGCCGTCGATGCGCACCACGCGGCCGAGCGGATCCTGCTTGTAGAAATACAGGTCGGCCACGCGCGAGCCGATCACCAGCACGCGGTTGCCGGCACGCACGTCGGATTCGCTGATCGACACGCCGCTGTCGAGCTTCCAGCCGCGCACCGGCATGATCTCCGGCGTCGAGCCGATCACCACGTTGTTGCTGTTGTCGCTGCCGTAATTGACCTGATAGAAGCCCTGCAGCGCCGCCGCCGCGCCACGCAGGGTGGGCAGGGAATTCATCGCCTGCACGTCGTCGATGGTCAGGGTTGGCAGCTCGCCGGCACGGCGCCGCACGCCGCCCTGGGCACGCACCGAACCCGGCTGCACGATCATCAGGTTGCTGCCGAGCTGGGCCAGTTCCTTGTCGATGAAGCCGCGCACCGCATCGCCGACGGCCAGCATCAGCACCACCGAGGCGATGCCGATGATGATGCCGAGCATGGTCAGCGCCGAGCGCAGGCGGTTGGCGGCCAGCGAGCGGTAGGCCTCGATCAGGGTCTGGGTGAAACTCATGCGTGCGCTCCTTCGGCCGGCACGCCGTCGAACACCACCACGCCATCCTTGAGCCGCACCAGGCGCTGCGCATGCTCGGCCACGTCCGGCTCGTGCGTCACCAGCACGATGGTCAGGCCGCGCTCGCGGTTGAGGTCGCCGATCACCGACAGGACTTCCGCCGTCGTGCGGGTGTCGAGGTTGCCGGTCGGCTCGTCGGCCAGCAACAGCGGCGGATCGTTGACCAGCGCGCGGGCGATCGCCACCCGCTGCTGCTGGCCGCCCGACAGCTGGTTGGGCATGCGCCCGCCCAGCGCCGACAGGCCGACCCGGTCGAGCTGCTGCTGGGCGCGCCGCTTCGCTTCCGCGCGGCCGACGCCGGCATAGATCAGCGGCAGGGCGACGTTCTCGAGCACCGTCATGCGCTTGAGCAGGTTGAAGCTCTGGAACACGAAGCCGATGGTGCGGTTGCGCACCTCGGCCAGCCGGGCGGCACCCAGCGCCGTGACGTCGCCACCGTCGAGCCGGTAGCTGCCGCCGTCGGCGTTGTCGAGCAGGCCGAGCACGTTCATCAGCGTCGACTTGCCGGAACCGGACTGGCCCATGATCGCGACGTACTCGCCGCGGTCGATGTCGAGGTCGATGCCGTGCAGGACCGGCGTGGCCACGCCGCCCGTACGGTAGCTCTTGGTGATGCCCCGCAGCCCGATCAGCATCAGTCGTCGTCCTTGCCGGCCGGCTGCAGGCTGCGCGTGACCACCTTGTCGCCGGGCTTGATGCTGCCGGACACCAGTTCGGTGAACTTCGTGTTGGAGATGCCGATGGTGACATCGTGCTGCACCAGCTTGTCCTTCTGCTTCGGATCGGCGGACATGGTGTAGACGCGGTAGATCTTCTTGCCGTTGTAGGACGCCAGCATGACGCCGTCGTCGCTGGCATCCTCGGCGGCGGCCTTCGCCGATGCCGCGGCCTTGTCGCCCTGCCTGGCGATGTCCTTGTCGTCGGGATGGAAGCGCAGCGCCGCGGTCGGGATGCGCATCACGTCCTTCTTGCTGGCCACCACGATACGCGTCTGTGCCGTCATCCCTGGCTTGAGCTGCTCGTCCGGATTGTCGACGTCGATCACGATGGTGTAGGTGACGATGCCCGACGTCGTGGCCGGATTGAGGCGGAACTGCGCCACGCGGCCCTCGAATTCCTGCCCCTGGTAGGCGTCGACCATGAAGCGCACCTGCTGGCCGGCGCGGATGTGGCCGACGTCGGCTTCGCTGACGCTGGCGTAGATCTGCATCTTCTTGAGATCCTGGGCGATCTGGAACAGGTCCGGCGCCTGGAAGGTCGCGGCCACGGTCTGGCCGACGTCGGTGTTGCGCTTGATGACCACGCCGTCGATCGGCGAACGCACCACGCTGTTGTTGAGGTCGGTCTGGGCGGCATCGAGCTGGGCCCTGGCCAGTTCGACATTGGCCAGCGCCACGTCGAGTTCGCGGCGCGACTGCTCCTGCGCCACGGCGGAGATGAAGCCCTGTTTCTGCAGGCGCTGGTTGCGCTCGAAATTGGCGCGCGCCAGAACCAGCGATGCCTGCGCCGACTCGAGCTGGGCCTGGGCCTGGCGGATGCGCGCCTTGAAGACGGCCGGATCGAGCCGCATCAGGATCTGGCCTTTCGTCACGCGGTCGTTGAAATCGACCAGCCGCTCGGCGACGGTGCCCGAGACTTGCACGCCCACGTTGACCGACACCACCGGCTGCAGCGTGCCATTGGCGAAGACCACCTGCGAAATGTTGCCGCGGTCGATGTCGGCGGTGCGGAACTTCGGTTCCTCGGCCTTGTGCGCCTTCGACTTCTGCGAGGAATACGCGCCGCCGCCGATGAGAACCCCGGCGATCGCCAGGACCAGAATGCGCTTGCTCCACTTCTTCATGTCGTTCCGCCGGTCGTAGATCAGCGCGCATATTACTCACACGGATTTGCGGCAGGCAAGCAGGAAGCCGTGCTCCTGCCGATTTGACATGGGCCGGCGCGATTTGCCGCACAGCGACTCCGGCCGGCACCGCGGTTCGCCACCGGAAGGGGCGTTCCGGTAGCGCCGGGCGGCGTCCCGGAATCGGCCGCAAACCCGCATGGCGACTGGGTTGCGCGCCGTCTACAGGGGCGCCCGCCCCCGGCTTTTTGCAACTGGCCCCGTGTTTTCTGCAGTTCGTCGCAATCCGGTGGTAGTGGACGAAGCGTTTGCCTACAGTGACGCTACACCAACCGATCAACGAAAGGAAACGCCATGAACACCTCGCAGACCTTCAAAGCCGCCGTGCTCCTCGCACTGGGCATCGGCTGCGCCGCAGCGGCCACGGCCGTCGCCAGGACGAATGCGGTTTCCGGACACACCTCGGTCGCCATCAGCTCGACCACCAACGCCGCCGGAGATGCCATCCCGGTCGTGACGGTGACGGCCAAGCGCCTGACTCCCACGCAGAAGATCGTGATGGCGATGCAGGACCGTGCCGCCGGCCACAAGAGCGAACCCAAGCGCAGCTGATTCATACAATAACGATATCGCGGGTCGCATCCGGCGGCCTGCCCAGGGGACGGAAGAATCATGACGAAGTTTGAATTCCTGAACACGCTGCGCATGGCGATGCATGGCATGCCGGCAGACAAGATCGAGCGCACCGTCGCCGACTACGAGCGCCGCTTCGAGCAGGGCGCCGCGGCGGGCCGCACCGAGGAAGAGATCGCCGCCAGTTTCGGCGACCCGTGGGACATCGCGGAGAACCGCGCGAAGCCGTCGCAGGAGCGCGCCGCCGACGGCGCCGGCAAGGCCGGCCGCGTGCTCGTCTCCGGCCTGGGCCTGACGGTGTTCAACCTGTTCATGATCATCCCCGCCATTGTTTACGCTTCCATCCTGTTCGCGCTGTGGATGTCGGGCATCGCGGTCTACTTCGCCGGCATCGCCTTCACTGCCAGCAGCCTGGCCGGCGTGGACGAGCTGACCTTCAAGACGCCGTTCGAGCGCATCGTCATCGAGGACGGCCATTCGCGCCACGTCGAGACTTTCGATCGCTTCCAGGTATCGATCAACGAGAGCGGCATCCAGGTGCGCAACATCGATGCCGAGGAGCGCGAGGAAGCCGAAGAGGCCGCGGAAACGCCGCCGGCCGCCGCAGAAGGCACACCGGCGCCGTCGTCCGCCGCATCGTCCGCCTCGGCAACACCGGCCGACGCCGCCCACCCCCAGACCGCAACGCCGACCGAGCGCAAGGGCGTGAAGATGGTCCTGCTGGAGGACGAGCGGAGCCAGCGCACCGAGCGCAGCCTGCGCGGCGTGCTCCTGGTGTTCGGCGGCATCCTGTTGCTGCTGCTGTCCGGCGTGATCACCCGCTACACCTGGATCGGCCTGAAGAAGTATCTCAAGATGAACGTCTCGGTCCTGCGCGACGCCTGAACCGAGCAACCCCACGCACACGGAGCCACACATGAAAGCACTGCTCAAGGCCGGCGCCTTCCTTCTCGGCCTCGCGGTCGTCCTCACCGGCCTGTCCTACAACGTCCTGCGCGCCCAGGAGCTCGAGAAGTCCGGCGAGACCGGCAGCCGCGCCCTCGCCCTCGAGACCCGTCCGGTCGACGCGACCGTCACCGTGATCCGCATGTCCGGCCCGGTCGACCTCAAGCTCACCCAGGGCACGACGCCGTCGATGAACGTGCGCGCAGAACAGCGCTACCTTGCCAAGATCGTGACGACCCAGGTCGGCAATACGCTGACCGTCGACACCCGCGGCGTCATCATCAACACGCACCGCCCGATGGTGGTCGAGCTGGTGCTGCCGGCCATCGAGGAGCTGCGCGTGATGGGCAGCGGCGATGCGGTCGTCAACGGATTTGCCGCCGACAAGCTGCACCTGCAGCTCAACGGTTCCGGCGATGTGCGCGTCAACGGTTCGGCCCGGCAGCTGATCGCCAGCCTCAACGGCAGCGGCGACCTCTCCTGGGAAGGCACTGCCAGCGAGGGCGTCGAACTCAAGCTGCACGGTTCGGGCGACGTGACGGTGCGCGGCTCGACCCGCGACCTCGCCGCCACCCTGATGGGGTCCGGCGACGTCCAGGCGCGCCACTTCCAGTCGGAGAACGCGTCGCTGAGCCTGATGGGTTCGGGCGATGCCCACGTCAACGTGAAGAAGACCGTCACCGCGGTGCTGCACGGCAGCGGCGACGTCATCATCTCCGGCAACCCGCAGCAGCGCAGCGTGTCGACCTCCGGTTCCGGCGAGGTCCGCTGGGAATGATGTTCATGCTTGTCTCCTAAGGCGCCGCCACTCCGTCCAATCGGTTTCTGGTAGTCGCTTCTTGGCCCGCAGCAGTCCCTGACTGCCGCGGGCTTTTTTTCGCCGTTTGCCGCCCGTACGATTTTGATGTATGTCAATGTTTTGCCGGCGGGCCATCCCCTAGGATGTCGGTTCCATGGCGTCGGCATGCCGCCGGGCCTGTCAACCTGCGCGAAAGCCTTCCATGAACGCTCGACAACTGATGCTTGCCGCCGCCATCGGCGCCTTGTCCCTCGGAGGCTGCGGCAAGTCTGCGGCACCGGCCACCGATGCCTCCGCACCGGACGCCAAGACCGCGCCAGCTGCGCCGGCGGCAGCACCCGCAGCGGCCGATGCCGCACCGGCGCCTGCCGCCGCTGCACCCGCCGCCCCCGCGGCCATCATGCCGGCGGGCGATGCGCCTGCCGCCAATCCGCATGCCGCCGTGGCGGCCGGTCCCCATGGCGGTGCGCCGGCACTGCCGACCGGCAGCGCCGGCAAGCCCGACCGCATCGTGATCAACGGCTTCATGGCCATGCTGCCGCCGTCCTGGATCCCGACCCAGCCGAGCAACCCGATGCGCATCGCGCAGTTCGAGGTGCCGCCCGCCCGCGGCGCGGATCCCGGCGAGGCCGTGGTGTTCTTTTTCCCGCCGGGCCAGGGCGGCACCCAGGAAGCCAACATCGAACGCTGGGCATCGCAGTTCTCGGCCCCGGACAAGCTGCCGGTGCTGCCGAAGACCACGAAGAGCAAGGCCGGCAACTCGGAGGTGACATTGGTCGAGCTGCAGGGCAATTATTCGCGCGGCGTCGGCATGGGCCAGGAAAGCGAAGCGCGCCCCGACCAGACGCTGCTGGTGTCGATGATCGAGACGCCGGCCGGACGCATCACGATCCAGCTGTACGGCCCCAGCAAGACGGTGGCCGCCCAGCGCGACAGCTTCCTCAAGCTGGCACGGGGTTTCCGTCCGCTCTGACGCCCGTACTGACGTCGATTCCCGCGCCCGCCGCCGGCGGGCGCGCACCGCAAATCCGTCCAAGTGCGCGCGCGGCAGCGCGGGTATCATGCTGCCGAAAGGATTTTTCCCTCCATGCCGCACTCCACACCCGCCTCCAGTTTTGCCGCCGGCGTGCGCGACACCGTGCCGATGCTGGTCGGCGCGGCGCCCTTCGGCGTCATCTTCGGCACGCTTGCCGCCACCAGCCCGGTCTCGCCGTGGCAGGGACAGTTGATGTCGCTGTCGGTGTTCGCCGGCTCCAGCCAGTTCATCGGCATCGGCCTGATCGCCGGCCATGCCGCCATGGCCGTCATCTGGCTGGCCACCTTCATCGTCAACCTGCGCCACATGCTGTACTCGGCGACGCTGCTGCCGCACGTGGCCCACCTGCCGCTGCGCTGGCGCTTTCCGCTCGGCTTCCTGCTGACCGACGAGACCTTCGCGGTCATGAACGGCTATTACCTGCGCCATCCGCGCTCGCCGCTCGGGCACTGGTATTTCCTCGGCTCGGGCGCGTCGATGTACGTGAACTGGCAGCTGTGGACCATTGCCGGCCTGGTGTTCGGCGCGGCCTTTCCGCAGTTGCAGTCGCTCGGCCTGGATTTCGCGATGGTGGCGACCTTCATCGCCATCGTGGTACCGCAGCTGAATCGCCTGCCGCACTTCGCCGCGGCGCTCGCGGCGGGACTGTTCGCCTATGTGCTCAAGGACCTGCCGTACAAGCTCGGCCTGATGGCGGCCATCCTGGCCGGCGTGCTGGTCGGCGTGGCGCTCACGCGCCTGCGGCGCCCTGCCGGCGCGGAGGCGGCATGACGGCCACCATCACCATCCTCGGCATGGCCGTCATCACGGTGCTGATCAAGGCCGGCATCTTCCTGCTCGGCGACCGCGTCGCCTTTCCGCCGTGGCTGCGCATGGCGCTCGGCTTCGTGCCGGTGACGGTGCTCACGGCCATCATCGTGCCGATGGTGCTGGCGCCGCAGGGCGGCGGCCTGGAGCTGACCTGGCGCAATCCGCAGCTGGTGGCCGCGCTGGCGGCCATCGCGGTGTGCGCGGCGACGAAGCGCCAGCTGCTGACCATCGTGGTGGCGCTGGCCGTGTTCTTCGCCTGGCAGTTCGGCGTGCTCTGAGTCATTCCATCAGCGCCAGCGACAGCGCCAGCGCGAACATCACGGCGGCGATCATGCCGTCGAGCTGCCGCCAGGCGACTGGCCGCGCGAACCACGGCGCCAGCAGGCGCGCGCCGTAACCCAGCAGCAGGAACCACAGCGCCGAGGCGCTCATCGCCCCGGCCGCGAACAGCGGCCGCAGCGGCGTCGGCTGCTGGCCGCCGATGGCGCCGAGCAGCACGACGGTATCCAGGTAGACATGCGGATTGAGCAGCGTGAGGGCGAATGCCGTCGTCGCCGCCGCGCGCGCCGTCGGCGGCACCGCCGCGGCGCCGAGTTCGAGCGATTGGCCGCGCAGGGCCGCACGCAGGGCGCGCACGCCGTACCAGGCGAGGAAGACGGCGCCGCCCCAGCGCGCCAGGCCCAGCAGCAGGGGGCTCTGGCGGATCAGCGCGCCCATGCCGGCAATGCCGGCGGCAATCAGCGCCACGTCGCAGACGATGCAGATCGCCACCGTCAGCCCGACGTGCGAGCGCTTCAGCCCGCTGCGCAGCACATGCGCATTCTGGGCGCCGATCGCCACGATCAGGCCCGCCCCCAGCCCGAATCCCTTCATGAACATCGTCAGCATCGTTCCATCCTTTCCGCGATACGGCGATTGTGCTGATCATGCACGATGGCGTGAAGCGGATTTAAGATATATTGGGTAAGCTGAAATCTGCTTAATCGACGATTGCGGGGCGCCATGGGATTCGACCGGAGACAATGCGATGCGCTGTGCGCGGTGCTCGACACCGGCAGCTTCGAACAGGCCGCGCTGCGACTGAATCTGACGGCGTCGGCGATCTCGCAGCGCGTGCGCGCGCTGGAAGAATCGCTCGGCAAGTCGCTGGTGGTGCGCGGCCGCCCCTGCCATGCCACGCCGGCCGGGCAGCGCCTGCTGACTTACCTGCGGCGCGCCCGCCTGCTGGAACAGGACCTGCAGGCGGAATTCGCCGGCGACGCGGCCGAGCCGCTGCAGGTGGCCGTCGCCGTCAATGCCGACAGCCTCGCCAGCTGGCTCTTGCCGGCGGTGGCGCCGTTCGTGATCGACGAGGGCATCCTGCTCGACCTGATCGTCGACGACCAGGACCACACCCATGCGCTGCTCGAGGCAGGACAGGCCATCGGCTGCGTGTCGACCGCGGAGAAGGCGATGCGCGGCTGCGTGGCCGAGCCGCTCGGGACGATGCGCTACCGCGCGATGGCGGCGCCGGCGTTCCGGCAGCGCTGGTTTGCGCGCGGGATGACGCGCGCGGCGGCACGGCGCGCGCCGGTGATGGCCTACAACCGCAAGGACAAGCTGCAGGAAGAGTACCTGCTGCGGCATTTCGGCCTGCCGCCGGGCAGCTATCCGTGCCACTACCTGCCGGCATCCGATCCCTATCTGCGCGCGATCGCGCTCGGCATCGGCTGGGGCATGCTGCCGGAAGTGCAGATGGGCGACCTGGAGCGGCGCGGCATGCTGGTGGACCTGATGCCGGCGCATCCGCACGACGTCGCGCTCTGGTGGCACCGCTGGAAGGTGCAGTCGCCGCGCCTCGAGCGCCTGTCGAAGGCGCTGGCCGGCGCGGCGCGCACCGCGCTGCTGCCCGGGTGACGGGGTGTTACAGCTGTTCGAAGGCTTCCGTGCGCGGCAGGGCCAGCATCGCTTCCTTGAGCGCCGCCGGCGGCACGGCGACGCGGCGCTCGCGCAGGTCGAACCAGGCGCCGCGCGTGACCACTTCCGCCGACACGCCGCCGTCCTGGCGCAGGAAACGGTTGACCAGCACGAACTTGCTGCCGTCGTCGTTCATGCCGGCCAGCTCGCAGGTCACCTCGAAGGTCTCGAGGAAGCGCAGCTCGCGCAGGTAACGGATCTCTTCGGAGAACACGATCGGGCCGATGCCGGCCGCGCGGAACTCTCCGGGGCCGAAGCCCTTGCCGGCGAGGTAGAGGAAGCGCGACTGCGCAGCGTAATCGAGGTAGCCGGTATTGCGCAGGTGCACATTGGCGTCGAGGTCCGACCATGTTACGGTGTATGGAAAGCGGGGCATGTCCTGGTTCATGGTTGTGCATGACGGGCTGACAGGGAGGACTGCCAGTCTAGCAGCGCAACGCGCGCGCCATGAGCCGCCGCCGTGCCATCCATCATGGGCAATCGGGCCAGGATGCGGCGCCCGCCCCGGCGCCGCGCTATGCTTCCGACACGACGAATCCATCCGTGCAACGACGAACCATGCCGCGCCACTCCATGACGACGACGGCCCGCAAGGGGCCGGTCGAGGTGATCATCCTCGCGATGCCGGGCACGCTGCCGACCACGGTCGCCGGCCCGCTCGACATCTTCAGCCAGGCCGGGTCCCTGTGGAACCAGTTCTGCGAACGCAATCCGGAAGCGCCCTTCCGCGTGCGCCTGGCCAGCGAGGACGGCGCCCCCATCGCCTGCCTCAATGGCCTGAGGCTGTCGGCCGATGCGGCGCTGGCCGACATCGACCGTGCCGACCTGGTGATCGTCACCGCGGCCAACGTCGCCGACCGGGCCGCCTGGCAGGCCCGCATCGCGCCGGCGCTGCGCCGCCTGCACGACGGCGGCGCCCAGGTCGCCAGCATCTGCACCGGCGCCTTCGTGCTGGCCGAGGCCGGCCTGCTCGACGGACGCGCGGCGACCACCCACTGGGCGTTCGTGCCGATGTTCCGCAGCGCCTATCCGCAGGTCGACCTGCGGCCCGAGCGCATGCTGACCCATGACGGCGACATTCTCTGCTCCGGCGGCATCAATGCCTATGCCGAGCTGTGCCTTTACCTGGTCGAGCACTGGTGCGGCCACCGCACCGCGGAGCACCTGGCGCGCGCGCTGGTGCTGGACGGCTGGCGCGAACGGCAGACACCCTATGCGATGTTCGACTTCCAGAAGAAGCATGGCGACGACGCGGTGCTGCGCGCGCAGCGCCACATGGAGGAACGCCTGGCCGAGCCGCTCAACGTTGCGGCGCTGGCCGAGGTGGCCTGCATGAGCGAACGCAATTTCAAGCGACGCTTCAAGAAGGCGACCGGCGACACGCCGAACGAATACCTGCAGCGCCTGCGCGTGGAGGGCGCCAAGCGCCTGCTGGAACGCGGCGGCGACGGCATCGACCTGGTCGCCGAGCGCGTCGGCTACCGCGATGTCGCCCATTTCCGCGATGTGTTCCGGCAGATCGCCGGCATGACGCCGGCCGACTACCGCCGCCGCACCCGTCCGCGTCCCGCGGCGGCTTGACTGTCCGCGCTGAAAACGGCGGCGGACGGCGGTATCATCGGCACATCGCGGTCGACACTGCGTCGCACCGGCGCCGGCCCTGCCGGCGTTCCCGTTCGGAGCCGACATGCCCAAAGCCCTCAAGATCGTCCTCATCGTCCTGGCCGCGCTGGTCGCCCTCGCCATCGCGGCGGTGGCCATCATCGCCGCCACCTTCAATCCCAACGACTACAAGCCGCTGATCATCAAGACGGTGCAGGAGAAGAAGCAGCGCACGCTGTCCATCCCCGGCGAGATCAGGCTGACCTTCTTCCCGAGGCTCGGCGCCGACCTCGGCCAGATCAGCATCTCCGAACACAGGCGGCCGGAGGAATTCGCCTCGGTGCGCCGCGCCAGCGTATCGCTGGCACTGCTTCCGCTGTTCTCGAAGCAGCTGGTGGTCGACCGCATCGTCATCGACGGCCTGCATGTCAACATCGTGCGCCACAAGGATGGCACCACCAACGTCGACGACCTGATGTCCAAGGACGAATCGTCCGGCGAGCAGCTCAAGTTCGACATCGACGGCGTGAGAATCACCGGCAGCTCGGTCGCCTTCGACGACCGCCAGGCCGGCCGCAAGCTCGCCATCGGCAACCTTGATCTGACCACCGGCAAGATCGCCAACGGTGTCGCCAGCAAGTTCGACCTGTCGGCCGACGTGCGCAACAGCGCGCCGGCGCTGGATGCGAAGGTGACGGCCAAGAGCGGCTTCACCATCGACCTCGACAGGAAGCATTACGTGCTGGACGGCATCGATGCCGAGATCAGGGGCAAGCTGCTCGACTTCGCCGACAGCCGCCTGACGCTCAAGGGCGATGCCGGCCTGAAGCCGGACGCGAAGCAGATCGCGCTCGACGGCATCACGCTGGCTTTCGCCGGCAAGCGCGACGGCCAGGAAATCGACTTCAGGCTCGACGCGCCGAAGCTGAACGTGACGGACCAGGCCGTCACCGGCGGCAAGGTCGGCGGCGAGTTGACGCTCAAGTCAGGCAGCCGCACCGTCACGGCGACATACGCGCTGCCGTCCTTCGAGGGCTCGCCGAAGTCGTTCCGGCTGCCGGCGCTGACGCTCGACGCGGCGGTGCGCGACAAGGACCTCGAGGCCAATGCGAAGCTGTCGGGCGCCTTCGCCGGCAACCTCGACAAGATGCTGTTTTCCTCGCCGAAGCTGACGCTGGCGCTGGACGGCAAGCAGGGCGGCAATGCGATCAGCGGCGCGCTCGCTACGCCGCTGGAGGCCGACCTGCAAGGCAAGGCGATCCGACTGCCCGGCATCGCCGCCGACATGGTGCTCCCCAATCCCGGCGGCGGCACGCTGAAGCTGAAGGCGAACGGTCGTGCCGATGTCGACCTCGACAAGATGGCCGCCACCACGGCGCTCAAGGGCAGCCTGGACGAGAGCAGCTTCGACGCGAAATTCAACGTCGGGAAATTCTCGCCGCTGGCGCTGCACTTCGATGTCGGCATCGATCGTATCAATCTCGACCGCTATCGGGTCAACAAGCCGGCCGCGGTGGCGCCGGCGAAGGCAGATCCGAAGGCCGCGGCCGACAAGCCGATCGACCTGGCTTTCCTGAAGGACCTGAACGTGACCGGCAACGTCCGCATCGATGGCGTGACGGTGCAGAACATGAAGGCCGCCAACCTGCGCGCCGGCATCCGCATCGCCGGCGGCCGCGCCGCCGTCGAACCGCTGACGGCCAGCCTGTACGGCGGCAGCGTGTCCGGCGCGCTGTCGGCGACGGCGGCGAACCCGCCGCAGTTTGCGGTGCGCCAGTCGCTGACCGGCATCCAGGTCGGCGCGCTGCTCCGGGACGCGATCGGCAAGGAGCCGGTCGATGGCCGCGGCAATGTCCAGCTCGACGTCACCACGCGCGGCGCCACCGTGCCGGCGATGAAGAAGGCGCTGGACGGCACCGCCCGCCTCGACCTGCGCGACGGCGCGGTGCGCGGGATCAATATCGCCCAGGTGATCCGCGAGGGACGTGCCCGCCTCGGCGCGCTGCGCGGCGACACGGGGACGCAGTCCCAGTCCGGCACCGGCTCGGCCGAGCAGAAGACCGACTTTTCGGAATTGTCCGGCAGCTTCCGCATCGCCAACGGCGTGGCACGCAACGACGACCTGACGGTCAAGTCGCCGCTGTTGCGCATCGCCGGCAGCGGCGACGTCAACCTCGGCGAGGACCGGCTCGATTACCTGGTGAGGGCGACGGTGGTCTCGACCCTGCAAGGGCAGGGCGGCCCAGAGCTGCAGGCGCTCAAGGGCGTGACGGTGCCGGTGCGCCTGTCGGGGCCGTTCGCGGCGATCGGCTGGAAAGTCGATTTCGGCGCCATGGCGCAGGAAGCGGCGAAGCAGAAGATCGAGGAGAAGAAGGAAGACGTGAAGAAAAAGCTGCAGGAGCAGCTCGGCAACAAGCTCAAGGGCTTGTTCGGCAAATGAGGTGAGGTGTCGTGCTCCCTTCCCCTCGCCGGGCGCCCTGAAAGGAGGAGGGTTGGGGTGGGGCAGGGCGCTTGATCTGCTGCAGGCGTTCTTTCAGCCGCCTTACCCCCATCCCGACCTTTCCCCTGCCAGGGCGCCCGGCGAGGTGGAAAGGAATCTTGCGGTGCGCGGGGATGCCTCGGCTCCCCGTGTGACGCCGCTCAGCGCTTCTTGCGCTTGGGCGCCAGCATGGTGCCGCGGCAGGTCGGTGCGCCGCAATGACAGGCGTAGGCCTTCTTGAGGGCCGGCGTGTGGCGGTCCTCGACGATCAGGCCGTAGTCGTAATTCAATTCCTCCCCGCGCGCGATGTCGCGCAGCGCATAGATATAGACCTTGCCATCCTCCTCGCGCGCCTCGCAGTTCGGTTCGCAGGCATGGTTGATGTAGCGCGCATCGTTGCCCTCGTCGCCGCCGTCGATCAGCTTGCCGCCTTCCAGGCTGAAGAAGAAGGTGTGGAAGGGATTGTCCGGATCGGAGCTGCCGCGGCGCGCCGCCTCGCGCTCGGTGATGCGCTTGCCCTGGTATTCGATGATGCAGGTATCGGCGGGAATCTTGCGGGCGGCGAACACGCCGCGGCCATGGATGCGCGACACGCGAACGATGTGGTACGGCTTGTCTGAGATGTCAGTGGACGTCGATCGGGGCATGGTCAGGGGATGTCGCCGGAGATCCGGCCGGTTTCTTGTTGTCGGGAGAATGTGGTTCGGTCGCCGTGCGCCGCGGTGGCCGTTCGCAGGCAGCCCGCGATGCCGGGAAAAGAGGCAGCTTCCGGCCTCAGTTCGGGCTTTGCCGGCTTCCGCGCGCAAGGAATGCGTATTGTAACTGCTCGCGCCGGAGGATTCCCGCCATGCATGGCAGCGCGGCATTGCGCTGCCGCAGCGCAACGCCATCACGCGCGCCGCGCATGCATGCCGCGCGGACATCCGCATGTAACGCTTCCCGCCGGCAGTGCGTGCACACGCGAACCATCATTTTCTTTCTTGCACGGGATTTATTTGCAGGCTGATCACGTCGTCGCGGCCATGCGAAATGAATGTGCGCCATGCGGCAACTTTCCCTGTTGTTTTATGTCTGTAGGGAACGATTCTTCACTGCAATTTTCCTTCGCGCATTCCGAAAGACGGACTAATATGAAATTGCGGGGAGGCAATGCACAACGAAAATCTGACGCCCACATCGACCGACAGCATTCAAAGGAAGAGCTCATGAATATCTTTGACAATTACGCAGCACGGTACGAACGGACCCGGGAGGAAGAATACTCGCTGCAGGAGTACCTCGAGATCTGCAAGCGCGACCGTCTTGCCTACGCCACCGCCGCCGAGCGCATGCTGGCCGCGATCGGCGAGCCCGAGCTGGTCGATACCCGCCACGATTCGCGCCTGTCGCGCATCTTCGCCAACAAGGTCATCAAGATCTATCCCGCCTTCCGCGAGTTCTACGGCATGGAAGAGGTGATCGAGCAGGTCGTCGCCTATTTCCGCCACGCCGCGCAAGGCCTGGAAGAACGCAAGCAGGTCCTCTACCTGCTGGGCCCGGTCGGCGGCGGCAAGTCGTCGATCGCCGAGAAGCTGAAATCCCTGATGGAGCACGTGCCCTTCTATTGCCTGAAGGGTTCGCCGGTCAACGAATCGCCGCTCGGCCTGTTCGATGCGGACGAGGACGGCGCCATCCTGGAAGAAGACTTCGGCATTCCGCGCCGCTACCTGAAGACCATCCCCAGCCCGTGGGCCGTCAAGCGCCTGCACGAGTTCGGCGGCGACATCAACCAGTTCCGCGTGGTCAAGCGCTATCCGTCGGTCCTCAAGCAGGTCGCCATTTCCAAGACCGAGCCGGGCGACGAGAACAACCAGGACATCTCCTCCCTCGTCGGCAAGGTCGACATCCGCAAGCTGGAGGACTATTCCCAGGACGATCCGGACGCCTACAGCTATTCCGGCGGCCTGTGCCTGGCCAACCAGGGCCTGATGGAATTCGTCGAGATGTTCAAGGCGCCGATCAAGGTGCTGCATCCGCTGCTGACCGCGACCCAGGAAGGCAACTACAAGGGCACCGAGGGCTTCGGCGCGATCCCGTTCGACGGCATCATCCTGGCGCACTCGAACGAATCCGAGTGGAAGACCTTCAAGAACAACAAGAACAACGAGGCTTTCCTCGACCGCATCTACATCGTCAAGGTGCCGTACTGCCTGCGCGTGACCGAAGAGATCAAGATCTACGACAAGCTGATCACCAGCTCCTCGCTCGGCAAGGCGCCGTGCGCGCCGGGCACGCTGAAGATGATGGCCCAGTTCGCGGTGCTGTCGCGCCTGAAGGAGCCGGAGAACTCGTCGATCTTCTCGAAGATGCAGGTCTACGACGGCGAGAACCTCAAGGACACCGATCCGAAGGCCAAGTCGCGCCAGGAGTACATGGACTACGCCGGCGTCGACGAGGGCATGACCGGCCTGTCGACCCGCTTCGCCTACAAGATCCTGTCGAAAGTGTTCAACTTCGACACGACCGAGGTGGCGGCCAATCCGGTGCACCTGCTGTACGTGCTCGAGCAGCAGATCGAACGCGAGCAGTTCGCGCCCGAAGTCGAGCAGAAGTATCTCTCCTACATCAAGGAATACCTGGCCCAGCGCTACGTCGAGTTCATCGGCAAGGAGATCCAGACCGCCTACCTCGAGTCCTACTCGGAATACGGCCAGAACATCTTCGACCGCTACGTGACCTTCGCCGACTTCTGGATCCAGGACCAGGAATTCCGCGATCCGGACACCGGCGAGAGCTTCGACCGCGAAGCGCTCAACAGCGAGCTGGAAAAGATCGAGAAGCCGGCCGGCATCTCGAATCCCAAGGATTTCCGCAACGAGATCGTCAACTTCGTGCTGCGCGCACGTGCCCAGAACCATGGCAAGAACCCGACCTGGACCAGCTATGAAAAGCTGCGCACCGTGATCGAGAAGAAGATGTTCTCCAACACGGAAGACCTGCTGCCGGTGATTTCCTTCAACGCCAAGGCCAGCGCCGAGGATGCGAACAAGCACCAGGAGTTCGTCTCGCGCATGGTGGCCAAGGGGTACACCGCCAAGCAGGTGCGCCTGCTGTGCGAGTGGTACCTGCGCGTGCGCAAGTCGTCGTAACCGCTACGAGAACCGGAAGAGCCGGACAAGGGGCCGCCCGTCCCGCGCGGGGCAAGGGCGGCCCGGCCAGGGTCAGGGGAGGGGGCGTGGCGCCGTTGCCGGCGCGCGCCCCCGCTCCGGCCGATCGCCGATCCCGTTCGCCGCTCCGGCGCGGGATGGGCCAGCCGCAACAGATTCAGCAGGAGGCATTTTGGCTTACCTAATCGACCGACGTCTGCAGGGCAAGAACAAATCCGCGATCAACCGCGAGCGCTTTTTGCGGCGCTACAAGGGACAGATCAAGGAGGCCGTTGCACGCGCGGTGAAAGGCCGCTCGATCACCAACATCGAAGGCGGCGAGAAAGTCTCCATCCCGGTCAAGGACATCAACGAGCCGACCTTCGGGCATGCCCGCGGCGGCATCTGGGAGTCCGTGCATCCGGGCAACGAGGAATACCAGAAGGGCGACCGCATCAACCGGCCGAAGGGCGGCGGAGGCGGATCGGGCAAGGGCAAGGCCGGCAACAGCGAGCAGGTCACCGAGGACGATTTCATCTTCGAGCTGTCGCGCGAAGAGTTCATGAACTACTTCTTCGAGGACCTCGAGCTGCCGAACATGGTCAAGACGCAGCTGACCGCGTCCAACGAGTTCCGCCAGCAGCGCGCCGGCTACACGCTGTCGGGCACGCCGACCAACATCCACGTCCTGCGCTCGCTGCGCGGCGCGCTCGGCCGCCGCATCGCCGTGGGCGGCAAGTCCAGGAAGCGCCTGCGCGAGGCCGAGGAAGAGATGCAGGCGCTGCTGCAGACCGCGCACGAGGACGACCACCGCATCCAGGCATTGCGCCGCGAGATCCACCACCTGCGCACCAAGCTGTACGCGATCCCGTTCATCGATCCGATCGACCTGCGCTACAGCAACCGCATCCGGGTGCCCAAGCCGTCGAGCCAGTGCGTGATGTTCTGCATCCTCGACGTGTCGGGATCGATGGACCAGGCCAAGAAGGACATGGCCAAGCGGTTCTTCATCCTGCTCTACCTGTTCCTGACGCGCGCCTACGAGAAGATCGAGGTCGTCTTCATCCGCCACCATACCCAGGCCCAGGAAGTCGACGAGAACGATTTCTTCAATTCGCGCGAATCGGGCGGCACCGTGGTGTCGTCGGCGCTGAACCTGCTCGACAAGATCATGCATGAGCGCTACTCGCCGGCCGACTGGAACATGTACGTGGCCCAGGCGTCCGACGGCGACAACTGGGACAACGATTCGGTGCTGTGCCGGCAGATCATCAGCAACAAGATCATGCCGCTGGTGCAGTACTACGCCTACATCGAGATCACCGACGGCGAGCCGCAGAACTTGTGGGAAGAGTACACGCAGATTCCCGACATCCACCCGCATTTCGCGATGCAGAAGATCGAGTCGCCGGCCGATATCTATCCGGTGTTCCGCGAATTGTTCAAGAAGCAGCCGCAATCATGACCATCGAGATCGACACCCCCGTCGTCGCCAAGCCGGCCCGCAAGTCGACCCGCAAGAAGGCCGCCAAGCCGCAGCGCCTGCCCGACCAGTCGGAGTGGACCTTCGAGCTGATCGAGCAGATCCACGCGGAGATCAAGCGCGTGGCCGAGGGCTTCGGCCTGGACACCTATCCGAACCAGCTGGAGATCATCACCGCCGAGCAGATGATGGATGCCTATGCCTCCGTCGGCATGCCGGTGTCCTATCACCACTGGTCGTTCGGCAAGCATTTCCTGTCGACAGAGAAGAGCTATCGCCGCGGCCATATGGGGCTGGCCTACGAGATCGTCATCAACTCGAATCCCTGCATCGCCTACCTGATGGAAGAGAACAGCCTGACGATGCAGGCGCTGGTGATCGCGCACGCGTCCTACGGCCACAATTCCTTCTTCAAGGGCAATTACCTGTTCCGCACCTGGACCGATGCGGACGCGATCATCGACTACATGGTGTTCGCCAAGAAGTACATTGCCGAATGCGAGCAGCGCTACGGCATCGAGGCCGTCGAGCTGCTGCTCGATTCCTGCCACGCGCTGCAGAACTACGGCGTGGATCGCTACAAGCGCCCGGCCAAGCTGTCGCTGGCCAAGGAGCGCGAGCGCCAGAAGGAGCGCGAGGAATACCTGCAGTCGCAGGTCAACGAGCTGTGGCGCACGCTGCCGCGCCGCGAGAAGGAAATCGAGGAGCAGGAGGAGCGCCGCTTCCCGCCGGAGCCGCAGGAGAACATCCTGTACTTCATCGAGAAGTACGCGCCGTTGCTGGAACCGTGGCAGCGCGAGATCGTGCGCATCGTGCGCAAGATCAGCCAGTACTTCTATCCGCAGCGCCAGACCCAGGTGATGAACGAGGGCTGGGCCACCTTCTGGCACTACACCATCCTCAACAAGCTGTTCGACGAAGGCATCGTCGGCAACGGCTTCATGATGGAGTTCCTGCAGAGCCACACCAACGTGGTCTACCAGCCGCCGATCACCAGCAAGTACTACAGCGGCATCAATCCGTACGCGCTGGGCTTCGCGATGATGCGCGATATCCGCCGCATCTGCGAGGAACCCACCGACGAGGACCGCGCGTGGTTCCCGGAGATCGCCGGTTCGGACTGGATCAGGACGCTCGACTTCGCGATGCGCAATTTCAAGGACGAGAGCTTCATCGCCCAGTACCTGTCGCCGAAGCTGATCCGCGATTTCCATTTCTTCTCGGTGCTGGACGACGACCAGGACGAGAAGCTGAAAATCTCGGCGATCCACGACGAGAGCGGCTATCGTTACGTGCGGCAGAAGCTGGCCGACCAGTACAACCTCGGCAACCGCGAACCGAACATCCAGGTGTGGTCGGTCGACAGCCACGGCAACCGCGCGCTCACGCTGCGCCACATGCAGTTCGAGCGCCGGCCGCTGAACCAGCAGACCGAGGAAGTCCTCAAGCACGTCACCCGCCTGTGGGGCTTCGACGTGATCCTGCAGACCGTCGACCCGCAAGGGGAAGTGCTGTCGACGGTCGAGTCCAAGTCGGAGAAGCGCCAGCGACGAGCCTGACCGGCCGTGCCTGACCAGCCGTGCCTGACCGGCCGTGCCTGACCGGCCGTGCCCGACCCCAACGCCGCGCCGCGCGCTTCCCGCCGGACATCCGCCCTCCGCCATGCACTGCGTGACGGAGGGCATTTTCTTTCCGCGCAGGGCATGCCCGCCTGCAAGCGATCTGTAAATTTTTCCGCTTGACTGTAGGTTTTCCCGGCGAAGCGCGCGCCCGCCGCCGGTTTGCGCGCCGCGGCGCAGGCACGCGACTTGCCTGTCTCCCCACTGCCTTCATTGCCCGCCACACGGCGCAATTTCATCAGAACAAGGAGAAAAAGCATGTCTCGCATGACTCATCGCATTCCTCGTCGCAATCGTCTCGCAATGGCGCTTGGCGCTGCCGGCATCGCCTGTATGCTCGGCGCCGCGCCGCTGCATGCACAGACCGACCCGACATCGTCGGCACCCGGCACCGGGACTTCGGCAGGACAGTCGTCGCCAGGATCGTCGTCCGGCATGACCGGCACCATGGGCAACTCGGGAACGTCGGGAACATCCGGCACCTCGGGCACCACCGGCACCACCGGCACCACCGGCACTGGCGCCACCGCGGGCGGCGCGACCTCCGGCATGGGCAGCACCGGCGCGTCTTCCGCCGGCGACACCCAGGACACGACGCGCACCTACGGCAACACCGGCAGCTCGGGAACGAGCGGCACGAGCGGCACTTCCGGCTCGTCGGGCATGACCGGCACCACCGGGTCGACCTCGACGGGCGGCGGGGCGACCACCGGCGCGACCGGCACCGGCACCACCGGGTCGACCACCGATGCGACCGGCACCAGCGGCACCAGCGGCACCAGTGGCACCAGTGGCACCAGTGGCACCAGTGGCACGACGGGCAGCACCGGCACCCTGGGCGGCAGCGGTTCGGCCAGCGGCAGCGTGTCCGGTACGACCGGCACCGACACGTCGTCCGGCACCGGCGGCACGACCGGCGCCGGTGCGACCACCGGCACCACCTCCGGTACGTCCGGCGGCACGGCGTCTGGCACCGGCAGCGCCACGTCGGGCACGACCGGCACCGGCAGTACCGCCACCGGCTCGACCGGCGCCACCGGCACGCCCTCGGGCACCCAGTCCGGCACCACGACCGGCACCCAGGCCGGCACCGGCGGCACCAGCGCCAGCGGCGGCGCCTATGTGCCGGGCAGCGCCTCCGGCCGCGTGAGCGCGTCGGACCGCAACCTGATGCGCGAGCTGGCCTACGCCAACATCGCCGAGATTGAGACCGCGCGCCTGGCCCAGACCAAGTCGCAGAGCGAGGACGTCAAGAAGTTCGCCCAGCAGATGATCGACGACCACACCAAGGCGCTCGACCAGCTGCAGCAGCTGGCGCAGCAGAAGGGCGTGACGCTGCCGACCGAGCCCGATGCGCAGCACAAGGCCGCGGCCCGTCGCCTGCAGTCGAAATCGGGCGAAGCCTTCGACCGCGAGTACATGGCCCGCGCCGGCACGCGCGATCACCAGAAGGCGCACAAGCTGGTCAAGCGCGTGCAGGCCAATGCGAAGGATCCCGACCTGAAGGCGCTGGCCGCCACGATGGAACCGGCCATCGCGCAGCACCTGCAGATGGCGAAGGAGCATCACGGCAAGCACGGCTCGACCGGCTCGTCCGGCGCCTCGCAGGGCAAGTCGGGCAACAAGTAAGCAGGCCTTTCAATCATCCCAAGGAGCAATGCCGAACCATGGACAAGGACGACATCATCTCGACGCTCAACGACCTGATCGAAACCAGCAAGGATGGCGAAGCGGGCTTCCGCGACTGCGCCGAACAGGTGAGGGACATGCAGCTCAAGGCGCTGCTGGCCAACCGCGCGGAAGGCTGCGCGAAGGCGGCGCGCGAACTGCAGGACATCGTGCGCTCACTCGGCGGCGATCCGGAAACCTCCAGCAGCCTGTCCGGCACGCTGCACCGGCGCTGGGTCGACATCCGCTCGGCCATCACCGGGCATGACGACCATGCCGTGCTGTCGGAGTGCGAGCGCGGCGAGGACGTGGCGATCAGGAGCTACCGCAATGCCCTCGACAAGGTGCTGCCGCCGGAGATCCGCACGGTCGTCGAGCGCCAGTACCAGGGCGCGCTGCGCAACCACGACGAAGTGAAGGCCTTGCGCGACCAGTCGCAGGCCGCGCGCAACCTGACCCGCTGAGGGCCGCGTGGCGCGATGGCGGCATGAGAAGGGAAAAGGGTAGATCGACCGGATCCGACACGCGTTGCAGGCCGCCGTGAACCGGGTGCCACACCTTGCACCCGGGCGATGGACGGGTTGGTGCGGGGGACCGCATCAACCCGTTGTCGCGAAGTCGCGCCGGAAGAACTGGAAATTCTGGCGGCCGCGCTCCTTGGCCGCGTACATCGCCGCGTCTGCGCGGTCGAGCAGCGTGCCGACCTCGGTGCCGTCGTGCGGCGAGACGCTGATGCCCATGCTGGGCGTGACGCTCAGCTCGTGGCCTTCGACGATGTAGGGGTAGGTCATCGCATCGAGCACGCGCTGCGCGATCTCGGTCACCGCCTCCTGCGCATGGACATCCGGCAGCACGATGACGAATTCGTCGCCGCCGACGCGCGAGACGGTATCGACCTCGCGCAGCAGGCCGCGCAGCCGCTTGGCGATCGCCTGCAGCAGCAGGTCGCCGATGCGGTGGCCGTGCATGTCGTTGATCGGCTTGAAGAAGTCGAGGTCGATGAACAGCACCGCGACCTGGCCGCCGCTGCGCTTGGCGGCGGCGAGCGCCTGGCCGAGCCGGTCCTCCAGCAGGCGGCGGTTCGGCAGGTCGGTCAGCGCATCGTGGTTGGCCAGGTGGCGCACCTGCTCCTCGATCTGCCGGCGCTCCTGGATCTCCTGCTGCAGCCGCATGTTGGCTTCCGCCAGTTCGGCGGTGCGTTCCTGCACGCGCAGCTCCAGCTCGTTGCGCGCGCGGATCAGCGCATCCTGGGCCGCGCGGCGGTCGGTGATGTCCTCGGTGATGAAGATCGAGCCCTTGGCGCTGTCGGCCGGGTCGATCGCGCGCGCCAGCATGCGGCACCAGAACAGGCTGCCGTCGCGGCGCTTCATCTGCAGCTCGGTCTCGAAGCGCTCGCCAGACGCCAGCGCCAGGCTGACCTTGCGGCTGAGTTCGTCGAAGGCATGCTCGTCCGGATAGACCACCGAGGCCGACTGGCCGATCAGTTCGTTGCTCTCCCAGCCGAACATCTCGCCGAAGCGGTTGTTACAGTGCAGGAAGACACGCTTCCGGGTGAAGGTGATGCCCAGCGTCGCATTGTCGAGGATGGCCTGGTACTCCAGCAGCAGCAGGCGGCGCGCCTCGTCGGCCTGCTTGCGCTCGGAGATGTCCTCGGTGATGAAGATCGACCCCTTGCCGTGGTCGTGCGGATCGATCGCGTTGGCCAGCATGCGGCACCAGAACAGGCTGCCGTCGCGCCGCTTCATCTGCAGTTCGACATCGAGCCGCTGGCCCGCCGACAGCGTGGGCGTGGCGACCCGGCTCAGTTCCTCGAAGGCTTCGCGCGACGGATAGAGAATCGTGGTCGACTGGCCGATCAGCTCGTTGCTGGGCCAGCCGAACATCTCGGAGAAGCGTTCGTTGCAGTGGAGGAAAGTGCGGTTGCGCGTGAACGTGATGCCCAGCGAGGCATTGTCGAGGATGGCCTGGTACTCGAGCAGCAACTGCCTGCGCGCTTCCTCGGCGGTCTTGCGCTCGGTGATGTCCTCGGTGATGAAGATGGTGCCCTTGCCGTGGTCGTGCGGATCGATCGCCTTGGCCAGCATGCGGCACCAGAACAGGCTGCCGTCGCGCCGCTTCATCTGCAGCTCGGTGTCGAGCCGCTGGCCCGCCGAGAGCGTCGGAATGGCCACGCTGCCGAGCGCGTCGTAGGCTTCCTGCGACGGGTAGACGATATGGGTCGGCTGACCGATCAGTTCGTTGCTGGGCCAGCCGAACATCTCGGAGAAGCGTTCGTTGCAGTGGAGGAAGGTGCGGTTGCGCGTGAAGGTGATGCCGACCGAGGCATTGTCGAGGATCGCCTGGTATTCGAGGAGCATGTGGCGCAGCTCGGCCTCACTACCATAGCGGATGTGATGTGCTGTGCTCATGGATGGACCCGGTCTCCTCGTTCCTCGTTGATCGCCTGCCTGCGCAATGCATGCCGCGAGCCGGTCCTCGTGGAAGCGGGCACTGCGCGACATGCTCGCGGAAGAGGGATGGCCTCGTCCGCCCGGCGATCTTTCTTATTTGAAATATGAGGGATATCGTACTCTTTTCAATCCGCAACGCACGTGGCGCATGGAAATTAATCGGTTAAATGTTGTTAATCCACGCCGATTTGCCGTGAATTACCCTGTTACCAACACGGTTTTGATGCGCCGCGCAAATGTGCCGGAGCGCCGTTGCCCGGTCGAGTAAAATAGCGCCCTGCCGCGTATCCGCGCGGAGCCTGAGACATTTCTCTCCATGCTGCGACTGACCGACATTGCCCTTCCGCTCGACCATCCCGAAGACGACCTGAGGAAAGCCATCCTCGAACGTCTCGGCATCCCGGACGCCGACCTGCTCGGCGTGACCGTGTTCCGCCGCGGCTACGATGCGCGCCGCAAGTCGAACATCCATTTCGTCTACACCATCGACGTCGACGTGCGCGACGAGGCGGCCGTGCTGGCGCGCTTCGCCGGCAGGCGCGGCGTCGGCCCGTCGCCGGACATGTCGTACAAGTTCGTCGCGCGCGCGCCGGCGGAGGTGGCGAAACGGCCGGTGGTGATCGGCTTCGGGCCATGCGGCATCTTCGCCGCGCTGCTGCTGGCGCAGATGGGCTTCAAGCCGATCATCCTCGAGCGCGGCAAGGTGGTGCGCGAACGCACCAGGGACACCTGGGGCCTGTGGCGCAAGCGCATTCTCAATCCGGAGTCGAACGTGCAGTTCGGCGAAGGCGGCGCCGGTACCTTCTCCGACGGCAAGCTGCACAGCGGCATCAAGGACCCGAAATTCTACGGCCGCAAGGTGCTGCAGGAATTCGTGAAGGCCCATGCGCCCGAGGAGATCCTGTACGTCTCCAAGCCGCACATCGGCACCTTCCGGCTGGTGAAGATGGTCGAGGCCATGCGCGAGACGATCGAATCGCTCGGCGGCGAGTTCCGCTTCGAGAGCCGCGTCACCGACATCGCCATCGAGGAAGGGCAGCACGGGCGCCAGGTGCGCGGCGTGACGCTGGAGAACGGCGAACACATCGTCACCGACCACGTGGTGCTGGCGGTCGGCCACAGCGCCCGCGATACCTTCCAGATGCTGTACGACCGCGGCGTCTATATCGAGGCCAAGCCGTTCTCGATCGGCTTTCGCGCGGAGCATCCGCAGTCGGTCATCGACCGGGCGCGCTTCGGCAGGTTCGCCGGCCACCCGCTGCTCGGCGCGGCCGACTACAAGCTGGTGCACCACGCGAAGAACGGCCGCGCGGTCTACAGCTTCTGCATGTGCCCGGGCGGCACCGTGGTGGCGGCCACCTCCGAAGTCGGCCGCGTGGTGACCAACGGCATGAGCCAGTATTCGCGCAACGAGCGCAATGCCAACAGCGGCATCGTGGTCAATGTCGATCCGAAGGATTTCGGCGGTGACAAACATCCGCTGGCCGGCATCGATTTCCAGCGCGCGCTGGAGTCGCGCGCCTTCGAACTCGGCGGCGGCAATTACGACGCGCCGGGACAGCTGCTCGGCGATTTCGTCGCCGGCCGGCCGTCGACCGCGCTCGGCCGCGTGGTGCCGTCCTACAAGCCGGGCGTGCATCTCACCGACCTGGCGCCGTCGCTGCCCGCCTATGCGATCGAGGCGATGCGTGAAGCCTTCCCGGCGTTCGACAAGCAGATCCCCGGCTACGGCATGCACGATGCCGTGCTGACCGGCGTGGAGACGCGCACCTCGTCGCCGATCCGCATCCGCCGCCAGGACAACTTCCAGAGCCTCAACACGCGCGGCCTGTTCCCGGCCGGCGAGGGCGCGGGCTATGCCGGCGGCATCCTGTCGGCCGGCGTCGACGGCATCAAGGTCGCCGAGGCGGTCGCGCTGTCGATGGTCGGCGGCCCCGATGCGTCCGGCGGCGGTGCCGCGACGCCGCTGTCTTACTGAACTCCCGTCTTCCTTTTCCCGAAGGTCCGCACCGGCTTGGCGCCGGTGCGGCCTATCCCATGTCCAGTTCGTGGATGCGTGCCGCGACATCGTCGCCGGCGATCTCGAGGAAGCCGACCGAGATCGGCAGCCGGAAGCGGCGCGGCCCGGCGCTACCGGGATTGACGAACAGCACGCCGTCGCGCAGGTGGATGCCGGGCCGGTGCGAATGGCCGGCTACCACCACGCGGATGCCCTCGCGGCGCGGATCGAGGTCGATCGCCTTGAGGTCGTGCAGCAGGTAGATGCGGATGCCGCCGACGTCGAGCTGCAACGTCTCGGGAATGTGGCGCGCCCAGTCGCCGGTGTCGTTGTTGCCGCGGATGGCCGACAGCGGTGCCAGTCGTTCGAGGTCCGACAGCACGCCGGCGTTGCCGATGTCGCCGGCGTGGAGGATGCGGTCGACGCCTTCCAGCGCACGGAAGGCTTCCGGCCGCAAGAGGCCGTGCGTGTCGGAAATCAGGCCGATGCGGATGATGCTCATGCGTTTCTCCGGGAAGGCCGCTCCTCCATGCAAGCGGTGTACCTGTATCGCGCCGCGCAGGCGATGCGCAGACGGCGCCGCATGGGGCATCAGAATTGCCAGCGCAGCGCCGCGGTGACGCTGCGCTCGGTCTGGCGCGGCGCTTCGCCGACCAGCACGCGCGCGGCGCGCTCGCTCTTCACCTGCAATGCTTCCGCCAGGAAGGTCAGGCCATGGCCGAGGTCGCGCGACCAGGCCAGCGCGATGCCGTGGCCGCGCTCGGTGTTGGGATCGGACGGCAGGTTGTCGCGCTCGCCGGAATGGAAGCGGTCGTAGCGCAGCGCCGCCGTGCCGCCGGCGAACGGATGGCTGACCAGCGCGAACCACGATGCGTACTCGGCGCGCACCGCATTGCGGCCCATGAGCGTCATGCCGCGCAGCGCCTGCAGCGACACTTCCCAGTCGCCGTGGGGATGCCACTCGACGCTGGCATGATGGAAGCGCGTGGTCCAGCCATACTGCCCGTCCTTCACGCGCAGCGGGTCGGCGCGGTTGTCGTAGTAAAGATACGCGGCCTCGACGCGTTCGCCGTAGCCGTAGTGGCCGCCGAGCCAGTAGCCGGCGCGGCCGTCGAGTTCGCGGAACAGGTGGATGGTGCGCGACTGGCGGAAGATCGGCCCGGTGCGACGGTAGACCGGCAGGTCAGCCAGCAGCAGCGGTTCCGACAGGCCGGTGATGCGGTCGCTGATCGACCAGCCGCGCCAGGCGATCACGGTGCCGGCCGGGTCGTTGCCGCCGTAGAGCGCCGCGGTGAAACCGAATTCATGCGGCGAGCCACCCTCGCGGTCCCGATGGGTCACCGTCAGCTCGATGCCCTTGGCCCGCAATTCCTCGCCGATCCAGCTGTTGATGGCCGCGCTGGAGATGGTCTTCACCGGTGTCCAGCCGATGCTGTCGTAATCGATCTCGATGCTGGTCGGCGGGAAGAAGGCGCCGGCGCGCAGGCGGGTTTTCCAGGGACCGGACGGCAGCGGAGTCCAGGCGATCCAGGCTTCGTTGACATTGACCGCGCGATGGCGGTCGTCGGCGGCCGACAGCGTCACGGAGGCGTCGATCGCGTCGGCCAGTTCTCCGTCGATGCGCAGGAAGGCCTGGCCCAGGCGCAGCCCGTCGCCATGGCGGTCGTAGCGCAGCTTGCCCAGGCCGTCGCGGGTCCAGCTGCGCCCGGCATCGGCGGCCGCCGCGTGCAGGTCGACCTGGCCGCGGATCTCGACGGCGCCCGCCGTGCGCGCGGCAAGCGACAGGCACAATGCACTGGCGAGGACGAGGGCGGCGGAGCGTGTCATGGCGGCGTCGGGCGTAAGAGACGGCAAAGAGCTTGCCTGACGGACATCCTAAAAGAAAAGCTTCCCGGCAGAAAGCCCCGTGCAGCGGCCGGCCCGTTCGGCGATCGACAAAAAGGCCTGTCCGCCGGCGAAGGCGGGCAGGCCCGTGCGGAACGGCAAACGGCCGGCGCGGCGCAGGCTTACTTGTCGAGCCCCTCCGCGGCGCGGGCCGCCTTCACGGCCGGACGCTGGGCGATGCGCTCCAGGTAGCTGACGATGCCGGGCCAGGGCGACAGGTCGATGTTCATGTTCTTGCTCCAGCCGAGCACCACGAACAGGTAGGCGTCGGCCACGGTGAAGTCCTCGCCGAGCAGATAGGTCGACTTCTGCAGGCCTTCGGCGAGATAGCCGACGCGGCGCGCGATCGCCTGGCGGGCGTTGTCCTTGGTCTGTTCCGGCGTATCGGGGCGGAACAGCGGCGAATAGCTCTTGTGCACCTCGGTGGCGATGAAGTGCAGCATCTCGATCAGGCGGTAGCGCGCCATGGTGCCGCCCGCCGGCGCCAGTGTCTTCTCCGGCGCCAGGTCGGCGATGTACTGCAGCACGGCGGCGTTCTCGGTCAGCACCTCGCCGTTGTCGAGCTGGAGCGCCGGGACGTAGCCCTTCGGATTGATCTGGGTGAAGTCGGCGCCGGACGCGGTCTTCTTGTCGCGCAGGTTGACACGCTCGGTCTCGAACGGCGCGCCGATCTCGTGCAGGGCGATGTGGGCGGCCAGCGAACAGGCGCCCGGGGAGAAAAAGAGTTTCATCGTGTTCACCTCGTGGAAGATGGTTCCGGAAATGCGGACGCACTGGGGCCGGCATGCGCCGCGCGATGGAGAAGCTGCGGCGATGTTAGCCGATTGTCACCTTTCCTGCCGGCGTGCGGATCAAGGATCGCGCGGGCGGCCTCCCCGCGTAAAATGGCGGTTTGCCTATTGGTGCATCCGATGACCATCCTGCTGTCCACCCTCAACGCCCGCTATGCCCATGCGTCGCTGGGCCTGCGCTACCTGCTCGCCAACATGGGTGAGCTGCGCGGCGAGACGGCGCTGATGGAATTCGTCATCGGCGCCAGGACCGCCGACCTGGCCGAACGCCTGCTGGCGAAGCGCCCGCGCATCATCGGCTTCGGCGTCTACATCTGGAACGTCGAGGAAACCACGAGGCTGGTGGCGCTGCTCAGGCGCATCGCGCCGGAGGTGGCGATCGTGCTCGGCGGCCCCGAGGTGTCGTACGAGAGCGGCGAGCAGGAGATCGTGCGGCTGGCCGATTACGTCGTCACCGGCTGGGGCGACGTCACCTTCCCGAAGCTGTGCCGCGAGATCCTGCACGGGCCGAAGCCGCTGATGAAGATCCATGCCGGCGTGCAGCCGCCGCTGGCTGACATCGCGCTGCCCTACGCGCACTACAGCGACGAGGACATCGCCCACCGCACGCTGTATGTCGAGGCCTCGCGCGGCTGCCCGTTCAAGTGCGAGTTCTGCCTGTCCGCGCTCGACAAGACCGCCTGGCCGTTCGAGCTCGACGCCTTCCTCGGCGAGCTGGAGGCGCTGCATGCGCGCGGCGCCCGCCTGTTCAAGTTCGTCGACCGCACCTTCAATCTCAACATCCGGTCGAGCCTGCGCATCATGCAGTTCTTCCTCGACAAGCTGGCCGCGCATCCGGACGACCCGGTGCATGCGCATTTCGAGGTGGTGCCGGACCACCTGCCGGAGGCGCTGAAGGAAAGCATCGCGCGATTCCCGCCCGGGACGCTGCAGTTCGAGATCGGCATCCAGACCTTCAACCCGGAGGTGCAGGCGCGCATCAGCCGCAAACAGGACAACGACCGCGCCGCCGACAACATCCGCTGGCTGGTGAACCATTCGCACGCCCACCTGCACGTGGACCTGATCGCCGGCCTGCCGGGCGAGGATGTCGACAGCTTCGCGCGCGGCTTCGACCGGCTGGTGGCGCTGGGCCCGCACGAGATCCAGTTCGGCATCCTCAAGCGCCTGCGCGGCACGCCGATCATCCGCCACACCGAAGCCTTCGGCCTGGTGTTCGATCCGCATCCGCCATATGCCATCGTGGCCACCGACCGCATCGACTTCGCCACGATGCAGCGGCTGGCGCGCTTCGCGCGCTACTGGGACATGGTGGCCAACTCGGGCCGCTTCGCCGGGACGCTGCCGGTCATCCTCGGCGCTGCGCCGTTCGCCCGCTTCATGGATCTGTCGGACTGGATCCATGCGCACACCGATGCGACCCACCGCATCGCGCTCGAGCGCCTGGCCGCCGTGGTCGGCGACTGGCTGGTTGCGCGCGGCATCGACCGCGCGACGGCCGCCGCGCTGATCGGCGGCGACCACGCCGGACGTGCCGGGCGACCTCCCAGCCGAACGGCCGGCCGTGACGACCGCCAGACGCAGGCAACCGGCAATCTGCACCGGCAGGCGCGGCACCGCGCCGCCTGAGCTTGGACGCGCGCCAGGACTTGGGTATGCTGCGGCTTTTCCCGATCGACCACGCCGCAGCCCCGACGCGGCCCTGACAGGAGATGATTCCCATGCCCCTCCAGCTTCGCAAGGCCATCATGCGCAATGCCTTCGTCAATGCCGTGCTCTGTTTCGCCGGCAGCCTGGCGCTGGCGGGCTTCCTGTGGGGCCTGTCCGTGCCCGGCGTCGCCTGGCTGCTGGTGCTGTCGGCGGGTGCGGGCCTGGCGGGCGCCTGGCAGATCGCCCGGCGGATCCGCGCCGGCGTGGTGCAGTCGATCCCGGCGGCGCTGTCCTATGTGCGGGTGGCGCCCGGCCAGCAGGTCGGCGGCGCCGACATGGACTGGGGCGCATTCGACGACTACGCCGTCCAGCTGGCATCGCGCGGCTTCCACCGCATCGGCGACTACACGGTGGAACCGATGGCGGCGGGCGTGGCCGGCGTGGCGGCCTGCTTCTCCGATGCCGACGGCAGCACGCTGGTCGAGGTGCAATGCCTGCGCGTGGCCAACGATGTGCAGGGTGTCGGCGGCATCCATTTCTCGGTCGCCTCGCTGGTCGGCGGACGCATCCGCGTGACGACCACCGATCATCCGGTCCGCGTGGCGAACTTCCTCCTCTGCGGCGAGCTCGACGTGGTCGCATCGGTGCCGGGCGCGTCGCTGATGGAGCTGCTGTCGCGCCACGGCCAGGTGGTGGCGCGCGTGTGCCGGCGCTCCGGCATGGCGGTCACGCCGGGACTGACGCTGCAGCGCTACGTGCTGCTGCAGCGCGAGGCGGCCCGCCAGGCGCGCGAACGCCTGGCGGCCATGAGCGGATTCGCGATCGCCACGCTGGTCGACGATTTCGAGGCGGCTCCGCAGTCCCAGCTGGCACCGGCGAAATCGCTGATGCCGGGACTCGTCGCGCGCGGCATGGCCGAGATCGACGCCGCTGCCGACCTGGCCGCGCCGCCTCCCGTCATCGACGGCGCCGCCGGCGGGTAACCCGCGGCCGGGCCGGCACGCGGATTCCCGCGCGCGATTGGCCCGCAACTTGCATGCAGGAACGGCCACATTGCCTCGTTCGAGCGACTTCCTATGCGCCGGCCCGTCGTCTTCCTGATCCTCGCCTTCCTCGCCGTTGCGCTCCTGCCGGCCGCCCGCGGTCAGCTGCGCCCGGTGCCGCTGGCCGCGCCGGATCGACCGGAGCCTGCCGCGGCTTCCGCGTCCGACGAGGACCCGCCGGCGGCCGACAGCGGCAGATTCCATGATCCGGCAAATCCCGATTCCCACAAGTTGCAACGGGCGGAGCAGGCCTTCCGGGGTCTGCCGCTCGACAAGCGTGGGCGGCCCGACTGGGTGCGCGCGCTGCAGGAGGGCAGGATCGCGCCGCGCGCCGACCTGGAAGGCCAGGGCGGCATGGCGGTGCTCGACCTCGACATCGTCATGAAGGATACGAAGGAGATGCCGCACGTGCGCTTCCCGCACAAGCCGCACACGCAATGGCTGGCGTGCTCCAACTGCCATGACGGCTTGTTCGTGCCGAAGGCCGGGGCCAACCCGATCGACATGACGAAGATCTTCCGCGGCGAATACTGCGGCGCGTGCCACGACCGCGTCGCCTTCACCGCGGCGGCCGCCTGCGAGCGCTGCCACAGCGTGCCGCACAGCGGCAGCAAGGCGTGGTGGTAGGGTGTTCCCGCCATCGGGCGGATCAATGACAAACGGCGCCTTGCGGCGCCGTTGTCGTTACTGCGATGCGGATCCCGCAACGGTCATTTCCGTCCGGTGCGTCCCGCCGGCTTGCGTCCCCCGGCCGGTGCGCGGCCCGGTCCGGCCGCCGTGCCGGGACGGCCGCCCGGGCGCGCCGGGCCCGGCTTGCGCGCCATGCCCGCGGCGGCACCGCGCACCGGCGCCGCGCCGCGGAAGGCCGGGCGCACCGCGCCTTCGCGCGGCACCAGGTGGCGGTCGCTGTTGCCGATCAGGTCGCTGCGGCCCATGCGGCGCAGCGCCTCGCGCAGCACCGGCCAGTTGTCCGGATCGTGGTAGCGCAGGAAGGCCTTGTGCAGCGTGCGGGTCTTGAGGCTGCGCGCCGTCTCGACGATCTCGGAATCGTTGTCGACCTTGTGCAGCGGATTCTTGCGTGAGTGGTACATCGCGGTGGCCATCGCCATCGGCGTCGGCATGAAGGTCTGCACCTGGTCGAGGCGGAAGTCGTTCTTCTTCAGCCACAGCGCCAGGTTCAGCATGTCCTCGTCGGTGCAGCCCGGGTGCGCGGCGATGAAGTAGGGGATCAGGTACTGCTCCTTGCCGGCCTCCTTCGAGTATTTTTCGAACAGCTGCTTGAAGCGGTAATAGCTGCCGATGCCCGGCTTCATCATCTTCGACAGCGTGCCTTCCTCGGTATGCTCGGGCGCGATCTTGAGCAGGCCGCCGACGTGGTGGGTCACCAGTTCCTTGACGTACTCGGGCGAGCGCACCGCCAGGTCGTAGCGCAGGCCGGAGCCGATCAGGATCTTCTTCACGCCCGGGATCGCCCGTGCCTTGCGGTACAGGTTGATCAGCTTGCCGTGGTCGGTGTTGAGATTGGAGCAGATCGACGGATAGACGCACGACAGGCGGCGGCAGGTTTCCTCGATGCTCTTGTCCTTGCAGGACAGGCGGTACATGTTGGCGGTCGGGCCGCCGAGGTCGGAGATGATGCCGGTGAAGCCCTTGGTCTTGTCGCGGATCTCCTCGATCTCGCGCAGGATCGACGGCTCGGAGCGGCTCTGGATGATGCGGCCCTCGTGCTCGGTGATCGAGCAGAAGGTGCAGCCGCCGAAGCAGCCGCGCATGATGTTGACCGAGAAGCGGATCATTTCCCAGGCCGGGATCTTGGCGTTGCCGTAGGACGGGTGCGGATTGCGGGCATAGTGCAGGCCGTAGACGCCATCCATCTCGTCCATCGCCAGCGGCAGCGGCGGCGGGTTGATCCAGACGTCGCGGTCGCCGTGGTTCTGCACCAGCGCGCGCGCATTGCCCGGGTTCGATTCGAGATGCAGCACGCGCGAGGCATGCGCGTACATCACCGGGTCCATGCGCACCTGGTCGTAGGACGGCAGGCGCACGACGGACTTCGCGCGCTGCTCCTTCATGGCCGCCATGCGCTCCTCGCGCGTGACGATCTTGATGGGTTTCGGCGCGTCGGGCGCAGCGTCGCCATCCTTGCCGTCGGTGGCGCAGGATTGCGACTGCTTGTCCTTCATCTCGTACGGGTCCGGCTTCGGATCGACGCGGCCCGGCGTGTCGACGCGGGTCGAATTGACCTCGGTCCAGTCCTCGCCCGGCTTCCAGCCCTTCTGCACGAGGAAGGCGGTGCCGCGCAGGTCGCGGATGGACTTGATCGGCTCGCCGGCGGCCAGGCGGTGGGTGAGGTCCACCAGCGCGCGCTCGGCATTGCCGTACAGGAGCAGGTCGGCCTTGGAATCCATCAGCACCGAGCGCTTGACGGTATCGGACCAATAATCGTAATGGGCGATGCGGCGCAGGCTGGCCTCGATCGAGCCGATCACCACCGGCACGCCGGGGAAGGCTTCGCGGCAGCGCTGGGCGTACACCGTGACGGCGCGGTCGGGGCGCTTGTTCGGCTCGCCGTTGGGCGTGTAGGCATCGTCGGAGCGCGGCTTGCGGTCGGCGGTGTAGCGGTTCACCATCGAATCCATGTTGCCGGCGGTGACGCCGAAATACAGCTTCGGGCGGCCCAGCGCGCGGAACGGATCGGCGGACTGCCAGTCCGGCTGGCTGATGATGCCGACGCGATAGCCCTGGTTTTCCAGCAGGCGGCCGATCAGCGCCATGCCGAAGCTCGGATGGTCGATGTAGGCGTCGCCCGTGACGAGGATGACGTCGCAGGCGTCCCAGCCGAGCGCGTCCATCTCGGCGCGCGTCATCGGCAGGAAGGGCGCCGGGTTCGGCAGTTTCGCGCCGTGGGCGGTGAAGGAAAACAGGTTTTTCGGCTGTGCGCTCATGATGGGGCGGATTGTACTGGAAACGGTGGTTCTGGACGGCAATGCAATGGCCGATGCCGCGCGCTGCGCCCATGCGCTCGCCGCGGTGCTGCGTATGACGGGATGCGGGGGATCACCCCGGATTTCAGATTCGCCCGGCGCGCCAGGCGATCACCAGTTGCCGCGCCGTCTCGTCCATCTCGTCGAGACGTACGGCGCGGGACCGGTGGTAAATCATCAGGGCGTAGACGGTCGCGAGTGCGTTGACTTCGCGCGAGAGTGCCCGCTCTTCTCCGGTCGAGGGGCGGACGCTGCGCCAGTAATTGATCGCCTCTTCGAGGTCGGTCAGCGTGATGTCCATGCGCCATTGTACGCTGTCGGCGGCGCTCCCGCCCGGCCTGTCACGCCGCCAGCCAACCCGATAGGACAACGGCCGGGGGCAAAGATTCCACCGCGCGGCAGGACGTCTGCGGCGCACCGGTAGCGCTGAGCGCTACTCGACCGGCCGGTGGAAGCGACCGGTGCCGCCGGATGCCCCGTGTTGCGGCGCGTCGATGCAGCATGCCGGTTCGTCAACTGCGAAAGGCTCGCCATGGAAATGCGTCGTCCGAATCTTCATACCCGCTTGCCCGTTCTGGCCATGCTCGCCATCGCGGCGGCGATGCTGGCCCACGGGCCGATCGTACAGCCGGCCGGCTATCACGCGTTCGCCGACGCCAGCGTCGTGGCAGGCATCCCCCATGCGTTCGACGTGCTGTCCAACGCCGGCTTCGCCATCGCGGCAGCGTGGGGGATGGCGGCATGGCGCGGACGCACGGCGACACCCGCCGGCGCGGTCGGCTGGGCGATGTTCCTCGTGGGACTGCTGCTGACCGCCTTCGGATCGGCGTGGTATCACCTGGCGCCCGACGATGCGCGGCTGGTCTGGGACCGCCTCCCGATCGCGCTGACCTGCGCCGGCCTGCTGGCGGCGCTGCGCGCCGACACCGTGCCCGGCTGCGGCGGCCGCGTGCATCTGCGCGACTGCATCGCGCTGGCCATGCTGGCGGTCGCGAGCGTGGCGTGGTGGACCCTGACCGGTGCCGGACCGCGCGGCGACCTGCGCCCTTACCTGCTGATCCAGCTGGCGCCGCTGGTGCTGGTGCCGCTCTGGCAGGCCATCCACGGCGCGCCTGCGCGCGACCGCGCGGCGTTCGCCATCGCGATCGGGTTGTATGTCGCCGCCAAGGCCTGCGAGCTGTCCGACCACGCGATCCTGGCCGCGACCGGCTGGGTCAGCGGGCACACGCTCAAGCACCTTCTGGCGGTGGCCGCCGCCTTCGTGGTGGTCGCGCGGTGGCGCGCCCGCCTGGCGCGGCAACGGGAGGCATGAGCAATGCGGCGCGCCGGAACCTCCGCCCGGAGGGGCGCCGTTCCGGCGCGGGATCGATCGGGAGAGGAGGGGATCAGTTGCGTCCGCTGCGCGTTTCGCTCGGCAGCGGCGTGCCTACCTTCCATTGCGAGGACAACGCCTGGCCTTCGTCGAGCTGTTCCGGCGTCATGCGCCTGGCGACCTGGGACCGCTGTTCGGCCGCATTGGGATGGCCGCTGGCGGCCGACAGATTCCACAGCATGTAGGCCAGGACCACATCCTTGTTCATGCCGCCGGAGCCGTACAGCGAACTCAGGCCGAGCAGGTATTGCGCCTCGCTGTTGCCCTGTTCCGCCGACTTGCGCAGCCAGGTCACCGCGGTCTTGTCGTCGCGCGCGGTGCCCTTGCCGGTGTAGTACATCGCGCCGAGCACGTACTGGGCATCGGCGTGCCCCTTCGCCGCGGCCTTCTGGAACCAGCCGAGCGCTTCCTTGTAGTTCTGCGGCACGCCCTGCCCGGTGTAGTGCATCAGGCCGAGCAGGTGCTGGGCTTCGCGATTGCCCTGTCTGGCCAGCGGCGCGAATTCCTTCACGGCCTGTCCGTAGTTGCGCGACTGGTAGGCTGCGAGACCTTCGTTGTAGCCCGCCATCGCCGGGGCGGCGATGGCGGTCGAGAGCGTCAACGCAAGCAGTGCTTTTTTCATTGGTCTTGTGCGTATCGTTCTGGTGACTGGTAGTCGATCGGGAGGGACGGGCCGGCCGCGTTATTTCCAGATGGCCTTGCCCAGGCCGCCGGTGTTCACATTGCGGGTGACGGGCTGGCCGTAGATGGTGGCCGAACCGATGCCGCTCAGGTCGATGTTGGCAACCTGCTTGGCGGTGACGGTGGCGCCGCCGACGCCGTGCAGGCCGAGCTTGAGGTTGTCGACGGTCAGCGCGCGCGCATCGAGGCTGCCGACGCCGCTGACTTCGGCGCTCAGCTCCTTGGCGCGGCCCGCAGCGGAGATGCTGCCGGCACCGGGCAGGTTGATCTCGATGCGCTCGGCATCGGCGCCGGCCAGGCTGATGTTGCCGACGCCGGTCAGGCGCGCCACCATCCGCTTGTACTGGCTGGCCACGCTGATCGAGCCGGTGCCGTTGAGGGCGACCTGCAGGTCGTCGCCGGAAAACCCTTCGACGTTGCTGCTGCCGACGCCGCGGGCGTTCAGTTCGCGCAGGCTGGGAAGGGTCAGTTCGGCGCGGATCGCGTTGCGTTCGGCGCGCGACAGGCCGCGGTTATGGATGTCCGAATTGATGACCAGGGTATCGGCATCCTGTTTCGAGGTGATCTGCTGCAGGTGCTGGCGATCCGCGTAGATGGTCAGCGATGGGGTGCTGCCCTGGCGGATGCGCAGGTTGATGACGCCGTCGAGCATCACGCGGGTGACGCGGGCGTCGATGTTGCGGGTTTCGCTAGCCTCCTGGGCGTGCGCGGTCGGGATGAAGCCAGCCGACAGGGTCGAAGCGGCGAGGACGATGCCGATCAGTGCTTTCATGATGTTGTTCTCCAGGTAATTCACAGAGGACCGACGCTGGCGGCGCATCGGCGTGGACTGCGATCATGTCTCCGTCGGCCCTGCCTACCGGGCTGGGGAGTTGCCATGGAGTGAATGTAGCAAAGCACTTTCGGCGACGATGCCGGAATGCGACAGACTGCAAGAATCGGGGGCTGGCCTGCAATTCGCGGCCGGCCCGCCGTCGCCAGGGTCAGTTACGGACTGACAATGCACGCAACCGTTCCAGTTTGCTCGCATAGCGCTGCCGGTCGACCGTGGTTGCACTATTATCAACTGCCTTGCGGAGTTGTTCGTTCGCGTCGGCAGTCTTACCGGCCTGGGCGTAAGCCATGGCGAGCCAGTAGCGGAATTCCGCATTGAGCGGGTCGCGTGCGACTTCCCGGCGGAATTGCTCGATCGCCTCGGAAGCGTCGCCACGATCGAGGGCAGCGCGGCCCAGATGGTAGAAATGGTACGGCGGATGCGGCTGCAGCTGCTGCAGCCGCCCCGCGAGCCGTGCCGCCTCTGCGTCACGCCCCTGGTTTTCGAGCACTTTCATGAGATTGAACATCGGTACCGTGTTGTCCGGCTCGTACTGCAACGCGGTGCGGAACACGGCTTCCGCCTCGCCATGCCGGCCGGCCTTGCGATAGACCACGCCGAGCGTGTTGTAGGCGGACAGATAGCCCGGGTCCTGGCGGACCGCCTCGCGCGCGAACCAGTAGGCATTGTCGATCTCGCCTTGCGCCAGCAGCTCCGCGGCACGGTTGTTCATGAACATCGCCACCACGGTGGATTCGCCGATGATGCGGTAACGCTGGCCGCGCGTCTGCTCGGGAGGCAGGAAATCGACGGTGAACGCGTGATGGGAATCCCAGGCGCCCTGGATCTTGGTCATCGGCTTCTCGAGCGACAGGTTGACATGGTCGGTCGCCATCATCAGCGAGCCGCTGCGCATCCAGGCGTCGGGCACGTCGACCTGGCGGTAATACACCGACAGGCCGAGCTCTCGCGCCATCGCGGCGGTCATGATCACCAGGGACAGGCAGTTGCCGCTGCGGGTGCGGAACGTGTCTGCGGCATTGCGGGTCACCGAGGCGTCGTAGTCCAGGCGCAGTTCGCCCTCCGTAAAGAGTGCGTCGAACAGCGCCTGCTGCGGGCTCAGTGCGGTGCTTTGCCCTTTGACCTTGTGCGTCAGGTAATGGCGCATCTCCGGAGTGAGCGCGAAAATGTCGCGCGCATCGATCGCGACGCTCGGCGGCGCAAACACGCTGTCGTGGAACAGCGCGCCGCCCGGTGGTGGCGTCGCCGTGCTCGCGCATGCCGTGAGCAGGAATGCAGTCAGAAGAAGCGCAAGACGTTTCATGGTGTCTCCCGGGAGGGTTGTTTGGCGTGTCGGTTGTTATCTTCCCTATTTGGCCAGTATCGTGCGTGTACCAGGGTGTGTCAAACGCGCTTGCCTCGGCCTGCCACATGCTGCAAGCCGAAGGCGCACGGTGGGCAATCCGGTGATTTTGACCTGAGTCAACCGCCAGGCATGGGAGGGGCCTTAGGATGCCGGCAGGCAGTCGCAATGTGGCGACCGCTTGCCAATGCCATCCGCCATGACGACATTCGGACGCCTACCACACAGCCCGCGATTCGCAGCCGTTGCTGCCTTCGTGCTGGTTGCCTTGGCGGCCGGCGTCGTCCTGTTTCGTTACGAGGCCGCGCGCATCGCGCACGAACGCGTGCAGGCGGCCGCGATCGGGCGCCAGTTCACCGCGGCCGTCCAGCAGCGCATCGACCAGGCGCTCGCATCGACGTCCGCGCTGGCCGCGCTCGTCAAGCTCGCCAAGGGCGAGATCGTCGACTTCGAGCTGACCGCGGCCACGCTGCTGTCCTTCTATCCCGGCGCATCGGCGCTCGAACTGGCTCCTGATGGCGTGGTGCGCGAGGTGGTGCCGCGCATCGGCAACGAGCGGGCGATTGGCCACAACCTGCTGGCCGACCCCGCGCGCGACAAGGAAGCCTTCCTCGCCCGCAGCACCGGCAAGCTCACGCTGGCGGGCCCGTTCCCGCTGGTCCAGGGCGGCATGGGCGCGGCCGGCCGTCTGCCGGTGTTCCTCGAGGATGCCGACGGCAAGCCGGCGTTCTGGGGTTTCGCCGTGGTGCTGATCCGCTTCCCGGAAATGCTCGATGCGGCGCGGCTGCCCATGCTGACCGAACGCGGCTACCGGTACGTCCTCTGGCGCCTCCACCCGGATACCCGCCAGCGCCACGTGATCGCCGCCACCGACGGCGGCGAGCTGATCGACCCGGTCGACCTGCCGCTGCAGGTGCCGAACGCCACCTGGACACTGAGCATCGTGCCGGCCCACGGCTGGCAGGATCGCGCCGGACTGTCCTGGCGGATCGGGGTGGCGTTGCTGCTGTGCGTCGCGGCCGCGCGGATCGCCTGGATCCTGCATCGCCAGCGCCATGCCGCTTGAGCAAGGCGCGGGCAAACCGACGTTTCTTTCCGTTTAACCTTGTCGTTACAAAACCCTACACCCTTGGTGAGAATCCGCTTCCCGCATGTCCCGTTCGCGGGAAGGTGTCAGCGCACACTTCGGCGATGTGCTGGATGGCTCCGGGTCGCTGGCATCCAGGTTTTCTGGCATGTCGATTGCATGGTCTTGTTGCATCGCATGGGATTGGCGCAGACCGCGACGAGCGGCAAGGGGACGAAGGAAACATTTCCCGGCATATCGGCATGCGATCCAGGGAGTGGCCGCAAACCACGATGGCATACACGCAAGAAGGGGAAACAACATGACGTATCTCGCTTGGTCCGACGACCTGTCCGTCGGCAACGATTTCATCGATCACGATCACCGGAAGCTCATCGAGATGGTCAACCGCCTGCATGTCGTCATGCACGAAGGGCGCGGCAAGGAAGTGCTGGGAAAGGTGCTCAACAACCTCATCAGCTACACGAAGGAGCACTTCCGCCGCGAAGAGGACCTGATGCGCCAGATCCGTTATCCGGGCTATTTCGAGCACAAGGAAGAACACGAAAAGCTGATGACGCAGGTGCTCGACCTCGAGGCGAAATTCGAGAGCGGCAACACCAGCCTGTCGATCCAGGTGCTGCACTACCTGCGCGACTGGCTCATTCACCACATCGGCGAATCCGACCGGGCGCTCGCCACGGCGAGCCACGAGATGGCCGCCTGACCGGCCGCTTCCGGCTGCCTGGTCGCGCCGGGACGGAAAACGGCGCCGGGCAATTGCGGCGCCGCTTTTTCGTGCCGGCGGATCAGCGCCGGCGCAGCAGCCAGGCGGCTGTGCCCAGCGCCAGCCCCCAGAATGCGCTGCCGATGCCCAGCAGCGTCATGCCGGAGGCCGTGGCCATGAAGGTGACGACGGCTGCCTCGCGTTCGCCGTCGTTGCGCAAGGCATCGGCCAGGGCGTTGCCGATGGTGCCCAGGAGCGCCAGGCCCGCGATCGCCGCCACCAGCGCCGCCGGAAAGGCGGCGAACAGTCCGACCACCGTCGCGCCGAACAGGCCGGTGAGCAGGTAGAAGCCGCCTGCCCACATCGCCGCCGCATGGCGGCGCGCCGGGTCGGGATCGGCGTCGGGGCTCATGCAGATGGCCGCGGTGATGGCCGCCATGTTGAACGCGAAACCGCCGAAGGGCGCCAGCGCGATGCCGGCCGCGCCGGTCCAGCCGATCAGCGGCGACGCCGGCGTGGCATAGCCGTTGGCGCGCAGCACGGCCAGACCCGGCAGGTTCTGCGACGCCATCGTGACGATGAACAGCGGGATGCCGACGCCGACGATGACGGCCGGCGAGAAGGCCGGCGCGGTCCACACCGGTTCCGCGAACGACCAGGTCAACGCCCCGGCGCGCATCTGGCCGAGCAGCGCCGCGGCCGCGATGCCGGCGGCCAGGGTGCCGGGCACGGCGTAGCGCGGCCACAGCCGTCGCCCGAGCAGGAAGGCCACGATCATGACACATACCAGCACCGGGTTGCCGGGCACGACCTCGAAGGCATGCATGCCGAAGCGCGCCAGGATGCCAGCCAGCATGGCCGCCGCCAGCGAGCCGGGCAGATAGCGCATCAGTTTCTCGAACCAGCCGGTCGCGCCGCATACCGTGATCAGCACCGAGCTGAACAGGAAGGCGCCGATCGCCTCCGGCATGGATACGCCGTGCAGACTGGTGGCCAGCAGCGCCGCGCCCGGGGTCGACCAGGCGGTGAGGATCGGCGTACGGTAGCGCCACGACAGGCCAATGCAGGTGACGCCCATGCCGATGCCCAGCGCCCACATCCAGGACACCAGCTGCGCCGGTGTCGCGCCGGCGGCGTTGGCCGCCTGGAAGACGATGGCGGCAGAACTGGTGTAGCCGACCAGCACGGCAATGAAGCCGGCGACGATATGGGTGGGGCTGAAGCGATTGCGCATGGTCGGGGGAATCGGGTAAGGTGGCGGTCGTCCGGCGTGTGCGTTATGACGCACGCGCATCCTACCATGTGTGCGCTATAACGCACAAACCCGACGTGCCTGTCGCACGATCCGACCGCCGATGCCTACCGACCCATCTTCGCCGCCCCCATCCATCCATCCCGAGATCGGCACCGCCCTGAAGACCCTGCGCCGCCAGGCCGGCTGGAGCCTGGACGAAGCCGCGCGCCACACGGGCGTGTCCAAGGCCATGCTGGGCCAGATCGAGCGCGGCGAATCGAGCCCGACCGTGGCCACGCTGTGGAAACTGGCCGGCGGCTTCCGCACCTCGATCTCCGCCTTTCTCGATGCCGCTGCCGATGCCGGTGGCGATGCCTTGCCGCTGCCGGCCCGCGTGCGCGCCGGCGACATGCGCAGCCGGCCGGCGGCCGACCGCATGCTGATCGCGCCGCTGTTCGCCTACCATCCGCGCTTCGGCTTCGAGATGCTGGAACTGACCCTGCTGCCCGGTTACGAGCGCCTGTCCGAGCCGCACGCGCCTGGCGTGGTCGAACATGTCATGGCCATCCGCGGCAGCGTCGAGGTGCTGTGCGACGGCGCCTGGCAGCGGCTGGAGGAGGGCGATGCGCTGCGCTTCGCCGCTGACCTGCCACACGGATACCGCAATGCGGGCGATGCTCCGGCCGTGTTCCACAACCTGATCCACTATCCGCCCGGCTACCGCCCGGCGGACGGGTGACAGCGCCCGTCGCCCCGCAATCTGCCGGCCCTTCGCCGCAATGGCCTATCATGTGCGGCATTTCATTCACGGAAGATCCCTGACGATGAAGCGATCGCGCGCACTGCGGCTGGCCATCCCGGCCGCCATCCTCGCCTGGCTGGCGGCCGCCCACGTAATCGAAACGCGCCGCATCGCGGTCCCGATGCCGGCCGCGGCCAGCGAGCCGGCCCCACGTCTGGCGGGCGACGCCCTGGTGGAGGACGTGCGCGTGTTGGCAGCGCCCGACATGGAAGGGCGCAAGACCGGCAGCGCGGGCAACCGCAAGGCCCGCGCGCTGCTGGAAGCCCGTTTTCGCGCCATCGGCCTGCAGCCGTTCGGCGGCGGCTATGCGCAGCCGTTCTCGTTTACACGGCGCAGCATCCGCGGATTGTTCAGTGCCGACGGCAAGTTCGAGACGCATTACGGCGACGCCGCCAACATCATCGGCTGGCTGCCGGGCACCGCCGAGCCGGGGCGCTACATGGTGATCTCGGCGCACTACGACCACCTCGGCGTGCGCGGCGGCAAGCTGCATCCGGGGGCCGACGACAATGCCTCGGGCGTGGCGGCCCTGCTGGCGATGGCCGCCTGGTTCCGCGCCCATCCGCCGCGGCATTCGATCATCTTCGCCGCCTTCGACGCGGAAGAAATGGGCGTGCGCGGCGCGAAAGCCTTCTTCGATGCGCTGCCGGTGCCGAAGGAAGCGATCGCGCTCAACCTGAACCTCGACATGATCAGCAGCAGCGCCCGCGGCGAGATCTTCGCCTCCGGCCTGCACCATTATCCCTTCCTGCGGCCGCATGTCGAACAGGCGGCGGCGCTCCACACGGTGCGTGTCTTGACCGGCCACGACCGGCCGATGCCGCTGGCAGGGCTGGTGGAGAACTGGACCGGCAGCTCGGACCACCGCGTGTTCCACGAGGCCGGCATTCCCTATCTCTATTTCGGCGTCGAGGACCATCCCGACTACCACGCGCCCACCGACACCTTCGAGCGGCTCAACCGCGCCTTCCTGGCGCGCTCGGCCAATCTCATCCTGGAGGTGGCGATCGGTCTGGACCGCGACCTCGCCGCGATCGCGCGCAAGGCGCGCGGCTGATCTGCGACGCACCAAAGAAAAAGGGCTGCTTGCGCAGCCCTTGTTGCCGATGGAGCGCGGCGCGCTCAGCCGACCTGGATCGGCGTGACGGCCGGACGGCCGCGCAGCTTGCCGATAACCCACATCACCATGCGGAACACGAAACGCACCAGCACGATCGTCAGGATCGCCTCGATGAAGGTCACGATGAAGGCCGGGAAGGCCGTCCAGCGTTCCTCGCGGCGCTTGAACTTGGCCACCATGCGGTCGCGGGCGATCTCGATGCTGTCGTAGAACGACGGGATGACCAGCAGCGTCAGCAGCGTCGAGGTGATCGTGCCGCCGATGATCGCCACCGCCATCGGGCGGTAGAACTCGCCGCCCTCGCCGACGCCGATGGCCACCGGCAGCATGCCGGCGATCAGCGCGAAGGTGGTCATCAGGATCGGGCGCAGGCGCTTGCGGCCGGCGTGCATCAGCGCTTCCTCGCGGTCGGCGCCCTGTTCCTGTTCCTTGCGGGCGGCGTCGAGCAACAGGATCGCGTTCTTCGCCACCAGGCCCATCAGCATGATCACGCCGATGAAGCTCATCAGGTTGAGCGTGCCGCGCGTCATCAAGAGAGCCAGCACCACGCCGATCAGCGACAGCGGCAGCGACAGCATGACCGGCAGCGGCGCGGTGAACGAGCCGAACTGCATCACCAGCACCAGGTACATCATGCCGATGCCGGCCAGCAGCGCGGTCAGCATCGCGCCGAACACTTCCTGCTGGTCGCGCGAAGCGCCGCCGAGCTCGATGCCGAAGCCCGGGGGATAATCCATCGCGCGGGCGATCTTCATCGCGTCGGCGGTCACTTCGCCGGGCGAGCGGCCCTGCACGTTGGCCGACACCGCGATCACGCGCTTGCCGTTGGTGTGCTGGATCTGCGACGGCCCCTTGCCCATGGAGATGGTGGCGATCTGCTCCAGCGGCACCACCATGTTGCTGCCGGAGACGGCGATCGGCAGGCGCTCGATGTTCTCGGCCGAGACGCGGTCAGCCGGATGCAGACGCACCGCGACGTCGCGCGACTCGCCGGTCGGGTCGACCCAGTCGCCGACCTCGACGCCCGCGAACGCCACGCGCAGCGCCTGGGCCGCATCGTTGGCCGAGATGCCGAGCGCGTTGGCCAGGCCGCGGTTGAGCTCGATCTTCAGCTCGTCCTTCGGATCCTGCTCCGACAGGCCGACGTCGACCGCGCCCGGCACGGTCTTCAGCTTGGCCATGAAGTCGTTGGTGATCTCCATCAGCTTGCGCGAGTCCGGGCCGGAGAAGCGGATCTGCACCGGCTTCTGGGCGCCGTTGTTGAGGTCCTCCAGCACCACGTACTCGGCGCCGATCAGCTGGCTCATCAGCTTGCGCAGGTCGCCCGCCACCTCGGTGGCCGAACGCTTGCGCTTGGTGCTCTTGTCGATGTCGACATACACGCGGCCGCCGGTGGCGTTGACCGTGGTGTTGGTCGCCTTGGTTTCCGGGATCGTGCGGGCCAGTTCGGCGGCCTTCTCGACCTTCATGCGGTTGTATTCCAGGCTCGACGAGGCCGGCGTGCGGATGTCGATCGCCAGCGTGCCCCAGTCGGACGACGGCAGGAAGCTGGAGCCGCCGAACGTCTTGTGCAGGCCGATCGCGGCGACGAAGCTGGCCACCGCGATGAAGACCATCCACTTGCGATGGTGCAGCGCCCAGGCGATCACGTTGCCGTAGCGGTCGGCCTGGTGGTCGAACCAGGTGTTGAACTTCTGCAGCATCAGGCTGATGCCCTTCTTCGGCGCGGTGTGATGGCCGGGCGGATCGCCCCAGTAGGCCGACAGCATCGGGTCGAGGGTGAAGGAAATGAACAGCGACACCATCACCGACGCCGCCACCGTCAGCGCGAACGGACGGAACCACTCGCCCGACACGCCCGGCATGAAGGCCACCGGCAGGAACACGGCGATGATCGAGAAGGTGGTGGCCGCCACCGCCAGGCCGATCTCCTTGGTGCCGACCTGGGCCGCGGTCATGCGGTCGACGCCGCGCTCCATGTGGCGCACGATGTTTTCCCGCACCACGATGGCGTCGTCGATCAGCACGCCGATCGCCAGCGACAGGCCGAGCAGCGTCATGAAGTTGAGCGTGAAGCCGCACAGCCACACCGCGATGAAGGCGGCGACCACCGAGGTCGGCAGCGACAGCGCGGTGATCAGCGTCGAGCGCCACGAATTGAGGAACACGTACACCACGAAGATCGTCAGGCCGGCGCCGAACACCAGCGCATGGGTGACGTTGTACAGGCTGTTCTCGGCCTGCTCGCCGCCGTCCTGGGTGATTTCCAGTCTGGTGCCCTGAGGCAGGGTCTTGTTGACTTCCTCGACCACCTTGCGCACCTGCTTGGCGACGGTCGCGGTGCTCGATTCGCGCGAGCGGGTGACGGAGATGCCGACGTTCGGATTGCCGTTGCGCAGGCTGTAGCTGCCGACCTCGGCGAAGCCGTCCTCGGTGGTGGCCAGCTGGCCCAGGCGGATCACCTCGTCGCCGCGGCGGCGCACCACGATCTGCTCGAACTCCTGCGGCGACGGAATGCGGCCGACCAGGCGGATGCTCTTCTCGTCGAGCGTGCTCTTGATCTTGCCGACCGGCGCGGTGGTGTTCTGGTTGCGCAGCGCGTTGACGACCTCGGCGACCGAGACGTTGTATTCGCGCAGCTTCTCGGCACGCAGCAGCACCGACAGCTCGCGCTTGAGGGCGCCGCTGACGTTGACCGTGGCGACGCCGTCGATCGCGCGGAAGCGGTCGGCCAGCACGTCCTCGGCCAGGCGCGAGATCTCGGCATGGCTTTGCGAGGACGACGACAGCGCCATGTGCATGATCGGCTGGGCGGCCATGTCGAAGCGCTGGATCACCGGTTCGCGCATCTCGATCGGCAGCTTGTAGCGCACCGAGGCGATCGCGTTGCGCACCTCGTCGGTGGCTTCGATGATGTTCTTCTTGAAGATGAAGCGCAGCTGTATGAAGGCGCTGCCTTCGCGCGCGGTCGAATTGACCTGGTCGACGCCGGAAATGCTCTGCAGCGATTTCTCGACGCGGTTGACGATCTCGCGCTCGACGGTTTCCGGCGACGCGCCCGGATACGGGATGCTGATGAACAGCATCGGCTGTTCGACGTCGGGGCGTTCATTGACGCGCAGGTTCTTGAGGGCCAGCAGGCCCACGCACATCAGGGCGATGATGATCACGATCATCGCCATCGGGCGCTTGATGCTGAAATCGGAAAGGAACATGTTATTTCTCCGCTGCGGCTGCCGACTTGCTCGATGCGGTGGCCACGGCCGCGGCCGGGGCCGGCGGCTTGGCCATTTCCACCTTCTGGCCGTCTTTCAGCGTGGAACCGGGGTTGCGCACCACGCGGTCGCCGTTGGCCAGGCCGCTCTTGATCGCGAAATCGCCGCGGCGCTGGTCGCGCTCGCCGACGACCACATCGACCTTCTTCAGGGTGTTGCCCTGGATGCGCCAGGCATAGGCCTTGTCGCCGGCGCGCACTAGCGCGTTCTCCGGGACTGTGACGGTCGGCGTGCTGGCCGTCTCGATGCGGCCTTCGGCGTACAGGCCGGCCACGCGCGGCTGCTCGCCGCCGCCCAGGGCGACCAGCACCTGCACCTGGCGGGTGGTCGGGTTGGCCGAGGCATCGACCCGCTTGACGGTGCCGGTAAAGAGCGTGTTGCCGTAGCCGTTGACGCGGAAGCTGACCGGCTGGCCCGGCTTGATCATGCCGATCTTGTCGGCGGAGGTGAAGCCCTCGAAGCGCATGGTGGACGGATCGACCACCTTCACCAGTTCCTTGCCGATCGCGGCGGTGTCGCCGGCGGACACCTTGCGGTCGCTGACCACGCCGTCGAACGGCGCGCGCACTTCGGTGCGCTGCAGGTTCTGGCGGGCCGAGGCGGCGCGCGCCTTGGCGGCGACCAGGTCGCTCTGGGCATTGTTGCGGCGGGTTTCCGCGTCATCCAGCGCCTGCTGCGAGGCCATGCCGGACGCGCGCAGCGTCTTGAGGCGTTCCAGCTGGCGTTCGGCCTGCTCGAAGGCCTGGGTCGACGCGCGCACCGACTCGTTGGCCGAGGCCATGGTGTCGCGGATCGAGGTGTCGTCAAGGCGCACCAGCAGGTCGCCCTTCTTCACCGGTTCGCCGTTTTCCTTGAGCACCTGCAGCACCACGGCGGAGATCTCCGCGCGCAGGTCGGCGCGACGCTCGGGCTGGATCGAGCCGGTGATCACCGGGCCGGAGGCGACGGAATTGGTCTGCACCGTCAGCACGTCCTCGGGCGTGATGATGACCGGACGGTCGGCGGCCGCGCCGGCTGTCTTGCCCGCGGCGGCCTTGTCCGGACCCTGCGGGCCCTTGTTGCAGGCGGCAAGCGATGCAGCGATGGCGAGAACGAGAAGGGTGTGGCGCAACATGGTGAAGCCTCCGATAAACGATCGTTGTTCTGGTGCGGCTGCAGCACGCCGGCGGGCGCCGGAGCGGCTGCGAGAGCGAGCGTGTCGTTGCCCCTACCGGGAGTGTCTATTGACACCTCAGCCAGACGCGACGTAATGCGGATGCATGCGCGGGCTGCCGGATAGCCGTCCGATGCCGGACGCGCAGGCGTGCGCGGAGAAATGGCCGGTATCGGAGACGGAACTGTAGCGCAGTTCGATTGCGCAATGGCGTAAACGCGACGAATTGCGGAAAAGCTGCGTCAAATGCACGAAAAACCGGAGCGAACGGGATGCCAGGATCGGGCATCCGATCTTCATGGGGAGCCCGGCGCCGGCTGGCGCCGTCTCAGGCGAGGGCCGCCAGCGCCGCGGCCGGGATCTCCGGTGGCGGGGCGAAGCGCCCGGGCATCTCTTCGATGGCACTGATGCCGATGAGGTTGGCCAGGCGCGACTGGCATAGCTGCAAGGCGTCCTCGTCGGCCGCCAGGCGCAGCCAGACTTCCAGGCCGTGGCTACCCAGTCCGGCGCGCAGCTTGCACAGGACGATGCCGCCGCGGCGCACCACCTGCAGCGCCGCTTCGAGCGTGCCGATGGCGGCATCCGCATCGATGGTGAAGCGCAGGTCGATCTCGGCGGGGGCGGGGAAGCGGTCGAAGGAGTCCATGTGCTCCACTATAGTGGGGCGGGGCGAAAATAGGATTCCAAAGATTGTCCGGAAACTCCACTTCTGAAGAATGAATTTTCTGTAATGTGGCTACAATGGGAAGAAAATTCCCCTGCATGGCGAAATCATGGAAAAACATCCGCCCATCGACGATACCGACCGCCGCATCCTGCGCGAGCTGCGCCGCGACGGCCGGCTCAGCAATGCCCGCCTGGCCGAGCGCATCGGCCTGTCCACCACTCCTTGCTGGAACCGTGTGCGCGCACTGGAGGAAGGCGGCGTCATCGAGGGTTACACGGCGCTGCTGAGCCAGCAGGCGCTCGGCCTGCCCGACACCGTGATCATCGAGGTGACACTGGAGCGCCACGACGACGACATGCTGGAGAAATTCGGCCAGGCCCTTGCCGGGCTGCCGGAAGTGATGGAAGCCTACCTGCTGACCGGCGAATACGATTACCTGATCAAGGTGGCGGTGGCGGGCACTGCCGGTTACGAGGAATTCCTTCGCCGCAAACTGTACAAGCTGCCGGGCATCCGGCACAGCCGTTCCACCTTCGTGCTGCGCTGCCTCAAGAAAGCTCACTCGGTCGAGCCCTAGGCGGGCTGGCCGGACATTTCCTCCGGCGCCGCGGCGACCGCAAGCGCGAGAGGTACTTTCGGTATACGATCCGCGCTTAACAGTTGCCTTGAAGGAATCTGCCGTGTCCCAGCCACCGCTCCCGCCGATCCATCCTCCCGTCCTGGTGACGCCGCGGCTGACACTGCGGCCGATCGATGCGCGCGATGCGGCCGACCTGTTCGCGATCTTCTCCGATCCGGACGTGATGCGCTTCTGGAGCTCGGCCGCCTGGACCGACATCGGCCAGGCGCACGACAGCATCCGCGCGACCATCGCGGGCTATGCGGCCGGCGATGCGATGCGCCTCGGCGTGGAGTGGGAGGGCCGCGTGGTCGGCACCTGCACGCTGTTCGACATCAGCCCCACCAACCGGCGCGCTGAAATCGGCTATGCGCTCGCGTCGCGCTGCTGGGGACGCGGGCTGATGCACGAGGCGCTGTCGCATGTCCTTGACCATGCATTCGGACCGATGGGATTGCATCGCATCGAGGCCGACATCGATCCGCGCAATGCGCCGTCGGCGCGCACGCTGGAACGGCTCGGCTTCCTGCGCGAGGGCACCCTGCGCGAACGCTGGATCGTCAACGGCGAGATCTCCGACACGGCGCTCTACGGGCTGCTCGCGCGCGAGTGGCAGTCGCGGCGCGAAAAAAAATCCGCCGGGCCGCAGGGCGGCGGGGCGGAGAATTCCGGTCAGGGTGGGACCGGGGGAGAGTAAGGGCTGGGGCTCAGGCCACGCGCACTTCGATGCGGCGCGGCTGGGCGTGTTCTGCCTTCGGAATGCGCAGCTTGAGCACGCCGTGCTTGAATTCGGCGCTGGCCTGGTTGCCGTCGAGGTCACGCGACAGCGTGAACACGCGGCGATAGCGCGGCAGCCGCACTTCTGCATGGTGGGACGTCATGCCTTCCGGCGCATCCACGACCACGTCGCCTTCGATCGTCAGGCTGTCGGCCTCGATCTGCAGGTTCAGCTTGTCCTTCGGTACGCCGGGCAGGTCGGCGAACAGCGTGATGCCGTTCTTGTCCTCGATCACGTCCACCGGCGGCAGCAGGGTCTGCTCGCGCAGGCGGGCGGCGTGCTTGTCCTTGCCGTTGTCGTGGCCGTCGTTCGGACGGGTCAGCTGGGTGTTGTCGCTCATGATCTTGCTCCTTCGTCGAATGTGTTCAGTGCACGGAGATGCGGCGCGGCTGCACCGATTCGCGGCGCTTGACGCTGACATGCAGCACGCCGTCGCGGTACTCGGCAGACACGCCGTTCGGATCGACGTCGTCGGGCAGGTTCACCACGCGGCGGAAGCGGCCCGCGAAGCGTTCGTTGATATGGACCGCGGCCTGTTGCTGGTCGCTCGCCAGATCGTCCTTGCGCTCGCCGGCGACGGTCAGCACGCCGCGCTCGAGGTTCACCTCGATGGTGGCGGGATCCAGGCCGGGGGTGAAGGCATAGAGCTCGACCGATTGCGGCGTGGTGCCGATGTTCAGCGCCGGAAAGCCGCCGCGACCGATGCCGCGGATGCTGGGCTCGACGTCGAACGCGCGCTGGAGCTGGCGATGCAGGGTGTCGAGTTCATCGAAAATGTCACGGGGAAACATCGATCGGTACATGATTCCGTCCTCCATTGCGATTGGGTGGTTGGTTGCCGACCGGTCGTTGCCGTCGGCCTCGGTTCCGGAGATAGGAACCGGCCGGACGAATTTCAAGGGGCTTGATTTTCGGCCGTGCCGCCCATAGTTGCGCGCATGACCCGGCATCCTGCCGACGGCGCGGACGATGCCCCGCCTCGGCGCGGCCATGCCGACCCCACGCACCGGCGGCGCATGGAGGCGCCAACCCATGATGCACATTGTCTGCCCGCACTGCCACGCCACCAACCGCTTGCCGCAGGAGCGCTTGGGCGAGGCGCCCGATTGCGGGCGCTGCCATCGTCCGCTGTTCGACGGCCGGCCGGTCGAGCTCGATGCGGACGCGTTCGAGCGCCATCTGGAACGCAGCGATCTTCCCTTGCTGGTGGATTTCTGGGCGCCGTGGTGCGGTCCCTGCCGCATGATGGCGCCTGCCTACGCGCAGGCGGCCGCGCAGCTCGAACCGCAGGTGCGCGTGGCCAAGATCAATACCGAGGAAGCGCAGTCGCTGGCGGCCCGCTACGGCATCCGCAGCATCCCGACACTGATGCTGTTCCGCAACGGTCGCGAGATCGCGCGCCAGGCAGGGGCGATGGGCACAGCCGACATCGTGAACTGGCTGCGCTCGGTCTCGCGCTGAGGCCCGCCGCAACGCACGGCGGCCGCCGCGCGTATTGTCATTCCGCCAGGCGACGTATCCTGCATGCGTCGCTACAATCGAGCCACCGCATTCACAGGGCGCCGCGATGGCGCCCGCCGCCATGCAGACCGAAACCTACGAAGACAAGATCCGCCGCGTGCTGGCCGAACTCGGCATCGACGAAGCGCGCATTGCGCGCAAGTGCCTGCCGTTCTGTACCGAACCATCCGACCTGGTCGTCGCCGAGGCCGACGCGAACGGCCGCGAGTACCTCCTGGTGCCGGCGGCGGCGCGCGCCTGGCAGGCGATGAAGCGGGCCGCCGCCGAGGATGGCGTCGTCATGGAACTGGTGTCGGCCTTCCGCAGCGTCGAGCGTCAGGCCGAGATCATCCGTGCCAAGCTGGACCGCGGCATGGCGATCGACACCATCCTCACCCTCAGCGCGCCGCCCGGCTACAGCGAGCACCACACCGGACGCGCCATCGACGTCAACACGCCGGGCTGCGAGCCGACCGAGGAACCCTTCGAGCACACCGATGCGTTCCGCTGGCTGGCGCGGCGTGCGGATGGCTTCGGGTTTTCGCTGTCCTATCCGCGCGGGAATGCACTCGGCTTCATCTACGAGCCGTGGCACTGGTGCTACCGGGGAGAGGGCTGACGGAGGGGCGGCGGGTGGTCGCCGCATCGGTGCGGCGCGGCCGGCCGCGGGACGCCGCGTCATGAACGCGAAGTCGCAGAGATGCCGCCGAGCGCGGCTGCTCAGCGCCGCGCCAGGAAACGCTCCAGGCGGTCCGCGCCGTGCGCCAGACGCTCGGTCGAACTGGCGAAGCACCAGCGGATGTAGCCCTCGCCCTCGTCGCCGAAGGCGCTGCCCGGCGCCAGTCCCAGTCCCGCCTCCGCCACCAGGCGCTTGCACAGCGCCAGCGTGTCGCGCTCGCCGTCGACGCGGAAGAACAGGTACATCGCGCCCTTCGGTGTCGGTGCCGCGATGCCGGGCATCGCGTTCAGGCGCGCATGCAGGAAGTCGCGCGCGGCGCGGTAGCGCTCGACGGTGTGCGCGATGACTTCCTCGCCGCGTTCCATGGCCACGATGCCGGCCTTCTGTACGAACACCGGCGCGCAGGAGGTGTTGTATTCGATCAGCTTGCCGAGATCGGCCACCAGCGGCCGCGGCACCACCAGCCAGCCCAGTCGCCAGCCGGTCATCAGCCAGGATTTCGAGAAACTGTGCGCCGAGATGATGCGATCCTCCGGCTCGGCGAGATCGAGGAAGGACGGCGCGCAGGCACGCTGCCCGGCGGGCTCGGCGCACACCTCGTACACCAGGCGCTCGTAGACATCGTCGCCGACGATCCAGATGCCGTGGCGGCGGCAATGCGCCAGCACCGCTTCCTGCTGTTCGCGCGTGATCACCCAGCCGGTCGGGTTGTTCGGCGAATTGAGAAGCACCGCCTTCGTGCCGGGCGTGAGCGCATCGAGCAGGCGCTGCAGGTCCAGCTCCCAGGTCTGGCCGAACCGCAGCGGCACCCGTTCCACCTGCGCGCCGAGGATCTTCGGGATTTCCACCAGGTTGGGCCACAGCGGCGTGACCGCCACCACGCGGTCGCCGGGCGCGATGATCGACTGCGCCAGCAGCATCAGCGCCGACACGCCCGACGAGGTCACCGCGATGCGTTCCGCGTCGACCGGGCGGTGCAGCCCGCTCATGTAGGTGGCGATCGCCTCGCGCAGCGGCGGGATGCCGTAGTTGCTCGAGTAGAAGGTGTCGCCGCCGTCGAGCGAAGCCTTGGCGGCGTCGCGGATGAAGGCGGGCGTCACCTGGTCCGGTTCGCCGAACCAGAACGGCAGCACGTCGGGGCGGCCGATGCCGGCATTGGAGACTTCGCGGATGCGCGATCCGCACAGGTCGTGGACGGTCGCCCGCGCGACCGGGGCGGCAGTGCCGGGAGTCAGAAGCATAGGATGATGCGGTTGGCGAGGTCGAGCATGAAGGACGGTTGCAGGTAGGCCATGAACGCCGCCGCCAGCACTGCGGCGAGGGCGATGCCGAGCAGCAGGCGCTTGAGGGCGGGGTGCATGTCCGTTTCCCGGCGTCAGGCCATCGCGGGCTTGGCCCGCACGATGGCCTGCTCGCGGATCGGCAGGTTGACGAGGGCGGCGAACACGCCGAGCGCGATCGTGATCGCCCACACGGTGTCGTAATTCCCTTCCTTCGTGTAGAGATAGCCGCCGAGCCACACGCCGAGGAAGCTGCCGACCTGGTGCGAGAAGAACACGAAGCCCGACAGCATCGACATGTGCTTGAGGCCGAAGATGCCGGCGATCACGCCGTTGGTCAGCGGTACGGTCGACAGCCACAGGAGGCCGATGGCGCAGGCGAAGATCCACACCGACCATTGCGACAGCGGCGCCAGCAGGAACAGCGAGATCGCGATGGCGCGCCCGAGGTAGATCGACGACAGCAGATAGCGCTTCGGCAGGAAGCCGCCGAGCTTGCCGGCGTAGTACGAGCCGAAGATGTTGAACAGGCCGATCAGCGCCAGCGCCATGACGGCGACGTTGGGGTCCATGATGCCCTTGTCCTTCAGGTACGCCGGCATGTGCACGCCGATGAACACCACCTGGAAGCCGCACACGAAATAGCCGGCCACCAGCAGCTGGAACGGACGGTAGCCGAAGGCTTCCCGGGTCGCATCGAGGATGCTCTGCTGCGGCCCGTGGCCCTGCTGGGACGGCTGCTCGCGCAGGACGAAGGCCATCGGCAGCATCACCAGCGCGACCAGCGCCGCGAGGATGAAGAAGGCGCTCTGCCAGCCGGTGTGCGTGATCAGCTGCTGCTCGACGGGCATCATCACGAACTGGCCGAAGGAACTGGCCGCCGACGAGATGCCGAAGGCCCACGAGCGCTTGGCTTCGGGCGCGCTGCGGCCGATGATGCCGCTGACCGCGCCGAACGCGGTGCAGGCCAGCGCCGCGCCGATCAGGATGCCCGAGCCGACCACGAACGCGGTCGGCTGCGCCACCAGGGCCATCCACAGCAGGCCGCCGACATAGAACAGCGCGCCGGCGATCACCACGCGCGCGGTGCCGAAGCGGTCGGCCGCCATCCCGGCGAAGGGGCCGAAGGCGCCCCACATCAGGTTCTGCAATGCCATCGCCAGCGAATAGGTCTCGCGCGTCCAGTCATGCGCCTGCGAGATCGGCTGCAGCCAGAAGCCGAAGCCGTGGCGCACGCCCATGGAAAGGGTCAGCACCAAGCCGGTAGCGATCAGGACGGTTTTCAGGTCGGGTTGGCGGGAGGCGGTCAGCATGGCGGGAATCCGGGCGGGCGTTGCGAAGGGAGAAATCGAGTGTAGCGCAATCAGCAAAGGCAGGTGGCCCGCCGGTCCCGACGGGCCAGGCCGGTGCCGCGCGCTTCCCGTCAGTCCTCGAAGCGGTGCGCGGCCGGCGCCTCGATCATCATGTCGGCGGCCGGATGCGCGACGCAGGGCAGGATCCAGCCGGCCGCACGTTCCTCGCGCAGCAGACCCGGCCACTCGATCCGGTACTCCACGGTGCCGGAGGTCATCCTGCACATGCAGGTGCGGCAAGTGCCGTTGCGGCAGGAGCGCGGCAGCACGATGCCGGCGTCTTCCGCCGATGCCAGCAGCGGCCGGTCGCCGTCGGCGTCGAACTGCCACTCCTGCGGCAGGAGGACGATGCGGTAGCGGGAGGCGGTCATGCGTGGATGCTGGCGGAGGGCGCGGTCATGTGCGAGCGCCAGTATAGCCGGGGCAGGCTGCCGGCGCGCGATGCCGGTTTGCGTGCGGGCAAACGGCAGGCGCGAGCAATGCCCGCGCGCTCGTGTCCAACGCTCACCATGGATGAATCGCGCCTGTACATCGGTTGCGCCGGCTGGGGCCTCAACAGCGCGGTCGCGGAACGCTTCCCCGGGGAAGGAAGCCACCTCGAACGGTATGCCCGCATCCTGCCGGCCGTCGAAATCAACTCCTCGTTCTATCGTCCGCACAAGCCGGAGACCTATGCGCGCTGGCGCGACGGCACGCCGCCCGGATTTCGCTTCTCGGTGAAGCTGCCGCGCGCGATCACCCACGAGGGGCGCCTCGTTGCGTACCGCGAGCCGCTGGAACGCTTCGCCGGCGAGGTGGCCCATCTCGGCAGCAAGCTCGGCTGCCTGCTGGTGCAGTTGCCGCCATCGATGCCTTTCGATGCCGGCGCGGCGGATGCCTTCCTGGCGGACCTGCGCGCGCGCCTCGACGTGCCGACGGTGTGCGAGCCGCGTCATGCCGGCTGGTTCGGCGAGGAAGCCTCCGCGCTGCTGGCGCGCCATGGCGTGGTGCGCGTCGTCGCGGATCCGCCTGCGGTGCCGCATGCGCCGTTGCCGCGTCCGGCGCCGACGGTGTATTTCCGCCTGCATGGCTCGCCGCATGTCTACCATTCGCGCTATGACGACGAGCTGCTGGCCCGGGTCGCGGGAGAATGCCGCCGCCATCTCGCCGCCGGCCGACGGGTGTGGTGCATCTTCGACAATACGGCCTCCGGTGCCGCGCAGCCGAATGCGTTGCGGCTGGCGGAAATGTGCGCCGACACTTCCGGTACCTGACGGCGCATCGATTCAATGAGCTCCGGCATGAAGACGCTCAGCTTGCCAGGCGTGCCGCTCAGTCTGTGCAGGAATCGTTCGCGAACGCAGAGGGCGGGCCCAACCGACTGAAGAAATAGGAAGCGATTGGGTTGGCATAATGACAATCGCGCCACGCCCGAATACATTCGACGTCATCCATTACCGTCAACGTTGCACGAAGGTGCAGCAGCATTCCAGGGGGCAAGATGCGCGTTTTTGACGTCGTTGTTCGGTGCGCGTGCGCGGCAGGGCTTGTCATGGCGGCGCTGTCCGCACAGGCCGACGCATCGGGCGCCACATCGCCATTGCCGGTCGAGATATTTGCACAGCGTCCGGTCTATGCGATGCCGAGGCTGTCGCCGGACGGAGCGCACTTCGTCGTCAGGCGGCGCACTGCCATCCGCGATCAGGATGTCGCGATGATCGTGGTGTACCGCACGGATGATTTCTCGCCGATTTCCGAAGTCCGCCTGCCGTTTGGCCAGACCCCTGTCGGTTTCCATTGGGTCAGCAATCGGCGTCTCGCAGTGAGCATCGGCAAGGAAATCGGTGCGCTGGAGGCGCCGCGGGCGACCGGCGAAATCATGGCGATGGATATCGACGGCACCAGCCAGGAATACCTGTTCGGGTACAACATGTTCGCCAGGTCGCGTCGGGGCACCGCCTATGGCGACGATTACGGCTTTGGCCGCGTCGACGGCATTTCCGAGGCGCGCGACGACAAGATCTTCGTCGCCGAGCACAAGTGGAGCGACACCGCCAGCTCCACGCTGCTTTACGCGATCGATGCGCGCAAGGCCACGCGCAAGCTGCTCGCGCGCGTCGGCCAGCCGGATGCGCGCTTCATCGTGCAACGCAACGGACTTCCGCGCTTCGCATATGCATGGAACAAGGACGGCAGCCTGGTGCTGCTGCGAAACGAGCCGTCCACGAACCAATGGGATCAGGTCAACGCGGATGACACCGGAGTGCACCGGCCGCTCGCCTTCAACCGCGACGATTCGCGGTATTTCGCCCTGCTGTCGAAAGACGGCGGTCCCGATATGCTGATCCGGCAGGACATGGCATCGGCACATGCGGTCACGCTGGGCAGCGACCCGGTCGGCAGCATCGACATCATCGAGTGGGGCGTCAGGGCACATGCCCCGTTCGGTTACACCACGCAGGTAGGCATTCCACGATTGCACTATGTCGAAGGAGCCGGCGAGGAAGCGAAGCTGCACCAGGCGCTATCCGTGCAATTCCCTGACAGCTTCGTATCCTTCGAATCCTTTTCCGACGATGGCGGCAAGCTGCTGTTCAATGTCAGCAGCGACCGCGATCCGGGAGGGTACTACCTGCTGGACCGCAAGACGATGCGCGCCGAGTTCCTGTTCGCCAGCCGCCCCTGGGTCGACGCGGCCACCATGGCGGAACGGCGTCCGGTGAGCTTCACGGCACGCGATGGCCTCATGCTGCACGGCTATCTGACACTGCCGCGCGGTCGGCCCGCTACCGGCCTGCCCCTAGTGCTGCTTCCGCATGGCGGCCCGTTCGGCGTGGCCGACACCTGGTTCTGGGATGACGACGCGCAGTTTCTTGCCAGCCGGGGGTATGCGGTTCTGCAGGTGAACTTCCGGGGTTCCGGTGGCCGCGGGAAGCATTTCACCGTTGCCGGCCATCGCGAGTGGGGCGGCAAGATCCAGGACGACCTGATCGACGGTGTGCGCTGGGCGGTCGCACAAGGGATTGCCGGCGCAGGACGGGCCTGCATCGTCGGTGCAAGCTTCGGAGGCTATTCCGCCGTGATGGCAACCATCCGCGAACCAGCCATGTTCCGTTGCGCCGTCGGCTTCGTCGGCGTGTATGACCTGCCCAAACTCATGGAATACGAAGAAAAGACCTCCAGCAAAGCCGGCATCGGCTACATGCGCAAGACCCTCGGCAGCGACATGGACGAGCTGGCCAAGCAGTCGCCGGCGCGCCTGGCCGGCTCGGTGCAGGTGCCGGTTTTCCTCGTGCACGGAGAAGAAGACAAGATCGCCCCCTTCGACCAGGCGGTGGCCATGCGCGATGCGCTCAAGGCAGCCGGCAAGCCGTTCGAATGGATGGCCGTGCCGGGTGAAGGGCACGGCTTCTACCGCGAGAAGAACCGGGCCGAGTTGTACCGCCGCATCGAGGCATTCCTGGCACGGCACCTGGGACGATGACGCGGCGATGGCCGCCGTTGCGTTCATGCAGCCGGCCATCGCGATACCGTACCCACGATGGGATCGGATGCTGCAAGCGAAGAGACAATCGCCAGGACAAGGACGCCTGGCCCGTCAAAATATGACGGCCGGGATGCCCGGACTTGCATGAGCGGGCGCTCACGGTTACCCTTCGCGACGCATTTTTACATGTCAACAAGACCGGGACGCTGGCGCCGGGCGCCGCAGTCTCCGGCTCACCTTACTTTCGGGGAATCATGTTCAGCAATCCTTCCATGTTGCGGCTGGCAATCGCCGCCATCGTCGTGCCTGCCGCCATGCAGTCTGTCGCCCTCGCACAAACCGCTGCACAGCCCGGCACCCAGACGGTCGCAACGCTCGTTCCGGTCGAAGCGTTCGCCCGCCATCCGGTTTACAAGAGGCCGCGGCTGTCACCGGACGGCAAGCACGTGGCGATCACCCGCCGCACCAACATCAAGCAGCGCGATGTCCAGATGATCGTCATTTATCGTACCGGCGATCTGTCCGTCGTCTCCGAGACGAGGATGCCGCACCGGATGATGCCGGCGGACTATTACTGGGTGAGCAATTCGCGCCTCATCGTCAGTATCGGCAAGGAGTTCGGCTCGTTCGAGGAGCCGATGCTCACCGGCGAGATCATGGCGATGGACCTCGATGCGAAGAACCAGCAATACCTGTTCGGCATGAACATGCAGACGATGTCCCGGCGCGGCGATGCGTATGGCGGCGACGACTACGGCACCGGGTTCGTCGATGCCATTTCCGAAGCGCGTGACGACAAGGTCTTCGTCGCCGAACACAAGTGGGGCCAGAACGTCCGCTCGACGATGCTGTACGCGATCGATTCGCGCAAGGGCACGCGCAAGCTGGTGGCGGAGGTCGGTTTCCCGCGCGCGCGCTTCGTCGTGCAGCGCGACGGCACGCCGCGTTTCGCCTTCATCTGGAGCAACGATGCCCACAATGTCCTGCTGCGCAACGATACGGCATCGGGCCAGTGGAAGGAGGTCGATGTCGAGGATGGCGCCGTTCCGCGACCGATCGTCTTCAACGGCAACGATTCGGCATATTTTTCGCGCCTGTCTGCCAAGGGCGGACCGGACACACTCGTGCAGAATGATCCGACCGGAGCCGTCACCCGGGTGATCGCCAGCCACCCGGTCGGCAACATCGACAGGATCGAGTGGGGGCCGCGTGAAGCCGCGCCGGTAGCCTACGCCACCAGCGTCGGCATACCGGCACTGCAGTACGTCGACCCTGCCTCGCCCGAAGCACAGCTGCACAAGGACCTGGCGGGGCAATTCCCCGGCAGCTATGTCTCCTTCGAATCGTTCTCCGACGACGGCAGCAAGCTGTTGTTCAGCACGAGCGCCGACCGCGACCCGGGCGCCTACTATTTCCTCGACCGCAAGACCGGCAAGGCCGACTTCCTGTTCGCGACCATGCCGTGGATCGATCCCGCGCGGGCGGGCGAACGTCGCCCGATCATGTACAAGGCGCGTGACGGCCTCGAGCTGCACGGCTACCTGACACTGCCGCCTAACAAGCCGGCGAAGAATCTGCCGATGGTGCTCATGGTGCACGGCGGCCCGTTCGAGCAGACCGACGACTGGTTCTGGGATACCGAGGCGCAGTTCCTTGCCAGCCGGGGCTATGCCGTGCTACAGGTGAACTTCCGCGGCTCGGGCGGTCGGGGCAGGTCCTTCATCGTTTCCGGCTACCGTGAGTGGGGCGGCAAGATCCAGGACGACCTGATCGACGGCGTGCGCTGGGCGATCGGCCAGGGCGTTGCCGATGCCGGTCGCATCTGCACGTATGGCGGCAGCTTCGGCGGCTATTCGGCCGTGATGTCGACGATCCGCGAGCCCGGCATGTTCAAGTGCGCGATCGGCTATGTCGGTGTCTACGACCTGCCCCTGTTCATGAAGCGCAAGGAAGAAGACCGCACCCGGTCGATCCCGGTGTATTTCCGTCGTACGCTCGGCGAGGACCGTGCCGAACTGGCGCGCCAGTCGCCCGCGCTGCAGGCCGACAAGATCACCGTGCCTGTGTTCCTGGTGCATGGCGAGGAGGACGAGATTGCGCCGTTCGAGCAGGCCAAGGCGATGCGCGACGCGCTCAAGGCGGCCGGCAAACCGTTCGAGTGGATGGCGGTGCCCGACGAAGGGCACGGCTTCTACAGCGAGAAGAATCGCCTTGAGCTTTACAAGCGCATGGAGGAATTCCTGGCAAGGCATATCGGCCGGTAACCCGGAGGCCGGGGCGAGAAGCCCCGGCATGGCAGGCTCGCCGGATGGAACAACGGCCGCGCAATTGCGCGGCCGTTGTCATTGGGAGGGCGGAGAAATGCGCAGGGTCAGCGCGGCACTACCGGATTGCCCGCCGGCCAGTCGGTGTCGCCGATGCGCTTGAGGGTCATCTCGAAGGTGCGCAGCGGCTCGCGACCCTGTGCCACGTAGTCGCCCACTTCATGCCAGGTGCCGTCCTTGACGGTGGCGGTGTAGCGGACCACCGCGTTCGGCCCGGCAGGCACTTCCCAGATGAAGCCGTCCGGCGTCGGCCGCCAGCTGAAGTCTCCGGCCTGGCCCCGGTGATGGGCGCGCAGGTTGTAACTCTTGGTCTGCGGATTGTAGGAGACGATGCCGAGCGCGTTGAAGCTCATCTTCCCGTCGGCCTCGTAGCCCCGTCCCTCGATCACCTTGATGGCGCCATCCAGGAAGGAGCCGACGCGCTCCGTCTGCGTGATGGTGTGCTTGCCGCCGTCGGGGAGCACGGTGGTCGCCGTACCGCGCCAGATGCCGTCCATTTGCGCGAGGACTCGCATTGCCTCGCGCTGCGCGGCCTCCTGCGCGGCGGCATCCGGGCGCCCGTGCTGCGCACCCGCGGCAAGCGGGACGAACAGCAGCAGGCTGCAGGCAAGGCGCTGGAACAGGGTGGGCATGGCAGGTCTCCTCGTGTGGGGTGTGATGGCGCTGCCAGCATAGGGGCACCGGCGACGCGCGGCAAGCAGGGCGCGACGAACCGTCACGCGCGGTCGCGAAACGTCGTCAGGCCGCCGCCAGCGTCCTCGCCAGCTCGTCGCCGACCGTCTGCATGAAGGCCCTCACGCGGGCCGTGTTGCGCAAGTCGGGGTGAGTCAGTATCCACAGCGGCGTCTGCAGTTCGTCGATCGGCGCCGACAGCGCCACCAGGCCATCGGTATCGCGCGTCACGAATTCCGGCAGCAGGGTCACGCCGATGCCTGTGCGCAGCAGCGCCAGCGCCGCCGGGAAATGGTCCGCGCGCACCGCCACCGACGTGTCCGGCACGTTGGCCTGGATCCAGCGGTCATAGCTGCGGTCGCGCACGCCGCGCTCGAAGCAGATCCACGGCAGCGTTTCCGCCAGCTCGGCGACCGGGCGCAGGCGCGGACGCCTGGCGCCGCCCAGGAAGGGCGCATCGCGCCAGGCATAGATCCGGAAGCGCACCTCGCCGACGCGGCGGCCCACCAGGTAATCCGGCACCGTCGGCGACATGCGCACCGCGATGTCGGCCTCGCGCTGCGACAGGTCGACGCGCTCGCGTGCGGTCAGCATCTCCACCTCGATCTGCGGATGGGCGCGCCGCATCGCCGCCAGCGCGCGCGGCAGCAGGTGCATCGCCAGCGTGTGGGCGGTGGTGATGCGCAGGTTGCCGGTCAGCCGCAGGTCGCCGCCGATGACGCGCCGCTCCGCCTCGGCGATCAGCGGCTCGCACTGCTCCGCGGCCTGACGCAGGATGTCGCCGGCCTGCGTCGGGGCATAGCCGTTGCGCAGCCGTTCGAACAGGCGCACGCCGAGCCGCTCTTCCACGGCGTCGATTCTCCGCAGCATGGTCGAATGCGTGACGCCGAGGGCGCGCGCCGCGCCCGACAGCGAACCGTGCCGCGCCACGGCCAGCACGTAGCGCAGGTCGTCCCAGTCCAGGTTCGATCCTGGCGAGGCTGGCTGATCGTGGGTGTGCGTTTTTGCATACATGGTTTGCATTTTCGGACCTTCGATGTGCGCAGATTAACACCTACACTGCAGCAATCCAATCGGATCGCCACCAGAAGAGGAAGGAAAGCATCATGCACACCGATACGACCGCCGCCCCGGCCCGCCGCCCCGGCATGTCGTGGCAAGTCCTCCTTGCACAGTTCTTGCGCCGGCTGTCCCGGGAGCATGCAGCCGCGCGCATGGCGGCGGATGCGCCCGCCGCGATTGCCGCGCAGGCGGCGCAAGGCCACATGCCGCGCCATCGCAGGATGGGTGCCTGGGAATCGTTCGCCGGCTTGCGCGCCGCGGAACTGCTCGATTGCTGCCGGGCCGCCCGCGGCGGTGACGCAGGGAACGCGGGCGGCGCGGGCGGAACTGCCGCTCGCCTGTCCGAAAACGGCTAGACGCACTCCGGCGCGGGGCGTATAACGCCTGCATGACCGCGACCACCTCCTCCCATCCCGTCGCCGACCGCGCACTGTGCTACCGCGCGCTGGTCGCCCGCGATACCCGTTTCGACGGCGTGTTCTTCACCGGCGTGCGCACGACCGGCATCTATTGCCGCCCGGTGTGCGCCGTCAAGACGCCACGCGAGTCCTCGTGCGAATTCTTCGCCAGCGCCGCCGCCGCCGAGGCTGCGGGCTTCCGCCCCTGCCTGCGCTGCCGTCCCGAGCTGGCGCCCTACGCGGTGCAGCAGAATCTCGCGCACGCGGTATGGCAGCGCATCGCCGCCGGCGCGCTCAACGGTGGCGATGTCGAGCAACTGGCGGGGGACGTGGGATTGTCGTCGCGGCAGCTGCGCCGCGTCCTGCTGCAGCATTTCGGCGTGACGCCGGTCGAGCTGGCGCAGACGCAGCGCCTGCTGTTCGCCAAGAAGCTGTTGCAGGAAACCAGCCTGCCGATGGTGGACGTCGCCTATGCCGCCGGCTTCGGCAGCGTGCGGCGCTTCAATACTCTGTTCGCGCAACGCTACCGCATGGCGCCGACGGCCGTGCGCCGTGCGGCCGGCACGGAACGCAGCGGCGATGCGCTCACCCTGCGCCTGGCCTACCGTCCGCCCTATGCCTGGGATGCGCTGGCGCGCTATCTGGCCGGCCGGGCCATTGCCGGCGTGGAGACGGTGCAGGATGCCGGCGGTACGCTGGCCTACGGCCGCAGCGTGCATCTCGACGGCTGCAGCGGCTGGCTGCGCATTACCCACCTGCCGGAGCGGCAGCAGCTGCAGGCCGAGATCGCCACCACGTTGTCGCCGGTGCTCATGCCGCTGGTGGCGCGCCTGCGCAGCCAGTTCGACCTCGATGCCAATCCGGCGGCGATCGCCACCCATCTCGGCGACGATCCCTTGCTGGCACCGGCGATCGCGCGCCATCCCGGCCTGCGCGTGCCGGGTGCTTTCGATGCATTCGAGCTCGCGGTGCGGGCCGTGCTTGGCCAGCAGGTCAGCGTGGCCGGCGCGACCACGCTGTCGGGTCGGCTCGTCGAACGATTCGGGGAGGCGTGCGGCACGCCGCTGCCCGGCGTCGCGCGGCATTTCCCCGCGCCGCACGTGCTGGCGCAGGCTGACGTCGATGCGATCGCCGCGATCGGCCTGCCCGGCAAGCGCGCGGCGGCGATCCGCAACATCGCCCGCTTCGCGCTGGAGGGCGGATTGCGTCCGCGCGCGGGTTGCACGCTCGACGAGGCGGTGGCGGCGCTGAAGACGGTGGAGGGTATCGGCGCATGGACCGCGCAGTACATCGCGCTGCGGGCATTGCGGTTTCCGGATGCGTTCCCGGCGGGAGATCTCGGGCTGCAGAAGGCGGCAGCCCGGGACACGGGGGACGACCGGCTGACCGAGCGCCAGCTGGCGGCGCGGGCGCATGCATGGTCACCCTGGCGCGGCTACGCGGCGCTGCTGTTGTGGCAGCCGGACTGAGGAGCGCCCGACAGTCAGGCGCAAGGCGCAAGCGCTTCCTGCCCGCATGGGCGGGCAGGAAGATGTCGGGGATGCTTGTTCAGGAGGCTTGCTTACTTGCCGACCGGGTTGGACGGTTCGACCGACGAGTTGCGGGTTTCGCTGGCGGCCGGATTCGGGGACACGGTGTTGCTCGGCGCATTGCCGACGCCGGTCGGATTCGGATTGGTGCCGTAGCTGCTGTCGGTCGAGCTGCCCTGCGTGGACGAAGTGCCGGTCGACGAGGACGATCCGGAGCCCGTGCCGCTGCCGGACGACGAGGACGACGAAGCGTCCGGCGAGGTCGACGAGGACGTGCCGCTGCCCATCGCGCCGGAGCCGCTGGTGCTGCCGGACGACGAACCCGTGCCGCTCGGCATGCTCGACGACGAGCTTGCGCCCGAACCGGTGTCGCTGCTGCCCGACGAGCTCTTGCCCATGTTGCCGCATGCGGTGAGCGATAAGGCGCATGCCAGGAGGGCGATCCATTTAGACATAAATTTCTCCTTGTGATTGAAGTGCAGCGCGTGCGTGCGCCAGAGGTCGACTGTTGCGTGAAGATAGAAAGGCTGGCTTGCCAAAAGTTCCACATTGACGCCAGGCATTGCGGACGGGCACCGCCATCGCGAGGCCGCGCGCATTGCGCGCTTGCGCGTCGCGGGGGGATTGCGTGAAGACGGAAGCGCGATCGACCGCAGGACGGCCCGGTGCACCCGGGCGGCAGCCGATGCGCGCTGCGACAGCCGGGGCGGCAGGAAGAGGAAGTTAGCTCAGAAGCGGCGGCGCAGGGGATCGGGCTTCTTGTGCACGCCCGACAGCTTCTCGCAATAGGTCTTGAGCGCGCGCAGGCGCCGCAGGGCGACCCGGCGCAGCAGGCGCGCCGCGATCCACTCGGCGCAGCGGCCGGCGAAGTCGCCACGCCCGGCCACACGGTAGCAGACGCTGGCCACGCTGACATGGTCGCCGCGCGCCTCGAACATCCATGATTCGGACAGCGAGGCCAGCGGCGCCGGGCCGCTCACCATCTCGATGTCGATGCGCGAGGGCGGCACGATCGCGGCGAAGCGCGCGACGATGTGGAGCCCGCGGCGGACGCGCACGAGCAGCGGATTGCCGGCGCGGGCCAGCACCGGCAGGCCGTCCGGCGTATCCATGTTGTCGTGGTACGGGTCCCACTCGATGCGCACGGCATAGTCGTGCGACACCTTGTAGATGGTGTCGCGCGGGACACGGACAGCGATTGCGTCTTCGATGATGGCCATGGCGGCGGGCTGGATTGCGGAGCGGGCGATTGTAACCCGGTTATTACCCGTTTCGGCCGGACGGCCACCCGCCCGGGGCGCGGGCCCGGGCGGCTGCCACGGGGCCGCGCGGACAGGTGGTTACTTCAGCAGGCGCAGCGCGAACGGATAGCGGTAGGCCTGACCCTTGGAGGCGGCCATGGCGCCGACGATGCAGAGGATGAAGTTGGCGATCATGATCAGCGGGAACAGCAGCATGCCGATCAGCACGATGGTGAGGGCCGACGCCACCACGCAGGCCAGCGCGATCGTGATCTGGAAGTTCAGCGCTTCCTTGCCCTGGTCGTCGATGAAGGGCGACTCGTCCTTCTTGATGAGCCAGATGATCAGCGCACCGACGAAGAAGGTGAAGATGCCGAGCAGGTGCGCGAGCATCGCGATATTGCAGTCGTCCTTGCTGGGGGCGGTTTGCGGCAATTGGTCCATCGACGTGGTCTCCCTGGGTTGAAAGCGGCGGCGCGCATCGACGATGCGCGTCGGCCGCAAATGGCTGCGCCGGGGCCGTCCCGCCGGCGATCATCGCCATCGGGCCGGCACCGTGGCGCACGCGGATCAGGCCGCCTTGCGCGCGGCCGCCTTTTTGGCCACTGCCTTCTTGGCGACGGCTTTCTTGGCCACCGTCTTCACGGCAGCGGTCTTGGCAGCCGTCTTCGCGGCGGTCTTGGCGGCGGTTTTCGCAGCCGCCTTCTTCGCGGCCGGCGCTTCGGCGGCCTCATCCTTGGCGGCCTTGCCCTTGGCGGGCGCCTTGGCCTTGCGCTCCTCGAACTCGAAACTCACCTTGCCGTCCTTGCCGCGCACCAGGAAGGCCTTGAACGGCCGGCGCGTGCGCTGCGAGATGAAGCCCGGCAGCAGGTCGGTGCGACCGTCGTTGAGCAGCTTCTGCATCTGCTCCGGCAGGATCTCCTGCTGCAGGATGATGCGGCCGCTGCGGAAGTCGCAGGTCTTCGGCTTGGCGACGGTGTTCTCGCACACGTAGGCCAGGCCGAGTTCGTAGACGCCCGCATTGCACTTCGGGCACGGCCCCAGCGGCGTCTGGTCGGAAAAATCGACTTCCTCGCTGTGGCCCTCGTCATCCTTGGCCTGGCCGAAGTCGAACTCGAGCTTGTAGTTCTTCGCATCCTCGTCGCGCACGATGCGCAGGATGGCGGCGAACGGACGGCCCATCTTCGAGCGGAAGCCCTGCAGCGGGCCGATCTCGCGCTTCTGCAGCAGCTCCTCGACCTCAGCCACTTCGAACTGGCGGCTGCCGGGGATCTTCGAGATCGAGAATTCGCACTTGGTGCAGGCGAAGCGGCGATAGTTCTCCTTCACCGTGCCGCCGCAGTTCGGGCAGGGCGTGTGCAGCGTCGCGTAGTCGCCGGGGATGGTGTCGTTGTCGTATTCCTTGGCGCGCTTGACGATGATCTGGGTCATCTGCGCGATCTCGCGCATGAATTCCTCGCGGCTGATGCGACCCTTCTCCATCTGCGACAGCTTGTATTCCCACTCGCCGGTCAGCTCGGGCGCGGTCAGTTCCTGCACGCCGAGGCCGCGCAGCAGCGTCATCAGCTGGAAGGCCTTGGCCGTCGGGATCAGCTCGCGGCCCTCGCGCAGCAGGTATTTCTCGTTGAGCAGGCCCTCGATGATCGCCGCGCGCGTGGCCGGCGTGCCGAGGCCCTTGCCGGCCATCGCCTCGCGCAGGTCGTCGTCGTCGACCAGCTTGCCGGCGCCTTCCATTGCCGACAGCAGCGTCGCTTCGGAATAGCGCGCGGGCGGTTTGGTCACCAGGCCGTTGGCCACGACCTTCTCGGTCTGCACCTTCTCGCCCGGGGCGACCGGCACCAGCGTGCCGGAGTTCTCGTCTTCCTTGCCGTCCTTGCCGTCGGTCTGCACGGCGGCTTCCTTGCCGTAGATCGCCAGCCAGCCCGGGTTGGTCAGCACCTTGCCCTCGGTCTTGAACTGGTGGCCCGACACCTCGGTGTAACGCGTGGTGATCAGGTATTCGGCCGCGGGGAAGAACACCGCCATGAAACGGCGCGTGACCAGGTCGTAGAGCTTCTGCTCCGGCTCGGACAGGTTCTTGGGCGCCTGGCCGGTCGGGATGATGGCGAAGTGGTCGCTGATCTTGGCGTTGTCGAAGATGCGCTTGTTCGGCTTGACCCAGCCGCTCTTGAGGATCTGCTTGGCGAACTGATGGTAATTGTTGTTCTCTGCCAGTACGTCGAGCGTCTGCTTGACCGTGTCGAGGTAATCCTCGGGCAGGTGGCGCGAATCGGTACGCGGATAGGTCAGCACCTTGTGCTTTTCATAGAGCGCCTGGGCAAGTCCGAGCGTGTTCTTGGCCGAGAAGCCGAAGCGGGCATTGGCCTCGCGCTGCAGGCTGGTCAGGTCGAACAGGGCCGGCGACAGCTGGGTCGACGGCTTCGATTCCTCGGTGACGGTACCCTGGCGGCCGCGGCAGGCGGCGACGATCGATTCGGCGGCGGCACGGCTCCAGAGGCGCTCGGCGCGCTTCTCGGGATCGGCCTCGTCCTTCTTGAATTTCGTGTCGAGCCAGCGGCCCTCGTAGATGCCGGCGGCGCAGACGAACTCGGCGCGCACTTCCCAGTAGTCGCGCGGCACGAAGCCCTTGATCTTCTCCTCGCGCTCGACCACGATCGACAGCGTCGGCGTCTGCACGCGGCCGACCGTCGTCAGGTAGAAGCCGCCTTCCTTCGAATTGAAGGCCGTCATCGCGCGGGTGCCGTTGATGCCGATGAGCCAGTCGGCTTCCGAGCGGCAGCGCGCGGCGTCGGCCAGCGGCAGCATTTCCTCGTCGTCGCGCAGGCGCTTGAAACCCTCGCGGATCGCGGCAGGGGTCATCGACTGCAGCCACAGACGCTTGATCGGCTGCTTGGCCTTCGCGTACTGCGCGATCAGGCGGAAGATCAGTTCACCCTCGCGCCCGGCGTCGCAGGCATTGATCAGCTGGGTGACGTCCTTGCGCTTGATGAGCTTGTTGAGCACCTTCAGGCGGGTCTCCGTCTTGGCGATCGGGTTGAGCGCGAAATGCGGCGGGATGACCGGCAGGTGGGTGAACGACCACTTGCCGCGCTTGACTTCGTATTCCTCGGGCGCGCCGATCTCGACCAGGTGGCCGACGGCGGACGACAGGACATACTCGTCGGATTCGAAATACTCATCGTGCTTGGTAAAGCCGCCGAGCGCCTTGGCGATGTCGCTGGCGACAGAGGGCTTCTCTGCGATGATGAGGGTCTTGGTCATGATGTTCTTCTCAAAAGGGGGCGGCTGGGCTCGTCGCCGGGCAACGTCGCGCGTTGCCGGATCGGCAACATGCGCTCGATGCATATTTATATAGTGGCGTTAAGCGGCCAATGATAAGCGCGTTACGCAGCAATCCGCAAGCAAGCAGGACAGGCGCGGCAAGCGCCCACCTGCGCTGCAAATGGCATGTCCCCGACATGGGGATGGATCGCCGAAACAAAACGACAAATGTCGCGGGAGGGGAGCGGTCAATGCAGCAGGCGCGGCTCGTCGTCGTCCTCGTCGTCGACGAAGAGTTCGTCGAAGATGAGGCCATCCGGTTCCATGCCCTGGCTCCAGAGCACCATCAGGACGATGATCTTGAGCTTGTCGAGCGACATGTCCTCGCTCATGGCGGCAGCCAGGGCGCGCTCGATGACGATTTCTCGTTGCATCGGCGTGATGATCTTGGCCGATTCGAGGAACTGGATGATGCCGATCGCTTCAGTGCCGAGCGCGTCGATCTCGCGCGCGACATAGATGCGCGTGCCGAAGGAAAAGGCGGTTTGCTGGGGGAACTGGTCGGAGAACTCGCTGTTGGTTTCGGCCAGGTCGGCCAGCCAGTCGAGCGCTTCGGAGATTTCGTCTTCCTCGAATCCGACGGCGGACAGTTTCCTGACCAGCGCCTCGGGGTCCGGGCAGGCCTCGGGACGATAGTAGGTCTCGTAGAGGTAGACAAGGACGTCGAACATGGTCTTACTTTATCGCTAAGGGTGGGCAGGCACAAGCGCTGATTGCAGGACCGTCCACAAAAAACAAGGGGATTCGCGGCGCGGGCCTGATGCGCGGCCCATGGCGAGGCGTCACTTGTCGGGAACCGCAGGGTTCATCCGGGAAGACGCCGCAGGGAGGGGAAAGTTCGGTCAGCAGAAAAGTTGTTCTGAAACAAGAGCTTGCAGCGCGGCGAGGGCGCAGTGTATCACGATTCAGGCGAGCCGCCGTACGAGGCCGCCCGGCAGGGTTTCGATGCGCCCGTCCAGTTCGAGCGCAAGCAGCTGGCCGGCCAGCTCGCCGATGGCAAGATCCATGCGCCGGGCCAGGTCGTCCGGGGCGACCGGATCATGGCCCATGGCGGCGAGTAGCGGATGGCAGGAGTCTGCCTGCGCGGATTCGGCGCCTGCTCCCGCCGCAGCAGGCGCGGGGCAGCGATCGCGTACCTGGCGGCTGGCCGGCAATTCCTCGAGGATGTCATCCACGCTGTCGACCAGCTTGGCACCTTGCTTGATGAGGAAATGGCAACCCTTCGCCAGCGGCGCATGGATCGAACCGGGAATCGCGAACACGTCGCGGCCCTGCTCTGCCGCCATGCGCGCGGTGATCAGCGAGCCGGATGCCAGTGCCGCTTCGATGACCAGCACGCCTTGGGACAGGCCGCTGATGATGCGGTTACGGCGGGGAAAATTGGCGGCGATCGGCGGCGTGCCGAGCGGATATTCGCTGACGATGCAGCCATCGGCGGCGATCGCGTCCGCAAGCGCGCGATGACGCGCCGGATAGACGATGTCGGCGCCGGTCCCGATGACCGCGACCGTCGATGCGTGCCCGCGCAGCCCACCCTGATGGGCTGCCGCGTCGATGCCGGCGGCCAGGCCCGATACCACCGTCAGTCCGGCCTGGCTCACGGCTTCCGCGAAGGCGCTCGCAGTGGCGCTCCCCTGGACGGTGGCATGCCGGCTGCCCACGATGGCGAGGGCCATGTTGTTCAGGAGTGCGATACGCCCGCGGGCGAACAGCAGCAACGGTGGATCGGCGACTTCGAGCAGTGCGCGCGGATAGGCATTGTCTGCCAGCGTCACGAGGTGGTTGCCCGGCTGCGAGAGCCAGTCGTTCGCCCGGTCGATCAGCGCGCGCAGCTCGTCCGGCGGCGGCGCCGCAACGAGGCGCGCCACCCGGTCGGGAACGGCGTCGCGCAGGGCGCAGAGAGGAGCGGAAAAGATGTTGCCCGGCAGTCCGAAGGCTGCGAGCAAGGCGTGCGCATCGTCGCGGCGCACGCCGCGCGTGTACGCCAGCCGCAGCCAGGCGGCCAGGCTGTCGCCGTCCGCCATGCGGGCTTATTCCGGCGAGCGGGCGGCGTCGCCGGTACGGACCGCATCCGTCACTTGCATGACGAGGCCGTAGGCGATGTTGTCGAACAGGCGGAAGATGAACACGGTGCCGTATTTTTCATCCGGCAGGGCGACGGTGTTGCGGTCGCCGGTGCGGTCCTTTGCCATGCGGCCGGCGCGGTAGAGTTGCAGCACGGAGCCGAGATCGAGGCCGTCGGCCTTGCCGCGGTTGATGGCGATGATCTGGTTCTGGCCGGCATGCGTCACGCCGCCGTAGATCGACACCACGCGCGCATCGACCTTGCTGTCCGGCGCATGCGGCACGTAATTGAGGATCGGCGTCGGCGGCACCGGCAGCAGGCGGTCGCCCTCGCCGATGTCCTCGCGCGAATTGACGACCACAAAGGTGTGGACCTCGCCGGCGGCGCTCGCTTCGCGCTCCAGCTTGACCGTGCCCAGGTAGGCCGACTCGTGGCCGATGACCTTGCGGGTTTCGGGATCGCGCAGCGGCCTGGCGGGACGGAACACCTGGAAGGACGTGCCGCCCTTGAGGTCGCCGCGCACATAGGCCTTGTCGCCCTTGGACAGGTACACCCGGCCTTCCTGGGTCGCCATGATGTGCGGCGCGGCCTTGAGCTCGTCTTCCTGCACGATCAGCGGCTGCGACAGGAAGGGTTCGATCACTCCGGAGGGGATGGTGGTGATCGCCTCGCTGTTGCGGACCGGCTGCATGCGGTTCTGCGGCGACATCTTCACCGTCGGCAGGCCCGACGGGTCGGTCGCGACGTTGCTGCCGCCTTCCCCGGCCGGCGATCCCAGGCGCAGGCGGCCGGCGGCGCGGTCGAAGTAGACGATCTGGCCGGGATAGATCCAGTGCGGATTGCGGATCTCTTCCTTGTTCATGCCCCAGACGGTCGGCCAGCACCACGGGTTCTGCAGGAACTTGCCGGAGATGTCCCAGAGCGTGTCGCCGCGCACGACCTTGTGCTGGTCGGGGGCGTTCGGCAGGAACTGACAGCGCGACGAGCCGGTCTCGGCAGCAGCCATGGCCGCCAGCGGAGCGGAGAGCGCTGCGAGCGCGACGAGGCGGGTGGCTATGCTAAACTTTTTCATTGGGCGATCCGGTGTGCGCGACGATGGACGCCACGTCAGCGGAAGCGGGGCAATGTGTTGCCGGCGCGACCGGAGATTCGTGACATGACTTGTCAAATTGAATCAAATTCTGCCCATAAATCCTTGAAACAGCAAGAAATGCCCAAATTCACATTTGGACGTTTGTTGCACAAAAGCCGTAAGCCAGTATGCCCCTCCTGAATATCCTCCGCTACCCCGATCCGCGACTGCACAAGGTTGCCAAGCCGGTCACCGTGTTCGACGAGCGCCTCAAGCGCCTGGTCGCCGACATGGCCGAGACCATGTACGACGCGCCTGGCGTCGGCCTGGCGGCGACCCAGGTGGACGTGCACGAACAGGTGATCGTGATCGACGTGTCCGACGCCCACGACGACCTGAAGGTGCTGATCAATCCCGAGATCGTCTGGTCCAGCCAGGACAAGCAGGTCTACGAGGAAGGCTGCCTGTCGGTGCCCGGCATCTACGACGGCGTCGAACGGCCGAAGCAGGTGCGCGTGCGCGCGCTGGACGCCGACGGCAAGCCGTTCGAGCTCGAAGCCGACGGCCTGCTGGCGGTCTGCGTGCAGCACGAGATGGACCACCTGAAGGGCAAGGTCTTCGTCGAATACCTCTCGCCGCTCAAGCGCAACCGCATCAAGACCAAGCTGGTGAAGGAAGAGCGCGAGCTGCAGCGCAACCAGAAACGCCCGGCCGTCCGCTGACCGGCCGGCGACGACGACAATAACAATCCTGCAAGACGCCGCGCGCCCGCCGCGCCGCGCACCTCCGCCATGAACGTCATCTTCGCCGGTACCCCGGAATTCGCCGCCGTCGCCCTGCAGTCCCTGCACGAAGCCGGCTTCGCGATCCCGCTGGTGCTGACCCAGCCCGACCGTCCCGCCGGACGCGGCATGCAACTGCAGGCCTCCGCCGTGAAGCAGTATGCCCAGGCGCACGGCATGCCGGTGGCACAGCCGGTGTCGCTGCGGCTGGACGGCAAGTATCCCGATGTCGCGCGCGAGGCGCACGCACTGCTGCGCGCGACGCCGCACGACGTGATGGTGGTGGCCGCCTACGGCCTGATCCTGCCGCGCTCCGTGCTGGACATCCCGCCGCGCGGCTGCATCAACATCCATGCCTCGCTGCTGCCGCGCTGGCGCGGCGCGGCGCCGATCCATCGCGCGATCGAGGCTGGCGACGCCGAGACCGGCGTGACCATCATGCAGATGGAAGAAGGCCTGGATACCGGCCCGATGCTGACCATCGGCCGCCTGCCGATCGCCCCGGACGACAGCACCGGCAGCCTGCACGACAAGCTGGCCGCGCTCGGCGGCGAGATGATCGTCGATGCGCTGCGCCGCCTGGAGCAGGGGGGGCTGAGCGCCACGCCACAGCCGGACGAGGGTGTCTGCTATGCCGCCAAGATCGCCAAGGAAGAGGCGGCCCTCGACCTGCGCCAGCCGGCCGAGGTGATCGGCCGCAAGATCCGCGCGTTCAACCCGTTCCCGGGCGCCTTCGCGACGTTCGGCGGCACGCCGGTCAAGTTCTGGCGGGCCCTCCCGGAACAGGCCGGCGGTCCGGCCGGCAAGGTGCTGGCGGCGGATGCCGACGGCATCGTGATCGCCTGCGGCGGCGGCGCCATCCGCGTGCTGGAGCTGCAGAAGCCAGGGGGCAAGCGCCTCCCGGCGGGCGAATTCCTCAAGGGTTTCCCGCTGGCCGGCGGCATGTTCTCCCTGCCGGAATCGGCCTAAGCCAGGCTACCTCAAGGTCTAGCGGGAGCCTCCGGCAACCGGAAGATGCAGGCCCGAGGGGAGGAGCAGGTAGTGCAAGATATTCATCGTTTGCATAACTCATATGATGAATCGAAATTGGCGGAATATCTTTCGCATCCCTATACTTGCATCTGTCTCCTCCATGTCTCCTCCTTTGATATGGACTTAAGCCCGCTCCCGTAGCGGGCTTTTTTTTCGCCCGCATACCGCAACGTCCCTGTCGGGCAGCGAGGGGGGGGCTGCCTTCCGCATTTCGGCAGTGCCTCCGGCATGTCCGCTTCCATCTGGCATGCCCTTTCCCTTCCCCGCTCCCTTCCTTTACGCAAATCCTTGATCCAACGTATAATTTTCGCAGCGCCGATTTGATTGCAAAGTCAAACCCAGCTTGCGGGCGCCGGAGGGCCTACGAAGCCTGCTCCGAACAAATACTGCTAAAGCGGATGCCCCAGACCCGGACCCGCCTGCGCAGTCCGGGTTTTTTGTTTTCCGAATTCCATTTGATGCCAACGGCGGCATTCCGCCTGCGCCCACCGATACGACGACCATGAAACGCGATCCCATCTCCGCCACCGAGGCGCTCCTGCGCGACCTTCTTTCGCAACGCATCCTGATTCTCGACGGCGCGATGGGCACCATGATCCAGCGCTACAAGCTGACCGAAGAGGATTACCGCGGCGAGCGCTTCCGCGACTTTTCCGTGCCGGGCAAGGAGCTGTTCCTGAAGGGGAACAACGAACTGCTGACTCTCACCCGCCCCCACATCATCCAGGAGATCCACGAGCAATATCTCGCAGCCGGCGCGGACCTGATCGAGACCAATACCTTCGGCGCCACCAGCGTCGCCCAGGACGACTACCACATGGCGCATCTCGCCTACGAGATGAACGTCGAAGCAGCGAAGCTGGCGCGCGCCGCCTGCGACAAATATTCGACGCAGGACAAGCCGCGCTTCGTCGCCGGCGCGCTCGGCCCGACGCCGAAGACCGCCTCGATCTCGCCTGACGTCAACGACCCGGCGGCGCGCAACGTCACCTTCGACCAGCTCGTCGCCGCCTACCACGAGCAGACCCGCGGCCTGGTCGACGGCGGCGCCGATGTGCTGCTGGTCGAGACCATCTTCGACACGCTCAACTGCAAGGCGGCGCTGTTCGCCATCGACCAGTATTTCGAGGAGACCGGCCGCCGCCTGCCGATCATGATCTCCGGCACCGTGACCGACGCGTCCGGCCGCATCCTGTCGGGCCAGACGGTGGCCGCGTTCTGGCACTCGGTACGCCATGCGAAACCGCTGACCGTCGGCCTGAACTGCGCGCTCGGCGCGGCGCTGATGCGCCCGTATGCGGAAGAGCTGTCGAAGATCGCCGACACCTTCGTCTGCATCTATCCGAACGCCGGCCTGCCCAACCCGATGTCCGACACCGGCTTCGACGAGACGCCCGACGTCACCTCGTCGCTGCTCAAGGAATTCGCCGAGAGCGGCTTCGTCAACATCGCCGGCGGCTGCTGCGGCACCACGCCCGACCACATCCGCGCGATCGCCGACACGGTGCGCGGCATCGCGCCGCGCAAGCTGCCGCATGCGAACCACACGATGAAGCTGGCGGGCCTGGAGCCCTTCGTGATCGACGACGACTCGCTGTTCGTCAACGTCGGCGAGCGCACCAACGTCACCGGCTCGAAGGCGTTCGCGCGCATGATCCTCAACGAGCAGTACGACGAGGCATTGTCGGTGGCGCGCCAGCAGGTCGAGAACGGCGCCCAGATCATCGACATCAACATGGATGAGGCGATGCTCGATTCGGTCGCCGCGATGACGCGCTTCCTGAACCTGGTCGCATCCGAGCCCGACATCGCGCGCGTGCCGATCATGATCGACTCGTCGAAATGGAGCGTGATCGAGGCCGGGCTCAAGTGCGTGCAGGGCAAGGCGGTGGTCAATTCGATCTCGCTCAAGGAAGGCGAGGAGGAATTCCTGCGCCAGGCGAAGCTGTGCAAGCGCTACGGCGCCGCGGTGATCGTGATGGCCTTCGACGAGCAGGGCCAGGCCGACACCTTCGCGCGCAAGACCGAGATCTGCGCGCGCGCCTACCGGCTGCTGACGGAGAAGATCGGCTTCGCGCCCGAGGACATCATCTTCGACCCGAACATCTTTGCCATCGCCACCGGCATCGAGGAGCACGACAACTACGCGGTCGACTTCATCGAGGCGACGCGCTGGATCCGCCAGAACCTGCCGCATGCGAAGGTGTCGGGCGGCGTGTCCAACGTCAGCTTCTCGTTCCGCGGCAACGACCCGGCGCGCGAGGCGATCCACACCGTGTTCCTGTACCACGCGATCCAGGCCGGCATGACCATGGGCATCGTCAATGCCGGCATGATCGGCGTCTACGACGATCTCGATCCGGAACTGCGCGAGCGGGTCGAGGACGTGGTGCTCAACCGCCGCAAGGATGCGACCGAGCGCATGATCGAATTCGCCGCCACGCTCAAGGCCGGCGGCAAGAAGGAAGAAGAAACCCTCGAATGGCGCAAGGAGCCGGTGCAGAAGCGCCTGGCCCATGCGCTGGTGCACGGCATCACGCAATGGATCGTCGAGGACACCGAGGAGGCGCGCCAGATGTTCGCGCGCCCGATCGAGGTGATCGAGGGTCCGCTGATGGATGGCATGAACATCGTCGGCGACCTGTTCGGCCAGGGCAAAATGTTCCTGCCGCAGGTCGTGAAGTCGGCACGCGTGATGAAGCAGGCGGTCGCGCACCTGGTGCCTTTCATCGAGGAAGAGAAGAAGCGCAGCGGCGACAGCAAGCCCAAGGGCAAGATCGTCATTGCGACCGTCAAGGGCGACGTGCACGACATCGGCAAGAACATCGTGTCGGTGGTCCTCCAGTGCAACAACTTCGAAGTGGTCAACATGGGCGTGATGGTGCCGTGCTCCGAGATCCTGGCCAAGGCCAAGGCCGAGAATGCCGACATCATCGGCCTGTCCGGCCTGATCACGCCGTCGCTCGAGGAGATGGCGCACGTGGCCAAGGAAATGCAGCGCGATCCGCATTTCCGCATGATGAAGATCCCGCTGCTGATCGGCGGCGCCACCACCAGCCGCGCGCATACCGCGGTGAAGATCGCGCAGAACTACGAGGGCCCGGTGGTCTACGTGCCGGACGCGTCGCGCTCGGTGTCGGTGGCGCAGTCGCTGTTGACGCCGGAGCAGCGCGAGCAGTACATCGCCGACATCGCCGCCGACTATGAGCGCATCCGCGCCCAGCATGCATCGAAGAAGGCGGCGCCGATGGTGTCGCTGGCGGCCGCGCGCGCCAACAAGGCGAAGGTCGATTTCACCGGCCGCCATGCGCCGGTGAAGCCGAAGTTCATCGGCCGCCGCATGTTCCGCAATTTCGACCTCGGCACGCTGGCCAATTACATCGACTGGGGACCGTTCTTTCAGACCTGGGACCTGGCCGGCCCGTTCCCGGCGATCCTCAAGGACGAAGTGGTCGGCGAAGCGGCCACCAAGGTCTACGAGGAAGGCCGGGCGATGCTGCAGAAAATCGTCGAGGGCCGCTGGCTGACCGCCAACGGCGTGATCGCTCTGCTGCCGGCCAACACCGTCAACGACGACGACATCGAGATCTACACCGACGACACGCGTGAGGAAGTCGCCTTCACCTGGTACGGCCTGCGCCAGCAGACCGAGAAGCCGGTGATCGACGGCGTGGCGCGTCCCAACCAGTGCCTGGCCGACTTCGTCGCGCCGAAATCCTCGGGCATCGCCGACTATGTCGGCCTGTTCGCGGTGACCGCCGGCATCGGCATCGAGAAGCACGAGAAGCGCTTCGAGGAAGCCCATGACGATTACTCGTCGATCATGCTCAAGGCACTGGCCGACCGCCTGGCCGAAGCGTTCGCGGAGCACCTGCACGAGCGCGTGCGCAAGGACCTGTGGGGCTATGCCGCCGACGAGCAGCTCTCCAACGAGGAGCTGATCCGCGAGGCCTACCACGGCATCCGCCCTGCGCCGGGATACCCGGCCTGCCCGGAGCACACCGTGAAGGCGGACATGTTCGCCCAGCTCAACTGCGAGGAGATCGGCATGGAGCTGACCGAATCGTTCGCGATGTTCCCGGGGGCGTCGGTATCGGGCTTCTACCTCGGCCATCCGGAGGCGAAGTACTTCACGGTCGGCAAGATCGGGACGGACCAGCTCGAAGACATGGCGCGCCGCCGTGGCGTCTCGAAGGAGCAGCTGGAGCGCTGGCTGGCGCCGAACCTGTAAGTCCGGCGGGCGCCGCTCCGGAAGGGGGCGTCGCGCCGCGGGAAGGGGAGCGGCGGCAACCGGCAACGGCCTCCCGGTGCCGCGGCGCACGACGCTATTGCTGGGCCGCCCTGGCGATATTGTCGCTCCAGGCGTAGGCATCCATCTCGATCTGGTACAGCTCGTCGGCGGACATGCCGAATCGTTCCAGCATCGGTCCGAGCAGCGCGCCGTCCTCGTCGATGTGCTCGAGGGCTTCGGCCAGCTTGAGCAGCTCGCCATGGAAGCCGCGGCGCGACAGCAGGGCGCCGGCGACGTCGTCCACCACCGGCACCTGCTCCAGGATGTTCTCCATCGAGACGCCGAACAGCGTATCCATCAGCGACATGATGCCCACCGTGAAGGCGGTGTCGGCGACGTCTCGCCGCTCGGGGTGCAGGCGTTCCGCCAGCAGTTCCATCAGCTTGCCGCGCGTGGCGGCCAGCGTCAGCAGCGGCGTCATGCTGCGCCCCTTCTTGCACGGCTCCGCGTAGAGCATGATCTGCAGCCAGCGCTGCAGCTGCACGCGGCCGAGCACCATCAGCGCCTGCGCCAGCGAGGTGATGCGGTGGCGCATGCCCACCGCCGGCGTGTTCACCAGGCGCAGCAGGTTGATGCCGAGCGCCACGTCCTGCTTGATCGCCCGCTCGATCGCCGCGTCGTCGGCATCGGACTGCACCAGCGACAGCAGCTGCATCACCGCCATCTGCGACGGCGACAGCTTGCGGCCGGAGAGCACCGACGGGCGGGCGAAATGGTAACCCTGGAAATAATCGAAGCCGAGGTCGAGGCAGACCTGGAACTGCTCGGCCGATTCCACCTTCTCCGCGAGCAGCTGCTTGCCGATGGCGCGGAACTGCGGCGTGAGCTTGAGCAGCGCGGACAGCGGCATGTCGCGCAGGTCGAACTTCACGATGTCGATGTGCGGCAGCAGCAGCTGCACGTCCTCGGTATCGGCAATCACGTCGTCGAGCGCGAAGGTGAACCCGTCCGCGCGCAGTTCGGCGATGCGGGCAAGCACCTCCGGCGTGGCCTTCACCGTCTCGACGATCTCCAGCACCACGCGCTCGCGCGGCAGGAAGTGGAAGATGTCGCTCATCAGGACGGCGGCATCGACATTGAGGAAGCCGCGCGCATCGCCGATCACCTTTTCCAGCCCGAGCTGGGCGGCATGCGCGATGACGGAGGCGGTCGCCGACAGGTCGCTGGTGATCTCGGCCGGACCGGTCTCGGCATTGCGGAACAGCAGCTCGTACGCGAACAGTTCCTGCTGGCGGTTGAGGATGGGTTGCCGCGCGAGGAAGAACTCGCGCACGCGCAGGCTGCGCGGCGGTGTGTCGATGGCGGCGGCGTTACCGGTCATGTGGGCGCGGAGGGGTGGGCGGAGCCGGAAAATCGGCTCGCGTTACTGTAGCGCATTTTGCACGGCCGAAACGGATTTCCCGTTGTGCACCGCAGCCATGCCGGCCGCCCCTCTGCCGCAGGCCGGCGGTGCCGGCGGCCTGTGGGCGCGCACCTCACGCGACCGCCTCGCCCTCGACGAACATCTTCATCTCGCCGGGGGCGAAGGCGGTCCAGGTCTCGTTGGCGGTGAGCGGTTCGGTGACGATGATTGCCACGCGGTCGTCCGGCGTGGTCACTTCGGAGAAATCCACCGTCATGTCCTCGTCCGACAGCGTCGCCGCCGCGAACGGATGACGGCGCACGATGTAGTGCAGGCTGGTCGAGCAATGCGCGAACAGCACGTTGCCGTCCGACAGCATCATGTTGAACGTGCCGTGACCGGCAATTTCTGCACACAGGCCGGCAAGTTCTGCGCGCAGCGCGTCGAGCGGCGGCGAGCTGTCGCCGAAGCGCCGGCGCAGGCGCTCGAGCAGGTGGCAGAAGGCGCGCTCGCTGTCGGTGTCGCCGACCGGCCGGAAGGGGCCGTCGAATGCCGGCGCGAATCCCTTCAGGTCGCCGTTGTGGGCGAACACCCAGTAGCGGCCCCAGAGCTCGCGCACGAAAGGATGGCAGTTCTCGAGCGCGACCCGGCCCTGGGTGGCCTTGCGGATGTGGGCGATAACGTTCTTCGACTTGATCGGATAGCTCTTGATGAGTTCCGCGATCGGCGACGCCATGGCAGCGTTGTAGTCGACGAAATGGCGCACGCCGGCGCCCTCGAAGAAGGCGATGCCCCAGCCGTCGATATGGTCGCCGGTGCGCCCGCCGCGCGTCACGAAGCCCGTGAAGCTGAACACGATGTCGGTGGGAACGTTGCAGTTCATGCCCAGCAGTTGGCACATGGCGGGTCGCTCGAAGTCGGATGGTGATGGAGGGCAACGTTAGCATGCCTGCGCCGCGTACGGTAGCCTCGGCGCGGTCGCGCAGCGGCCACGGCGGTATCGCCGCATCGGGGCGCCGATGGCCTTGCCCGCCGTAGCGTGAGCGCGCCTTACCGTACCAGCCGGCTGGCGCCCTGCATGCTGGGACACGCGCCGCACCGGCGTGCTCACCGCAAGCGTGCACGGTTTGCGCGGGCGCAACCGGGGCCGGCGGCTTGCCCTGGATCGCGGGCGTGACTGCGCCGCCTCAAGCCTGCGGCAGCCGTCCGGTCTAGCATGAATTTCGCTTTGCAGTTCGTCCGATGCACACGTTCCCGGGTAGACGGCATGACACGCTACGCAATCTATTTCGCACCGCGACCGGAATCGGCCTGGTGGAAGGCCGGCAGCCAATGGCTGGGTCGCGATGCCTTCACCGGCGCAGAACTGGCGCAGCCGGCGGTGCCGGGCCTGCCGCACCTCCTGCCCGCCAAGCTGACCTCGGATGCGCGCCGCTACGGTTTCCATGCCACGCTGAAGGCGCCGTTCCGCCTGCAGGGCGGCTTCACCGAACTGCATCTGCTGGCGATGGTGGAAGCCTTCGCGGCCCATCAGCAGGCATTGCAGGTGGGCGACCTCGCGCCCGGCATGCTGGGCGGGTCGCTGGTGCTGCGTTCGTCCGGCGACACGGCCGCGGTCGAATCGCTGGCGATGCGCTGCGTGCGCTATTTCGACCTGCTGCGCGGCGCGCAGACGCCGGAGGAGCAGGAGCGCTACCGCGCACGCGGACTGTCCGCCCGCGAGAAGGAGCTGATGCTGCGCTGGGGCTATCCCTACACCGAGGAACAGTACCGGTTCCACCTCACGCTGACCGACAGCCTGGCGACGCAGGACGCCGCCGCGGTCGCGGCGCTGACCGAGGCGGCGCGCCAGCATTTCGCGCGCGTGCTGGCCGGCGAGGCGCTGGCCATCGACGGCATCACGGTGTTCCGCGAGATCGAGCCCGGCGCACCCTTCCACGCGTGGAAGCGCTTCCCCTTCCGCACGAAGCTGCGCGAGGGCGGCATGCCGCGCGCGGGCAGGCTGATCTACGTGGTCGGCGCCGACCAGCTGCCGCGCGAGGCGCTGCTGCAGTGCCTGCGCGAACACATGCCGGTCGACGGCGAGATGGTGCTGGCCCGGCGCACCATCACGCGCCCCGCGCAGGGCGGCGATCCGCACGAGCCGGTCGACGAGTCGACCTTCTGGCAGCTCGCCCAGGACGGGCATTTCGCGATGACCTGGCAGGCGGATGGATTGTGCTATGGCGTCCGGCGCAGCATCGAGGTGGACCTGGCGATCGGCCGCGACGTCGCCGTGAGCGGCAGCATCGGCCATGTGCCGGCCCTGCGCCAGCGCTTCCCGGACGCGCTGGTGGTACGGCTCGATGCGGGCGCCGGCGGCGGGCCGTGCGCGGCCGAGCCGGCGCTCAGCGGATGCGACCGGCGCTGATCCGGTCGACGGCGAAGGCGTTCAGAGCGACGCCACGCAGCGCCAGAGCGCGTGCCCGGAGTCGATGTACTTGCGTTCGAACGGCGTGATCGGCGCATCGGTCGCGTAGCGCTCGCAGGCGACCTCCCCGCCGGTCAGCTGGCGCAGCGCCGCCGCGCATTCTTCCACGTAGATCTGCCAGTTGCTGCGGCACTCCAGCACGCCGCCCAGCGCGACGACGCTCGGGAACACCGCATGTCCATGCCAGCGGCGGCCGAGATGGCCGATCTTGGGCCAGGGATTCGGATAGAGCAGGTAATGGCGCGCGAGGCGGATGCCGGCCTTCTCCATCAGGCGCCAGTAGTCGGCCAGGTCGGCGCGCACGAGCACGCAGTTGCGCGGCGGCTCGCCGTCCCAGCGCGTGTTGCGCCCGAGCCGGTCGGCCGACTGGTCGACCCCGATGACGAAATGATCCGGATAGGCGGCCGCCAGGTGCAGCGTCGAGAGGCCGACGCCGCAGCCGGCGTCGAGGATCAGCGGCGGCTCGCCCGCCGCCCGCCACGCCGCCAGGCTGTCGTCAAAGGCGGCCTGGTTGTAGGGCATGACCGGCTTGCGGAATTCGGTGCGCGCATGGCGCGCGACCACTTCCGCGAGATGTTCGTGGATGCCGCTCTGGGCGCTGGTGATGAGACGTGAGTTGGCGCGCATCGCGCGAGTATACCCGCGGGCGGATGTTGCGCGAGGGAGTGTGAGCGGTGTCGGGAAGTGCGCCCGGCCGGCATGCGGCTCTCGGCGCGAAGGGAAGCGGCTGCCGGCATCGTGGGGAGCGGGCGGCAGCCCCGGGGGAGGCGGCGCGCGGGCGCGCCGGTGCTCCGCCCGGAGGCGGCGGTCAGTGTAGCACGACCGGCTGGCTCATCAGTACGTCGTACTTGCCGAGGAAGTCGTCGATTTCCTCGACGGTGGGCTCGGTGGCGATGAGGTCTTCCACATGCTTGCGGAAAGCCTCGGCCAGCGGGCCGCCGATGAAGATTTCACGCTTGCCGGGCTTGTCCATGATTTCATAGCCGCCAAAGCGCAACGCTTCATTGCCAGCGTCTGCACCGAATTCCACGACGCTGTACTGGTCGCTGTTATAGATCAGGTTCATGTGCGCTCCTTGTGCTGCTAGGTTGGCTTACCACCCGAGATGGCGCCATGACGGCGCATTTCAAGTGATTCCGCATGACACACCGTCATCACGACAGGCAAGGAAAGACGCTCCTGTCCGTGTTAACGGCAACGGAGATCGAAGCTGGAGGGCGTCGGGAGACCGGGTCGCATGGCGCGCGCGATGCGGTGCCCGGCGGGAGTGCCGACTATCGGCTGTACTGGACCGTCTGCGTCCTGTCCGAGGAAGCGCAGCGCAGGCCAGTACAGGCGGGGCCCGGAAACTTCACGATCTGCGACTGCTTACTTGTTTGGCAGCCCCTGTGGGGCCGGGTTCCCATCGCCGGGAAGCGGCCGCTACGAATAGATCAAGCCGATGTCGTTGCGAAACATATGGTTACCGATGCGAGAAATGGTTACAGGCGCGCGGAAATTCCGCTTGCCGGATGGACCGGATCGCCGCGCGGCTCAGGCGCGCGGCATGCCTTCCCCGGGCAGGATGTTCGCCGGCGACGGCATGCCGGCCAGCAGCGGCGGCGTCAGGGCGAGGAGTGCGTCATAGGGCGCGGCGCTCAGGAAGCCGGTCAGCGTGTCGAGATGGGTGCCGGCCGACACGCCGATGAACAGGCGCGCCGGCTTGCCGCGCAAGAGCCGGTTCAGGTGCACGCGCATCGTCAGATTGCCGGCGCAGCACAGGCAGCCGGGAGCGATGCGCACGAGCGCCTGCAACTGCCAGGCGGGATCGTCGAGAAATCGGGAGAAGCGGTCGCTGCCGTCGGGAACGCCTTCGAGCAGGATGGCCGTGGGAAGGCCGGGTGCGAGAGCCGCCGCGATCGCCTCCTCGCGGGCGCCGGCATCGGCACCGGTGACGAGGGTCGCGGCGCAGCTCACATCTTGCGGGCGGCCTTGCCGGGTTCGACGCCGAGCTGCTTGAGCTTGCGGTAGAGGTGGGTGCGCTCCAGGCCGGTCTTCTCGGCCACGCGCGTCATGCTGCCGTTCTCGCGCATCAGGTGGTGCTCGAAATACGCGCGCTCGAAGGCGTCGCGCGCCTCGCGCAGCGGCAGGTCGAACGACAGCGACAGCATCGGCGCCTCGGCCGCCGCGGCCACATGCGGGACGGACACATGGCCAGGCGCCGGTGCCATCGGGTGCGTCACGAAGGACGGCTCGGTCATCGCCGCGGGCGCATCGGCGTGCAGCACCGGGCGCTGCGGCACGGCGGCCGGGCGCGGCGCGTCGTGACCGCGGGTCAGGCCCTGCTGCACGGCCTTGAGCAGCTTCTGCAGCGCGATCGGCTTCTCGAGGAAATTGAGCGCACCGATCCGCGTGGCTTCCACGGCGGTATCGATGGTGGCGTGGCCGGACATCATGATGACCGGCATGGTGAGCAGGCCGTCGCGCTGCCATTCCTTGAGCAGCGTGACGCCATCGGTGTCCGGCATCCAGATGTCGAGCAGCACGAGATCGGGTGTCTCGGCGGCGCGGATCTCGCGTGCCTGGCGGGCGTTTTCGGCGGTGAGGACGACGTGGCCTTCATCGCCGAGGATTTCCGAGAGCAATTCCCGGATACCCATTTCATCGTCGACAACTAGGATGTTAGCCATCTGGGTGCAATCCTTCTCTAATTCTTGGCTGGTTTCGATACCACCGGCAACAGTACTGCACACAGCGCCCGCAGTGCAAGCCCTTACGGTCAGTTCTCCTTGATTTTTTCCCGGAGATCAGCGTGCGGATGCCAACTTGAGCAGCAAAATCGTAATCTTCGCGCCGTGCCCGTCGGACCGGTTCTGGATGTCGATGCGGCCGCCGTGCTCATCGATGATCTTCTTGACCATCGCCAGCCCCAACCCGGTGCCGCGCGGCTTGGACGTGACGTACGGTTCGAAGGCGCGCGCCAGGATCTTCGGCGAGAAGCCCGGGCCATTGTCGCGGATCGTGATGCGCACGGCATGGCTCGCTTCGCCGTCGGGATTGCGGAAGCGCACTTCCTCGGTGGCGATCTCGATCTTCGGCGCCGCGTCCTGCGCATGCTCGGCCACCGCGTCCTGCGCGTTCTGCAGCAGGTTGTGGATCACCTGGCGCAGCTGCGTCGGGTCGCCCATCACGTGCGGCAGGCCGGACGCCAGCGACGCATGGATGATGCCGCCTTCGCCTCCCATGTACAGATGCAGGATGTCGTCGATCAGTTCATTGAGATCGAGTTCGCTCAACACCGCCGGCGGCGTCTTCGCGTAGTCGCGGAAGTCGTCGACCATGCGCTTCATGGCCGACACCTGGTTGACGATCGTCTCGGCGGCGCGGTTGAGCATGGCGGCCTCGTTGGGCGGCAGCTTGTCGGCCAGCTTCATCTGCATGCGTTCGGCCGACAGCTGGATCGGCGTGAGCGGATTCTTGATTTCGTGCGCGAGGCGGCGCGCCACCTCGCCCCAGGCGATCGAGCGCTGCGCCGAGATCACGTCGGAAATGTCGTCGAACACCACGATATAGCCAGAGCCGCTGGCAACAGGCAGGTGAGAACCGCGCGCCAGCAGGGCGATGGTGTTGTCGCTGTCGGCGGCATCCGGCGAGCGCGGGATCTCGATCTGCTTCTGCCAGTGCAGGTGGGCATCGTCGCCGTCGCCTGCGCTTTGCGCATGCTGCTCCGAGAACGCGCGGGTGACAGCTTCGGCGAACGGCGCCAGATGCGGGATGCGCTCCAGCGGTTCGCCGATGTGCGGCTCGATCGGATAGTGCAGGATGCGCTCGACCGATTCGTTGCAGGTCAGCAGGCGGAAATGCGCGTCGAACACCATCACGCCGGCCGACATGTTGGCCAGCACCGATTCGAGATAGGCCTTGGCGTTCTCCAGCTCGGTGCGGTTCTTCTCGACCGCCGAGCGGGCATCGGCCAGCTGCTTGGTCATCGTGTTGAACGATTGCGTGAGCGTGCCCAGCTCGTCGGCGGTGGTCACGATCGGCCGCGGCGACAGGTTGCCCTCGGCCACCGCCTTGGTGCCCTCGGCCAGCAGCAGCAGCGGCTTGGCCAGGTCGCCGGAGATGACGAAAGCGCTGACCATGGCACCGAAGATCGCCAGCAGCAGCGTCAGCGTCAGCGTCGACAGGTACATCTTGCGCAGACCGGTGCGCGACAGCGCGCGTTCCTTGTATTCGCTGTAGGCGTCGCGCACGGCCAGCGCATTGGCGGCCAGCTGGGCCGGCACCGGCTGCAGGAGCTGCAGGTAGCGGGTTTCGCTGCGCAGGGTCAGCCCTTCCGCCTGCGGCGCGATCGCCACCACGGCGCGCACCCGCAGGCCGCCGGGCAGGTCCGGCACCGCGCCGGGCCGCGACGCGGCGGCCAGCCCGCTGCCGTCGTCGACGCCCTGGTTGTCGCCCTCGGACACCGCGTAGCCGCGCGAGGTGCGGGCCTGCTGCAGGACGGACGGCGACGGCAGGTCGGGCACCAGCAGGCCGACCCGCCCACCGATGCTGGCGATCACGCGGCCGTTGGCGGTGAACACGACGGCTTCCTGCACCAGGCCCTGGTCGCGCAACCGCGACAACGCCGCCACCTGCGACGATTCGGGCACGTTGGCCAGTTCCTCGGCCATGTTGCGCGCCTTGGCCAGCAATTCGTTCTGGGCCGCGTCGAGCGCCGCCCGGCTGATGTTCAGGCCCGATTCCAGCGCGGACTCCACCCGCACGTCGAACCAGGATTCGATCGAGCGCGACACGAACTGCACCGACACCAGGAAGATCAGGGTGCCGGGCAGCACGCCGATGAGCGCGAACAGCAGCACCAGCCGCGACATCAGCTTGCTGCCGAACTCGCCCCGCCGGTATTGCTTGACGAGGCGCCCGAGCAGCACCACGACCAGGCCAAGCAGGGTCACGGCGGTCAGCGCGTTCAGGCCGAGCAGCCAGTTGTAGTAGCGGTCGAAGGCTTCGGAATTCTCGGAGGCCGAGGCCAGCAGGAACAGCAGGATGCCGACCAGGGCGCCGCCGACGATCAGCAGGTAGCGCAGGGCGCGCGGCATTACTCGGCCTTGAAGGTGAAGGATTTCCAGTCCGACGACAGGCGCCAGTCGCTGCTGTTGAGCGCATGGACCTGGAAGGGCTTGGACAGCTGGGCGATGTCCAGCCGCATGCGCACCGAGACGATGTAGGTCTCGCCCGGCTTGAGCGCGCCGCGCTCGGCCACCAGCCAGCGGCCCGGGCGGCGCACCGTGGACAGCGCGTCGTCGAGGGTGGTGAAGGTCTGGCCGAGCCGGCCCTTGATCGCCGCATGGTACTGGCGCGTCAGCGGATCGTAGGAGATGCGGATGGTACGCGAGGCATTGACCGCGCGCTCGTCGAACCAGTACCAGCGCGGGCGGCGGATCTCGACATCGGTGGTGAAATGCAGCGGCAGGCCGTGGGTGACCGCGTCCTCGAGGCCACGCGTGAGTTCGAAGGCGAAGGTGGTCGACAGCTTGTAGCCGTCGTCATCGGCCTCGATGCGCGCCTGCGCAAGCTCGACGGTATTCGCTGCCGCCGCCAGCGGGAGCAGCGACGCGGCCAGGAGGGCCAGTGCCAGCAGCATGCGGAGCAGGAATGGGTGGTGTTGTTGCGTCACTCGTCGGGTCCGCGTGGTATTCGCTGGATAACAATCGGGAAAAGAGCCGGAAAAGAGCGGTTCCGCAGCCGTTCCGCCGTCAAACTCCCCGGAGCGCGCTCCGGGACGGCGTCATGCGGCCGGTTTGCGGAACAGCGCGTAGAACAGCCCGTCGTGATCCCGGTCGGCTTCGGCGGTCGGCAGCAGCTGGCCCGGCGCGTCGAGCCGGATCGCGCGGTGGCGCTCGGCGAAGGCCGCGGCCTGGCGCTCGGATTCCTCCGGCCAGAGCGAACAGGTCACGAACAGGAATTTACCATCCGGCCGGAGCATCTTCCAAAGGTTGTCGAGAATTTCGCGCGAAAGTGTTGCCAATTGCGTTGCGTCGCCAGGCCGCCGCAGCCAGCGGATGTCGGGATGGCGCCGCACGATGCCCGAGGCGGTGCACGGCACGTCGGCCAGGATGCGGTCGTAGGGCCGGCCGTCCCACCAGTCGTCGCGCGCGGCGTCGCCGGCGCGCAGCGTGGCGCGCAGCTTCAGGCGCACCAGGTTCTCGTCGATGCGGGCCAGGCGTTTCGGATCGGCGTCCAGGGCCAGCAGGTCGACGTCGGCGGTCTCCAGGATGTGGCCGGTCTTGCCGCCGGGCGCGGCGCAGGCATCGAGCACGCGCATGCCGTCGGCGAGGTCCAGCAGCGGCGCGGCCAGCTGGGCGGCGGCGTCCTGCACCGACACCAGGCCGTCGGCGAAGCCGGGAATGCGCGCCACCGGGGTCGGCTGTTCCAGCCGCACGGCGGACGGGCCGATCGCCTGCGCGGACACGCCGCGCTCTTCCAGCAGCTTCAGGTAGGCCGGCACGGTCGACTTGCGCCGGTTGACGCGCAGGGTCAGCGGCGGCGGCGCGTTCCCCGCGCGCAGGATCGCCTGCCAGTCGTCCGGATAGGCCGCCTTCGCGGCGTCGATCCACCAGAGCGGATAGTCCCAGGCCGCGGCCGGATCCTTCATGGCTTCGTGCAGCAGCGTGTCCTGTTCGCGCAGGAAGCGGCGCAGGATCGCGTTGACCATGCCCTTGGCGGGGGCCAGGTCGCGCTCGGACGAGGCGGCGGTGACCGCCTGGTCGACCACGGTGAAATCGCCGTAGGGCGCATCGAAGGGATCGACGATGAGCGCCATCGCGCAGCACAGCAGCCCGTGCAGCAGCGGCGGCTCGGGCGCCTTCTTCACGAGGCGGCCGACGATCGTTTCCGCGCGGCCGAGATGGCGCATCGTGCGGTAGGCGATGTCCTGGATCGCGCCGCGCGCCTGCGGCGTGGCGCCGGCGCGCTCGAACACTTGCGCCAGCGCCTGCGGCAACGCGGTGCCGGCGCGCACCAGCGTGACCGCATGGGCGGCGCCGAGCAGGCCGAAGGCCAGCGATTCCTGCTTGAGCGGGGATTTGCGCATCAGTTCCGCGCCAGGGCCAGCCTGACGCCCAGTCCGACGAAGGCGGCCCCGACCGTGCGCTCGAGCCATACCTTCACGCCTGGGTTGCTGCCGGCGCGCCGCGCCAGCGTCCCGGCCAGCATGGCGGTGCCGCAGTTCCACACGGTGGACATCGCGACGAACACCGCGCCGAGCACCAGGAAGGCCGCCGTCTTGTATTGCGAATCGGCCGACACGAATTGCGGGAAGAAGGACAGGAAGAACAGCACCACCTTCGGATTGAGCACGTTGGTGACGAAGCCCTGCCAGAAGATCGTGCGGACCGGGCGCGCCTCGGGGGGCGCGATCGCGCCGGGCTCCTGGCGGCGCGCCATCAGCATGCGGATGCCGAGATAGACGAGATAGGCGCCGCCGGCCAGCTTGATGATGCCGAAGGCGGTGGCCGACGCGGCCAGAATGGCCGACAGGCCGAAGGCCGACGCCAGCGTGTGCACGCAGCAGCCCGCCGAGATGCCGAGCGCCGAGACGATGCCGGCGCCGCGGCCCTGGGCGACGCTGCGGCCGACGATGTAGGCGGTGTCCGGCCCGGGCGTGGCATTGAGCAGCAGGACCGCGAGGCAGAACAGGCCGAAGCCGGTGATTCCGAGAAATTCCATGGCAGGAGGGCGTGGCGATGGGACAGCCGTCATTGTAACGGGCCGGCGCCGACGCTGCCGCCTGCGCACGCGGGATCGTGCCGGCGCAAGAGGAGAACATGCCGGGATGCACGGCCATGCCGGTGCCCGGCCGCGGCGGATCAGGCCGGCTGCGCGCTGCGTGCCAGCCCCTGCCGGACAAGCCAGGCATCGAGATCGGCGAAAACCTGTGCCCGTGCGGCGGCGGCTTCGTTGAACAGCTCGTGGTACAGGCCGGGATACCAGCGCATCGTGCCCAGGCCCGGCGGCAACAGCGCGTGGAAACGGCGGCTGCCTTCGGCATCGACCAGCCGGTCGTCGCCCGCGGCAAGCAGCAGCACCGGCAGCGCCAGCGCAGGGGCATGCGCCTCGACGTGGCGGATCGCCGCCAGCATGGCGCCGAGCAGGCGCGCGCTGATGCGGTCGTGCACCAGCGGGTCGGCCGCATAGGCCGCGGCCACCGAAAGATCGTGCGACAGGAACTCTCGCTTCAGTCCGTTGGCGACGCCGGCGCCGGGCGCGACGGCCTTCATCAGGGCCAGCAGCGCCTTCTGAAGCCGCGACAGCGGCAGCGCCAGCGCCGGCGACGACAGCACCAGTGCCCGCAGGGGAACATCGCCGCCGGCGGCGACGCGTGCCGCGAACAGGCCGCCCATGCTGTGCCCGAGCAGCAGCGGCACGTGGCCGGTGAGGGCGGCGAAATCGGCGATGACCTGTCCGGCATCGCGCACGATGGCGAGGTCGTCCGGCACGTCGCCGCGCGGCCCGCCGGAGCGGCCGTGGCCGCGATGGTCATGGACGCGCACCGCAAAGCCGCGCTCGGCAAGGAAGCGCGCGACATGGGCGTGGCGGCCGCCGTGCTCTCCCAGGCCGTGCAGGATCGCCACGGCGCCGTGCGCGCCGGGCGGCAGCCAGTCGCGCACGAACAGCGGAACGCCGTCGTGCGCGCTCAGCACATGTTCGCGCGGGCCGCCGGCGCCGGGCTCACACGCCCCAGAGGACGTCGGCATTGTCGGTGCGCGCGGCACGCAGCATCTCGAGCAGCGGGTAGGCGCGCGTGGCGAAGGTGACGATCTGCGGGTCTTCGTGGTCGTTGTCGTCGCCCTGGTCGCCGTGGTGGGCATCGATGTCGTGCACGACTTCGTCGGAGACGGGATGCAGGCGGCTTTCGGCGATCTCCGCCTCGAGCCGGGCGATCGCGGACGGGGTTTCGGCCGCCGTGATCACGCCGCGTTTCACATCCTTGCCGAACAGGTCGAGGATGCGCCGGGCGTGCTGCTCGTACATGGTGACTTCCGCCGCGGCCTTGGACTTGAAGGTGATGAGCATGTTGACTCCTATGGCGCGGTTCGCGCGTGGTCCGGTGGAATGGCCGGCCGCCGCGCGCATCGCGCGGGGTTGCCGGACGGCCTGTGCTGCAGAAAACATAACACGCCGGCAAGCCGGCCTGCTAGGGGGGGCGCTTGACGGCTGTCGAAAATGATCCCGGTCAAGCACCTTGCCGCCGGCCGTTGCCGTACGGGCACGGCGGGCGGCGCTACGGCAACCGGAACGAGGCGAGGAAGGTCTCGACCGCCTCGGCCGGCAGTTTCCCTTCCTCGCCGACGGCGATCGCCTGGTAGACGCGCGTACCCTTCGCCACCAGCCGCGCATGCAGCACGCGCGCCGGCTTGCCGCCGGCCGCCACCATGTCGATGGTCAGCTGCGGTCCCTGTGCGGCGGTCTTTTCGCTGCGGATCTTGGCGCCGATGTTGGCCGCCAGCGCATGCTTCATGCCCAGCAGCGCGCGCGTGGCCGCGGCCGCATCGGCAAACTGCGCGGTGCCGACCGCAAAGGTGGCGCCGCCGGCTTCGGCGCCGGTCATCGTCATCATCGCCCGGGTGCCGCCGAAATCGACCGCGCGCGCATGGGTCGACGGCTTGGCGGGCAGCATGACGGCATAGCCGCCGTCCTCGCCGCGCACTTCGCGCCAGTTGAAGGTCGGGGAGCAGGCCGACAGCAGGGCCAGGCAGAGCGGCAATGCGAAGAGGAAACGCGCGGAACGGAACATGACGGAATGGCAAGCGGCAAACAATGCGCGATTGTACTGCGACCGGCGCCGGTCGCCATCGACACGGAAGGACGGGCGGCATATGATCGTCGGACGCGTTTTCCATCCACGGAGGTCCCTGCCATGAGGATCGTCAACGATGTCACCGCGCTGGTCGGCAATACGCCGCTGGTGCGGATCCGCCGGCTCGCCGCGGGCGCCGGCGCCGAAATCGTCGCCAAGCTCGAGTTCTACAATCCGGCGCACAGCGTCAAGGACCGCATCGGCGTTGCCATGATCGATGCCGCCGAACAGGCCGGCCTGATCCGCCCGGACACCATCATCGTCGAACCGACCAGCGGCAACACCGGCATCGCGCTGGCGATGGTGTGCGCCGCGCGCGGCTACCGCTGCGTGCTGACCATGCCCGAGACGATGAGCCGCGAGCGCCGCATGCTGCTGCGCGGCTACGGCGCCGAACTGGTGCTCACGCCGGGCGCCGACGGCATGGCCGGCGCCATCCGCAAGGCCGAAGAACTGGTCGCTTCCGACCCGCGCTACCTGATGCTGCAGCAGTTCAAGAATCCGGCCAATCCGGAGATCCACCGCCGCACCACGGCCGAGGAAATCTGGAACGACACCGACGGCCGCGCCGACATCCTGGTGGCCGGCGTCGGCACCGGCGGCACCATCACCGGCGTCGGCGAGGTGATCAAGGCGCGCAAGCCGTCGTTCCGCTGCGTCGCCGTCGAGCCGGATGCGTCGCCGGTGCTGTCGGGCGGCCCGAAGGGACCGCACCCGATCCAGGGCATCGGCGCCGGCTTCATTCCCGACATCCTGAACACGTCCGTCTGCGACGAGATCCTGCGCGTGCGCAGCGAGGATGCGTTCGACATGGCGCGCCGCGCCGCGCGCGAGGAAGGACTGATGGTGGGAATTTCGTCCGGTGCCGCGTTGTGGGCCGCCGCGCAGGTGGCCCGGCGGCCCGAGAACCAGGGCAAGCTGATCGTGACGATCATTCCCTCGTTCGGCGAGCGCTACCTGTCCACGCCGCTGTTCGCCGGCCTGGCCGACTGAGTGCCGGCGCCCGCGGGCGCCAGGAAATCCGCCAGCGCCGCCATGCTGGCGAACAGGTGGGTCGGCCGGCGCGCGGCCAGCGCGGGGCCATGGGTGTAGCCCCAGGTCACCGCCGCGCAATCGAGTCCGGCATCGCGCGCCGCATCGATGTCGCGCAGTTCGTCGCCGACGCACAGCACCGCTTCCGGCCGCACGCCGGCTTCCTCCACGACCCGCAGCAGCTTGCGGCGCTTGCCGAACAGCGCCGCGCCGCAGGCCCAGTGGTCGATGCGCGCGGACAGTTCCGGCCCGAGCACGCTTTCCACGTTGTCGCGCGCGTTCGAGGTGACGACGGCCAGTGCGCAGCCCGACGCGTCGAGCCGGCGCAGCAGGTCGGCCGTGCCCGCGAACAGCGGCACCGTGTCGCCGCGCTCGCGCATGATGCGGATGTAATGCGCGCCCACCGCCGGCATCTTCCACAGCGGCAGGCCGACCGCCCGCGCCACCTCGCGCGCGTGGAGCCCGCGCAGACCGTCGAGTTCCGCGCGCGGCACACGGCGAAAGCCGTGCGCCAGCGCCAGTTCGTCCAGCGCGTCGGCGAAGAATCCGAAGGAATCGGCGAGGGTGCCGTCGAAATCGAAAATGATCAGCTGGTAGTTCATGTCGGGCCGGTATGCGCCGCGCTCGCCGGGCGCAGGGAAAGTCCGAAGCGCTCCATCCGCGGCAGCCAGTCCGCCATGATATCGACGGAAACCAGGATGCGCTCGGCGCGGCCGATCAGCAGAGCGCGCGGCACCAGGCCGAAATAGCGCGAATCGAGGCTGTTGTCGCGGTTGTCGCCGAGCACCAGGTACTGGCCGGGCGGCACCACGATGGCCTCCACGTCCTTGCGCGCCGTGCTGCCTGGCAGCCACAGGATCGTGCGCTCGCTGCCGGCACTGCGCTCGATCAGCCGCAGCGCCGGAACGGCGACGCCCTCGGCCACCGTTTCGCTGACGATGCCGTCGACCGCATACGCGGCGGGACGGCCATTGACCGCGAGGCGGCCGTCCCGCATCGACAGGCTGTCGCCCGGCAGGGCGACGATGCGCTTGATCAGCCGGGTGCCGTCGCGCGGCGACGAGAACGTGACGATGTCGCCGCGGCGCGGCTCGCCGGTGCGCAGCACGACGATGTCGGTCAGCGGTACCTTGAGCTGGTAGGCCAGGCGGTTGACGAACACCACGTCGCCCTCCAGCAGGTTGGGACGCATCGATCCGGACGGGATCGGGTTCCAGTCCGCGACGGCGGTGCGGAACACGCCGAACAGGACGAGGAACAGCAGGAAGCCGCGGTTGCGGCGGATGAGGTCTTTCATGGCAGCGCTCCGGGTGACGGGAATGAGCGCAAGCTTAGCGCTGCCATGCCCGGCGCGGCAGCGCCGTTGCGGCGGGAAGCCGGCGGCGTGCTGCGAATCGCCGCCATGTCGCGGCGAATGGCGCTGCCTGGGAACGCCTCCGCGGCCGGCGTCTTCCGACGCCGGCACGCCGGGCGGACAAAAGAAAAATGCGCCGGGCGCTGTCGCGCGCGGCGCATTTCCTCGGAGCCGGTAGCCGGCGTCAGCTGGCCAGCAGCGTCGCCGCCAGGCCGGTCAGGCCGATGCCCAGCGCCGCCAGCGCGTCGCCGGCGATCAGGCCGCCGCCGAACAGCGAGACGTTGCTCATGTCGGACGGCAGTCCCTCGTCCGCGGCCTTTTTCTTCTTCGGCAGCGAGTTCAGGAAGCTCGACACCACGCCGCCCGCGCCGAACCACATCGAGGTGTGCAGGTTGACGAAGCCGCCGAACGACAGCGCATACGGCGACGGCAGGATGACGGCGTCGACCACGAAATCGGTGGCGAAGCCCTTCTTGCCCGACTGCGCGAAGCGCTGGTAGGACTTGTTGCGCTTGATGAGCTTGCGCAGCAGCTCGATGGCGAAGCCGATGCCCACGCCGATCCAGATCGCGGTGCGCTCGTAGGGCTTGTCGTTGGTCAGGCTGCGCAGCACGCCGACGAACTTGTAGGTCATCGCGGCGGTCCAGCCGGCCGGCTGCTCGTCGGCGCTCATGACGGTCTGGTCCTGCAGCAGCACCGGGTAGGCGGCCATGAACAGCTTGGCGAACACCACCGCCAGCACGGCGCCCATCAGGATGCCGGCGGCCTGGTAGCGGAACTGCAGCACGCGGTTGGTGCCCAGACGCCAGCCGGTCGAGCGGTCCTGCTGCATGTCGCCGGCGATCGACACCGACACCAGCAGCACGGTACCGGCCATCAGGCCGATGGTCGGGTCCGTCAGGCCGATGGCGGCCATCATGATGACGCTGACCACGAAGGCGGAGGAGATCGGGTTGCTGTCGGAGATGCCCAGCGAGATGCCGTTGACCATCGTGAACAGGAACACCAGCACGATCGCGAACACCAGGTAGAACACCGGCTGGCCCAAGACGACGTGGCCGGTCACGACCACCATCGCGCCCCAGAACAGCACCCAGGCGATCAGGCGCTTGGTGCTGGTGCGCTTCCATTCTTCCTGCGGCTGTTTGGCGGCCGGAGCGATCTTGCCGGTGAAGCGCTGGAAGGCTTCCCAGAAGATCAGCGACAGGTCGATGATGGCCGCGCCCATGATGGTGCCCAGCGCGATCAGGAAGGTGATCTTGCGGGCCGGGTCGCCGGCCTTGAGCCAGCCGATCTCGACGAAGTAGGGCACCATCGCGTAGCCGAGCAGACCGGCCACCACGGCCGGGATGCCGATGCGGGCGCCGACCACCATGCCGGCGCCGAAGGTGGAGGTGGACAGTTCGATGGCGCCGAGCACGGCGCTATTGACAGCGCTGACGCCGCCGGCGATGCCGGCGGCGATGCCGGAGCCGAGCGTCGACACCGAGCGGCGCAGCAGCGTCGGATCGGTCAGGGCGCGCAGGATGTTGGCGACCGCGTAACCGGACGGATAGGTCAGCTGCAGCTTGTCGACCAGGATCGGGGTATACAGCATGCCGACGCCCAGGCCGAACATGCCGATGCACAGCATGTAGAGGATCAGCGCCCAGACCGGCGGCTGCGGCATGCCCATCCAGACCATGGCCTGGATCAGGACGCCCATCGCGCTCATCGAGGCGACCGACGCGGCGGCGGTCTGGATGAAGTTGGCGCCGTGCTTGCCTTCGGCGCCATAGCCGAAGGTGACGGTCGAGCCGAGGATGCCGGCGAGCACCTGGCCGCCGACGAAGAAGCCGATGGAGAAGTTCATGTACGACGCCGTCACGCCGCCGAGCGGGCCGAGCACGAGCACGGCGAGCGCCAGCAGGAGGGCGTGGTATTTCCAGGTGCCGTGCGCCGGCAGCCAGGCCCAGCGGCGGCCGTCCGGCAGCGTGCCGGCCTGGTGGAGTTGATGCGGGACTGCGCTCATGCCGCGCTCCTCTTATGTTGTGCCGCCTTGTGGGCGGTCGAACGGTTGCCGTTCATGGGGGTCTCCTCCGACGGGGTATAGGGAAAAACCGCGTAAGGGTAAACGCGTTGCCTGCCGAAGGCAACCGGATTTTCCCGGCCAACCCGCATGGCGCAAGGAGGGTTGTCAAAACGACAGCGGCATGTGGTGCGGGGATCGCGCGCGGACGGTCGGCGAGCGCTTGCTGCGCCGCCGGGCACTGATTAGAGCGGCAGCTCGAAGCGGTAGCCCACGCCGTAGACCGACTGCACGCAATCGAGCTGCGGTGACCGCGCCTGGATCTTGCGGCGGATGTTCTTGATATGGGAATCGACCGTGCGGTCGCTGGTGTCGCGCTGGTCCTCGTGGGCGAGGTCGAGCAGTTGCTGGCGCGAGTACACCCGGCCCGGGTGCTCCACCAGTTCGGCCAGCAGGCGGAACTCGACCGGGGTCAGCGGCAGGGCGCCGCCGTCGACCAGCACGCGCATGCCGGCGCGGTCGACCATGAAGGCCGGACCGCCCTGCGGGACGCGCATGCCGCCGCTGCGGCGCAGGTGCACGCGGGCGCGCGCCACCACTTCGCGTGGCGAGAACGGCTTGCAGACATAGTCGTCGGCGCCCAGCTCGAGGCCGAGCAGCCGGTCGATTTCCTCCACGCGCGCCGTCACCATGATGATCGGCACCGCGCTGAATGCGCGCACCTCCTTGCACACGCCCAGGCCGTCGAGCAGCGGCAGCATGACGTCGAGCACTACCAGGTCGACCGGGCGGTGGCGCACATGCTCGACCGCGCTGCGGCCGTCGGCCACGCGCGCGGCCTCGAAGCCGGCGGCGGCGAAATAGTCGGCCAGCAGGGCGGCGATCTTGTCGTCGTCCTCGACGATGAGGATGCGGGCGGGCTGGGTCATGGCGCGGTTCTCCGGAAAAGCGGCAGGCGCACGACGATGCGCACGCCGCCGAGCGGCGAGGGCATGGCCGCGATGCTGCCGCCATGCGCCTCGACCAGGGTCTTGCAGATCGACAGTCCGAGGCCGCTGCCGCCGCGCGCGCGGGTGCGCGCCGCGTCGGCGCGGTACAGGCGTTCGAACAGGCGGTCGTGGGTGCCCTCGGGCACGCCCGGCGCGCTGTCGTCGATCGACAGTTCCGCGCGGTCGCCGTCCTCGGCCAGCCGCACCACCACGCGGCCGCCCGTATCGGTGTAGCGCATGCTGTTCTCCAGCAGGTTGGTGACCACCTGCGTCAGGCGCCCGTGGTCGGCTTCCACCCATACCGACGCGCTGGTGATGTCGGTCTCGAGCGACAATCCTTCCGCCTGGGCGCGGCCGTAGTAGCGCATGACGATGCCGTCGACCGCGGCCGTCAGGTCGACCGGTGCGAACTGGTAGTGCAGCGCGCCGGCGTCGGCCAGCGCCAGCTGGTGCAGGTCGTCGATCAGCTTGGACAAGTGCAGCGCTTCGGCATGCAGCGACTGCAGCGCCGCCGGGTCGGCCTGGCGGATGCCGTCGATCAGGGCTTCCAGCTCGCCGCGGATCACGGTCAGCGGCGTGCGCAGTTCGTGCGCCACGTCGGCGAGCATCTGGCGGCGCTGGCGCTCGTTGGACGCGAGCGACTCGGCCATCGCATTCACATGGCTGGCCAGTTCGGCCAGCTCGTCGCGGCCCATGACCGGTGCGCGCGCATCGAGGTCGCCGCGGGCGATGTGCTGGGTGACGTCGCGCAGCGCGCCGACCGGCCGCAGCAGGTGGCGCGCCAGCAGCCCGGCAAGCCCGGCGGACAGCAGCACGAGTGCGGCCGCGAGCAGGGCGATCTCGTGCAGCTGGCCGCGCAGGAAGGCGTTCTCGGCGCTGGTGCCGGCGGTGCGCAGCGGGCGCAGCAGCAGGGTGCCGACAGTGCGGCCGTCGACGACGACCGGGCGCGCGATGGCATTGGGCGAGTCGGGGGGGCCGAGCACCGGGATGCCGTCGGCATCGAGCAGCGTCAGCCGCTGGCCCATGCCCATCGGGTCGGGCGGCGGACCGCCGCGCCGCGGCGGCCGTCCTTCGCGGCGCGGCGGTCCGTCGCCGTAACGGCCGGCGCCGGGAGGCGGTCCGCCACCGGGCCATCCGCCGTCGCGGACGTCCGCCAGCCGCTCGCCGGCCGGGCGCCCCTGCAAGCGGTCAAAGAATTCGCGCATGCCGCCGGGATTGCCGCGCAGCCAGTCGAACGATCCGCGTTCGCGCCACGCGTCGCCGAGCATCGCGGCCACGCGCTCCAGGTCGCGCGCCTGCACGTCGTTCAGGTAGTCGAGGAATCCGCGCTTGAGGTTCTCGCTGGTGATCCACGCCATCGTGCCGATGCTGACGATGGCGGTCAGGATCATCGCCAGCGCGATCTTGCGGGTGATCGTCAGGCGCACGGCGGGATCCTCGGAGTCGGGGCGGTCATCGCGGAAGGGAGCGGTCGGCTATCGGTTGGCTACCGGTGGGCAGTGTGCGGCGCGATTGTGGAGGAATCGTGTAGCGCCGCTTCATCGTTCCTGCACAGTTTGCCGCCAGCATGCGCGGCATGGCAAACAATTTTTCGAAAGGAGACTGCCATGCCCACGCGCCTTTCCACCTTCCAGGCGGCCGCCGTCGGCGCCGCCGCCATCGCCTCCGTGCTGGCTGCGCCGGCGCTGCTGGCGCAGGCGGTGCCGCAGACGCGCGCACCGGTCGCTGCGCCCAACCGCAGCGGCGTCGCGCTGACGGTGACGCCGACCGGCACGATCGATACGGCCAACCCCTTCTTCCGGCCGTTCGGCAACGGGCGCTCCTGCGCGACCTGCCACCGCGAGACCGAAGGCTGGACCATCACGCCGCAGGGCGTGCAGCAGCGCTTCGCCGCCAGCGACGGCAACGACCCGCTGTTCCGCCTGGTCGACGGCGCCAACTCGCCGGTGCTGCGCGACACCACGATCGACCAGAAGCGCGTGGCCTACAGCCTGTTGCTGAACAAGGGCCTGATCCGCGTCGGCCTGCCGGTGCCGGCCAATGCCGAGTTCGACCTGGTGCGCGTCGACGATCCCTACGGCTATGCCAACGTCGGCGAGCTGTCGCTGTTCCGCCGCCCGCTGCCGTCGACCAACCTGCGTTTCTCGGCGACCGTGATGTGGGACGGCCGCGAGACCTTCACCGATGCGGCCTCCAACATCTGCCTGGCCAACACCGTGCCGGCGCAATGCTTCGCGCCGCTCGACTTCAACCTGCTGCACCAGGCCGACTCTGCCGTGAAAGGCCATGCCCAGGCGGCCGCCGGCCTGACAGCCGCGCAGCAGCGCGCGATCGTGGATTTCGAGAAGGGATTGTTCACCGCGCAGGCGAGCGACAACCGCGCCGGCAGCCTGTCGGCGCTCAATGCGCGCGGCGGACCGGCGCTGCTGATGGGGACCGGCTTCTGGTTCGGCATCAACGACGTCGCCGCCGGCGACTACCGCACCGGCGCGCCGTTCTCGCCGGCGGTGATGACGATGTTCGGCGCCTGGCGCAATGACACGCCGCCGCAGCCGGTGCGCGGCGCGCTGCCGGCCGGCGATGCCGCCACCCAGGCGCGCGCCGCCATCGCGCGCGGCGAGGCGATCTTCAACGGCCGCCAGTTCGACATCCGCGGCGTATCGGGTTTCAACGGCAGCATCCGCGGGGCGGTCGCGCGCGGCAGCTGCGCCAGCTGCCACGATGCGCCCAACGCCGGTTCGCACTCGGTGACGCGCCTGTTCAACATCGGCACGTCGGCCGGCAACCGCCGCACGCCGGACCTGCCGCTTTACACGCTGCGCAACAAGGTCACCGGGCAAGTGATCGAGACGACCGATCCGGCACTGGCGATGCAGACGGGGAAATGGCAGGACATCGGCCGCATGAAGGTGCCGGTGCTGCGCGCCCTGGCCGCGCGCCCGCCGTATTTCCACAACGGCTCGGCGGCCGACGTCGACGACGTGGTGCGCTTCTACAACCAGCGCTTCGACATCCGCCTGTCGGCGCAGGAAGCGGCGGACCTGGCGGCGTTCCTGCGCGCGCTGTGACGCTCAGGCATGCGCCGGCGCGCGGAACGCGCGCATGCCGAGCACCACGCCGACGCACAGCAGCGCCGCACCGGCCAGCACCTGCAGGGGAGGCACCGTGCCGCGCCACATGAAGGCATACGCCAGCGCCGACAGTGTCTCGAACACGATCAGCTGGCCGGCCAGCGAGGTCGGCAGGCGCTGGCTGGCCTGGTTCCACAGCAGCGTGCCCAGCCACGATGCGCACAGCCCCAGCGCCAGCATCAGGGCGATGAAGCGTCCGGGCTGCGGGCCGAGCGGATAGTCGAAGCCGCTGCCGCCCGCCTTGGCCAGCAGCCCGTACGCGAGGAATCCGGCCAGCGCCAGCGGCAGGGTGGTCAATCCCTGCGCCGTCGCCCAGGTCGACGAGCGCAGGCGCGGGTTGGCCTTCATGTGGCGCGCGTTCATGATCGGATACCAGGTCCACGCCGCCACCGCCGCCAGCGCGATCGCGCAGCCGAGCGCATAGTCGGACAGCGAACGCCGGCCCTCCAGGTGCGCCAGCTCGCTGGCGTTGACCAGCATCAGCCCGGCGAAGATCACCAGCAGCGACGGCGCCAGCCGCTGCCAGGCGATCGCTTCCGACGGATGGCCGGGCGCGAGGTTGGAGCACACCGCGATCACCACCGGCAGCGTGCCGATCAGCATCGCCGGCAAGGGTGTCTCGGCCAGCTGGATCGCGGTGGCCAGCGCGGCGTAGTAGAGGATGTTGCCGACCAGCGAGAGCCTGAACGCCATCTTCCAGTCGGCGCGCGTCAGGCGCGCGATCTCGCGGCGGTCCAGCCAGGCGGGGACCAGCGCGATCAGGCCGAAGGCCAGGTAACGGGCGAACGAGAGCAGCACGCCGGGATAGTCCGGCAGCATGGCGGGCGCGACGAACACCAGGCCCCACATCAGGCCGGCGCCGAGAGCGCAGAGTAGACCGATCAGCATGTTTCTGTTCCGATGACGGCGGGCAGCCGGGCGGACGGCCCGGAGCGTCAACGGTGATTGTCGGCCTTCGCGGCGCGCGCTTCTTGGACGGATTTGCTGTCGTTTCCGCCGGCGGCCGCCGGCAGCCCGCGCGGCAGGCGCACCGCGAAGGCGGCGCCGCCCAGGGGCGATTCCCCGATGTTCACCGTACCGCCGTGCAGCTCGACTGCCTTGCGCACGATCGCCAGTCCCAGGCCGAAGCCGCCGGTGGCGCGGTCGCGGCTGCGGTCGAGGCGGTAGAACGGCTCGAACACGTGCTCGCGCTGGTCGGCGGGGATGCCGGGGCCGTCGTCCTCGACCAGGATGTCGAGCGTGTCGCGGTCGGCCGCGCGCGCCGAGATCGCCACCCGGCCGTTCGCGTACTTGGCCGCATTGACCAGCAGGTTGCTGACCGCGCGCGCGATCAGGCGCTGGTCGCCGCCGATGTCGCCGAGGTTGTCGGCGATGCGGACCTCGAGGCGCTTCTCGGTGAACAGGTGGTCGACGCCGTGGACCACGCCATGCAGCAGGTCGCCCAGCGTGAAACGGTCGCGCTGCAGCGCATGCTGCTGGTCCAGGCGGGTCAGGTTGAGCAGTTCGTTGACCAGCGCGTCCAGCTCGGCGAGGTCGGCCTCCATCGAGCCGATGCGCTTGACGAGCTTGTCGTCGCGGGTGGTGTCGCGCAGCAGCTCGAGACCGAAGCCCAGGCGCGCGATCGGCGTGCGCAATTCATGCGACACCGAGTGCAGCAGGCTCTTCTGGCCTTCCAGCAGGGTCTCGATGCGCTCGGCCATGTGGTTCATGCACTGCGCCAGCGGATAGATGCCCGAATCCTCGGGCGTGGTGGCGCGCGAGGACAGCTTGCCCTCGCCGAACTCGTCGGCCACGCGCGACAGCGCCTGCAGTTCCAGCCAGTGCGAGCGAGACCACAGCGCGATCGGCACCAGCAGGAACAGCGCCACCAGCAGGAAGCGCAGCGCCTCGACCTTGAGTTCCAGCCCGATGTCGATCGGCAGGCGGGCCACCCGCAGCACGTCCTCGTCGCTGCCGATGTAGCGTTCTCCGCTCCTGTCGACGCGGCGGAAGAACATCTTGCGGCCGACGTCGAGCACGATCTCGCCCTCCTTCAGCGACGCGTGCTTGTCGGCCGGCAGCTCCGCCAGGGCCGCGTTCATCGGCACCAGCTCGAGGCTGAGGTTGGAGATTTCGCGCACCTTGTTCAGGCGCACCAGCCACTCGTCGGCCGGCGCCTTGTCGATGTATTCCTCGAGCAGGAAGATCGGCCCCGAGGCCTGCTTGCGGGCGATGTCCTCGAACGGGTCGCCGAAGAAATACGTGATCGCGAAGTAGATCGCCACCGTCGCCACCGCGACGGCGAGCATCGCCAGCGCGAAGACCCGGAGGAAAATCCGATTCATCGGCGGCGGCTCATTCCCACGCCGACGGACTCAGCAGGTAACCCTCGCCCCAGACGGTCTTGATCTTCTCTGCCTCGGTGTCGCCGAACTTGCGGCGCAGGCGCGCGACGCAGTTGTCGATGCTGCGGTCCAGGCCGTCGAATTCCAGCCCGCGCAGCTTCTTGAGGATGTCGTTGCGCGACAGCACGTGGCCGGCCGACTCGGCCAGCATCAGCAGCAGCTTGTACTCGCTGGTGTTGAGCGAGACCGGTTCGCCCTGCCAGGTCACGGTGCGGTTTTCCTTGGAGATGCACAGCGCCCCGATGGCGAGATCCTCGCTGCGGCCGGCGGCCTTGCCCTGCATGCGGCGCACCAGCGCGCGCAGGCGCGCCAGCAGCACGCGGGGCTGCACCGGCTTGTTGACGTAGTCGTCGGCACCCTGTTCGAGTCCCGACACCTCGTCGAAGGTGTCCTCGCGCGCGGTCAGGATCAGGATGGGCACCGGGCTGATCTCGCGGATCTGGCGGCACACCACCATCCCGTCCGTGCCGGGCAGCATCAGGTCGAGCACGACCAGGTCAGGGGAAAGCTTCTTGAATTCTTCCAGCGCGGTATCGCCGCGGCTGACGACGTGAACCGAAAACTCGTAGCTGTCGAGGTATTCGGCGATGAGCGATGCCAGCTTGGCATCGTCTTCGACGAGCATGACGCGAAACATGGTTGATTCCTCCCAGCACGGGATTGTATCGGACCCGGCGAAAACCTAGTCGATCCGAAAAAATCCATACAAATCAATACACTTGGTCGACAGTTTGGTCCCGATCGACCAGTGATGCAAATGAATACAATTCTTCGACAGCTTGCCCGAAGACATGGAGCGGCGCCAAACCTATCCTTCTCGGTGTCACACAACAACAACCTGAGCGGGACAAGCGATGAAGAAAAACCAACTATTCCTGGCGGCACTCGCGGCTGCCATCCTTGCCGGCTGCGGCGGCTCCGGCGGCATGCAGGCCGGCGCGGGCACCTCGAGCATCGTCGCGCCGGCATCCGGCACCGTGGCGGGCACCCGGATCGACTTTTCGCCGGTGCAAAGCATCCTGTTCTCGGCCATCGAGCAGAAGCGCACCGTGGTCGTCAAGGATGCGACCGAATGGGCCAGGCTGTGGGCCGAGCACGCCGGCGACCGCGCGCCGCTGCCGGCCGTCGACTTCTCGCGCAACATGGTGGTCGGCATCTGGGCCGGGCCGGGCACCTCGGCCTGCGGCACGACCGCGATCGACACCGTGACGCGCCTGGCCAATCCGGATCGGATCGAAGTCGGCTACCGCATCACCGATCCGGGCCCGAACGTCATGTGCATCGCCGCGTACATCAACCAGCATTCGCTGGCCGTGGTCCCGGCGTCGAACCTGCCGGTCGAGTTCGTCCTGCTTAAATAAGCCGCGAGGCGGGGGCCGGGGTCCGGCATTCCCGCCAAGTTAACCGCAGGTGGTCGCAAAGTCGAATCGGACGGGTGACTGCCTGTCAAAATGCACGTAATTGGCGGATCGACAACTGTTTGAGGATGCAAGGACCTGCCAGCCGGATGCTGTGGCGGCGGGAAATGCCCATACAATATGCGGTTGCTTTCCGGTCGGGTAGGTCGCCGGAAGCAAGCTTGCAGCGGGCCGATGTGCGGCCCCGGGGCATCCAGGAACAGTGACTCGACATGAACAAACGACTTCTTCCCGTGTTGCTTGCCCTCAGCGGCAGCGCCATCGCCCAGACCCCGTCGGCCCCCCTGATGCCGGACGGCAGCCGCGACATGTATCTCGGTCTGGGCGTCGTATCGGCGCCGCGCTATGCCGGGGCGGATGACCGCAGGACGCGGCCGTCGGCGCTCGTGCAATTCCAGTGGAGCAACGGGGTGTTCCTGTCGGGCCTGAATCTGGGCATGCACCTGTCGTCGACGCCGGGCCTCGAGTACGGTCCGCTGCTGTCGGTCGACCCGGGCCGCGATGCATCCGGCACGCGCAAGCTGTCGGGCATCGGCGGGGTGGACCTGCCCGCGTACGGCATCCTGAAGTTCAATCCCGATGACATTCCCGACATCGGCGCCCGTCTCACCGCGGGCGGTTTCGTCAACCGGTATTTCGGCGACGGCGTGCGCCTGACCAGTTCCCTGCTGCATGGCGCCGGCGACGATCGCCGCGGGCTGCTGTGGAACGTGGCGCTGCAGAAGACGTTCGCCGGACTGCCGGCGCATCACCACGTGTCGGTGACGGCCGGCGTGACCTGGGCCAACCGCCGCTACATGCAGGAATATTTCGGCGTGCTGCCGTCCCAGACGTCGGCCTCGCTGCGCACCTATTCGCCGTCGGCAGGCGTGCGCGATGCGCACGTGACGGTCAACTGGAACCGCGAACTGAGCCCGCAATGGCTGTGGGCGTCGCAGCTGACCGTCGCGCGCATGATGTCCGAGGCGGCCGACAGCCCGCTGACCTTTCGCCGCAACAACCTGACCGTGCGTACCGGTCTGGCCTATCGTTTCTGAACGGGATCCGAATTTCCATGTCCATCCGCCGTCTCGCCATCGCCACCGCGCTGCTCCTTGCAGCGGCGGGCGCGTTCGCGCAGACCGCGCCGGCGGACGATGGATTCAGCGCGGCCGATGCGGCCTGGATGAGCTATCGCGATGCTTACCGCCAGATGCTGCGCTTCGAGAAATACGGCAAGCCGAAGCACTTCATCCAGCATCATTTCCAGGTGGTCCCCAAGGACAAGGCCGCCGGCATGGAGGGCGTGCGCCTGCTGCTGCAGGGACGCACCATGCAACTGGAGCTGCCGCTCGACGCGGCCGGCCGCGCGGTTTTCCCGATGTCCAAGGCTGCCTACGACGAGAATGCGCGGCTGGCGCTCAACCGCAAGAGCGGCCAGTACGTGTTCCAGCCGCGCGTGTCGATCGTGGTGCGCGCCGATGGCGTCTACGAGGCCGCCGACCTGCGCGCCGCCTGCGAGCAGGTGCTGAACTACCTGCGCGATTCCGGCCAGGCGCCGTCGGGCGAACGCAAGTGCGCCGGCGTCGTGTTCTCCTACGCGCGCAACGGCGTCGAGCCGAATGTCCGCTTCCGCGGGGTGGACGGCCAGGCATCGCGCCTGCGCATCGACGAGGGCGGCGCCTTTTCCGACGACAGCACGGTCGCCTTCCGCACCGTGACCTATTCCTTCGCTGAATGGCCCGAGAAGGGCCAGGTCATCACCCAGACGCCGCCGGTCGCCATCGGCGCGGTCATCCGCTGAGCCGCGGCGCGGTCCGCACGCAAGCCCCTTTTCCCCTCGCTGAACGTTCGACCGTTGCACCCGGCGGCGTGGGCAGTCACATGCCCGCCGCAGCGCCGCGCGTCGCACACCCCCGCTGACGCGGCCGGGGCCGGAGCGTGTCGCCGCCGGCGCTCAGGCCTGGCGGACGGTCTGCGGCCGTGCGCCGATCTGCTGCTGGTATTGCGCCGGCGTCACGCCATAGGCGCGCTTGAACCAGCGGTTCAGGTGGCTCTGGTCGCTCAGCCCGGCCGCCGCGGCGGCTTCCGACGGCGCCACGCGCCGCGCCAGCAGTGACTTGGCGCGGGCGGCGCGGCGCGCCTGCACATACTGGTGCGGCGTGACATGGAAGGCAGCGCTGAACACCCGCACGAAATGGAACAGCGACAGGCCGGCTTCCCGGGCCAGCTGCTCGATGCGCAGCTCGCCCTCCAGGTTGGCCTCGATGCAGTCGAGCACGCGGCGCAGCGCGGCCATGCGGCGCACCGCCCTGGCATCGGCATGTCCCGCATCGCGGGCGTTGCGACCGTAGCGTTGCACGATGGCGTCGACCAGGCGCGTGAAGTCGGACACGAAGGCCACGTCGTCGGCCGCCGTCCACATGCGCTGGAAAGCCTGGCGGAAGGCGCCGGCCAGCGCCGGGTCGTGCACGGCCGCCTCGGGAAACCAGGCTTCGGTGCCGGTCATGGCGCGCAGCGTGTCGGGCTCGATGTAGAGCATCTGGTAGGTCCAGCCCGCCTCGACCTCGGCCTGGCCGGTATGCAGTTCGTCCGCATTGAGCAGCACCAGCGAGCCGGCCGGGGCGAGATGCTCGCTCCCCTGGTAGCGGAATCGCTCGACGCCGGCCTCGATGGCGCCGATCGAATAGCCGTCGTGGACGTGCGGCGCGAAGGCGTGGTCCACCAGGCGCGCCGAATACAGTTCCACCCCGGGCAAGTGCGGGCTGGACTTGAAGGTGACGAACTCGGACGGATGATTGAACATGGCGGCCCCGGGATGGCGGCGGTGTGCGGCTGGACAAGCCATCATACGGGTTTCCGGGCAATTGTGCCGGTTGCCGCGGCGAAGTGTCGCGCCGGCCTGGTGTCGCGCAGGACGCAAGTTGCGGCATCGCCCGGCGCGCTCCCGGCGAGCAACAAAAACGCCCTCCGTCTTGCGAGGGAGGGCGCATGCGGGCCGGGAAAGGGCGCTGCTTACTTCTTTTTCTGGTCCGCTGGCGCCGACGGCTTGGCGGCGCTCTTGCCGCGCTCGGCGGCGACCTTGGCCACCAGCGTGTCGAGCACCCGGGTCAGTTCCTGGTTGCCCTGGGCATCGCTCATCGCCCGGCCGCGGCTGGCCAGGAGCGGCGAGGTCAGGTAGCGGCCGTCGACGATCAGATTGGGCACGCCCTCGAGATTGGCGCTGGCGAACATGCTGCGCGCGCGCTGCACCTTGCTCTGCACGGCGAACGAATTGGCGGTCTCGAGGTACTTCTTCGAATCGATGCCGTTCTTCGCCAGGTATTTCACGACTGCGTCCTCGTTCTGCAGCGGCGCACGTTCGACGTGCAGCGCGTCGAACAGCTTCTTGTGCATTTCCTCGCCTTTGCCCATGGCTTCGAGGGTGTAGAAGGCGCGCTGCAGGCCGCTCAGCATCTTGCCGGCGGTCGAGTCGGGTTCGCCCCAGTAGACATGCACGCGCTTGAAGATGACGGTGTCCTTGTTGCGCTTGGCCCAGGCTTCCAGCACCGGGTCGAGCGCGAAGCAGTGCGGGCAGTGGTAGCTGAAGAATTCCAGCACCTCGACCTTGCCGCCGCTGGACTCCGCGGCCAGCGGACGTGCCTGCGTGAGGTAACCGAGGCCGTTGGTCGGGTCGGCGGCGAACGCCGACGGGGCTGCGGCCATCAGCGTCAGCGACAGGCCGGCGAGGAGACGTTTGATCATGCGCATGGCAATCCTTGTCATCGAAACGGTGGGGAAATCGGCGCGTTCCGGAAACGCCACGCTGCCTCGGGCAACGTCGCGCTTCCGTGGCGACGTGCGCATTGTAACCGGGGCGGCGCCGGGGTGTTTTTCGCCCAGGTAAAGCCGACGGCGATTTTGTTACAAGGTGTATGCAAGCCTCTGCCGGCGAGCAAGGCGATGTGCCGTCCGCCGCGGGTCGCACGGCAGGGGCGGCCGGCTGCGGACGCCTCGTTGCGGATGCCGGGTGCCGGAGCTGCCGGTCGATGCCGCTATGCCTGCCTGTCGCCCAGTGCACGCCGGTACTGGATCGCCTCGGCAACATGGGGCTGGGCGACGGTCTGCGCGCCGGCGAGGTCGGCGATGGTGCGCGCCACCTTGAGCACGCGGTGGTAGGCGCGGGCCGACCAGTGGAGCTTCGCCATCGCCATGCGCAGCAGCTCGGCGCCGGCGGCATCGGGACGGCACAGGCGGTCGATCTCCGGCGGCGCCAGGCGATGGTTGCCCTTTCCCTGGCGCCCGTGCTGCACGGCCGCGGCCTGCAGCACGCGGGCCGCGATCGCGGCGCTCGGCTCGCCCGTGCCGGCGCGCACCAGGTCGTCCTGCGGCAGGCTGGCCACCTGCACCTGCATGTCGATGCGGTCCAGCAGCGGGCCGGAAATGCGGTCCTGGTAGCGGCGGATCGCCTCCGGCGTGCAGCCGCACTTGCCCGACGGATGACCGTAAAAACCGCAGGGGCAGGGATTCATCGCCGCGATCAGCTGGAAGCGCGCGGGGAAATCCGCCTGCCGCGCCGCGCGCGAGATCGTGATGTGGCCCGATTCGAGCGGCTCGCGCAAGACCTCCAGCACGCGGCGGTCGAACTCGGGCAGCTCGTCGAGGAACAGCACGCCGCAATGGGCCAGCGAGATCTCGCCGGGACGCGGCGATCCGCCGCCGCCGACCAGCGCGACGGCCGAAGCCGTGTGATGCGGCGCGCGGAACGGCCGCTGCTTCCAGCGCTGCATGCGGAAGGCGCCGGCGACCGATTGCAGCGCGGCGGCCTCGAGCGCCTCGTCGTCGCTCATCGGCGGCAGGATGCCAGGGAAGCGCGCCGCCAGCATCGACTTGCCGGTGCCCGGCGGCCCGATCATCAGCACGCTGTGCTGGCCGGCCGCAGCCACCTCGAGCGCGCGGCGCGCCTGCAGCTGTCCCTTCACGTCGGAAAAATCGGGATGCGCGGGTACCGCGGACACATCCGCCGACGGCGGCGCCGGCCGGTAGCGCGCCAGCCGCGCATCGCCGTCGGTCGCCGCGAAATGTGCGTAGACCTCCAGCAGCGTGGCCGCCGGATAGACCGGCGCATCGGTGACCAGCGCCGCCTCGGCGGCATTCGCGGCCGGCAGGATGAAGGCACGCGGACGCTGCGCCGACTCGCCATCCCGCGCCGCGCCGGCGCGCATCATCGCGAAGCTCATCGCCAGCGCGCCGCGGATCGGACGCAGTTCGCCCGACAGGGACAGTTCGCCGGCGAATTCATAGCGGTCCAGTTCGGTGGCGGGCATCTGCCCGGAGGCGGCGAGGATGCCGAGCGCGATCGGCAGGTCGAAGCGGCCGGACTCCTTGGGCAGGTCGGCGGGAGCGAGATTGACGGTGATGCGCCGCGCGGGCAGTTCGAAGCCGGCGTTCTGCAGCGCGGCACGCACGCGGTCGCGCGCTTCCTTCACCTCGGTGTCGGGCAGGCCGACAATGGCGAAGGACGGGAGCCCGTTGGCCAGGTGCACCTCGACCGTGACCGGCGGGGCATCCATGCCGGCGAGGGCGCGGCTCGACAGGACGGCGAGGCTCATCGGTGCGGATCGGTATGGAGTGGCTGGGGCAGGCAATGTACCCCGGCCATACCGATCCGCTAACGCGCCAAGCGGGGAAGTGACAGCGCCGGCAATCGGCGCTTCTTGCCGCGCGTATCCGCGGGCGGGTCATGCACCCTGGATCTGAAGGCGGCAGCGCTAACATCGGCAACTTCCAGCTACTGCGGACGGCCGCCGCCCAAGCGGCATCATGTGCAAGCTGACCGCTCTCCGATGGCGAACGGTATTTTCAGTTGCTACCCCGGTGCAGGATCACGCCGCCGATCGGCAAGCGCTGCATCGGTCATGGCAGGCATCTTGGCATGACGCACCGTGTGGCCGAGCGCACCTTGGCCTGGCTGCATCAACTCAGGCGCCGACGGGTTCGTTAGGAACGACGGCCTGACATGCATGAAGGGTTTCTACGACTGGGTTGCGCCATGGTCTGCTGGCGGTCGCCACGCGAGGCATCATGTGATCGGTTCCGATTTTGTCAGGCGCATCAAGCCTGTTAGAAGGCCCCCGCTCGGGATCGCTCCTGCTACGTGGCGTGACTTTGCAATTGGGACCCGTTCAAACCCATTGAGAATGGCATGTGCGAGGCACATTGCCAAAGCCTCCTTTGCAAATGTATTCGTCCAGAGAGCTGCATGAAAATTCCGCATTGGCTGGGACGATGCGAGTTCACTTCCGAAATGAACAACACGTCCCCGTGAGGCGCAAAATCCGCGTCCGCTGCCCTGGAAAAACGCGGCCAATCAGGAGATTCCCCTGATGCCGCGCAATGACACGTCATTAGTCGGAACGGGAATGCCGCGTCATCGATACTGATGATTTGAACCCCGCCTCAGTGCCGCAATGTGGAGACGCCATTGCTCCTGGCATGAGCTAGCGTGAGCTTCACATTAGCCTCGGTGGGCAGGGAAACGTCATGCGCTACAGCGCCAAGTATGGCATTCACATACTTGGGCGCCAGCTTTGCATAACCCCCTTCTGTCGGATGGATTTCGTTCACCCAATCCATATCCTCGCCCGTGCTAGATGGCGCGGCGGGAATCAACGTATTTTTGGTGTCAACAACATGCACGCCGCGATACCTGCGAGCTACTGCCGCAAGCAGGGCCGAAAGCCTGTCGATCAAATGCCGCGTCAATTGATCCCAGTCTGCGTTTGGCACCAGGTATGCCTTTAGGGCGGGATAAAGCCATGGCCCCATTGGTTTGGGGAAGGTGCCGGCAGGGGCATTGCGAGCCGTCGGATAGTCGTACAAATGGAAGAGTACTGGCGTCTCCTTGTTTCGCGACTTCAGTCCGTCGCGTACCGACATGAATGCCGCGAACTGACTGCCCAGATGCTCTTCGAATGTGGTCCATCCCTCTTCACTTATATAGCGCGAAATATCCCCATTCTCGGCGCGTTCTTGCGGTGTCAGCAATAGCCGCCGATGTCGTGGTACGGGAGAGCCATCAGCATGGGTCGGGAGAGTGTTCGCAGCATCTATCAGGTCATTGCCACCACCGGAGAGGAGTATTGCACTCCATGTTGTTGCAGTTCTCCCCGCGATCATGCTGAGGAATACGGGATCCGTTCGCCAGTCAATCATGTGTGTCAGCAGTCGACCGGGCCTCGCGCAATTGACAATGCATGCGCTGTACGGAAAGCGCATCTCGAAGAGCAGATTGCTGGTTTGCCATGGAGGGATGTGCCCAATGGAAAACCAGGAGTCGCCTTGAGCAAGGAACAGCCACTTCTCAGTGATGACATTGCCGTCGCCGACACCGGGGCGGAAAAAATCTTCAGGAGTGATGATGCGCGCTTTGTGAATGTTCGACATGATCAAACTCCTCGAAGCATGACAATGGACGGAGGCTAGCACGCCATGTCAAGAGAGGGCTTTTGCAAAATCCAAAGTCAAGCCACATTCTTCTTGCATCTCCCATATGTGTGGGATGTGGCGACGTCAGGTGATGACAAGGCAGGGGGAGAAATCAGTCCTCGGCCGGCCGATGGCACGCCAGCCGCGCATCGCCGTCCGCGGCCGCGAAATGTGCGTACAAATGCGCGTACAAATGCGCGCACACCTCCGGCAGCGTGGCCGCCGGATAGACCGGGGCATCGGTCGCCAGCGCCGAAGCGGCCCGATTCTTTGGGCAGGTCCGCGGGGGCAGGATTGACGGTGATGCGCCGGGCGGGAAGTTCGTAGCCGGCAGACTGCAGCGCGGCGCGCACGCGGTCGCGGGCTTCCTTCACCTCGGTGTCGGGCAGGCCGACGATGGCGAAGGCGGGCAAGCCGGTGGCCGGATGCTCCTCGAGCGCGATCGGCCGGGCATCCATGCCGGCCTGTTATGTCAGGGCTTGTTCTTCAGCTGCGCTTCCAGTTCCGCCACGCGCGCCTCCAGCGCTTCCAGCTTGGTGCGGGTGCGGGCCAGCACTTGCGCCTGGATGTCGAATTCCTCGCGCGTGACCAGGTCGAGCTTGGCGAAGCCCTGGGTCAGCATCGCCTTGACGTTCTTTTCCAGGTCCTTGGCGGGCGAGCTTTCGAAGGCCTGGTTGACGCGGGCCTGCAGGTCGTCGAAGAAGTTGTTGCTGCGATTCATGGTGGTCCTTGTAGTGATGCATGCGGGGCGCGGATGCGATGGCACCCGTTTGGTGCATTGTGCCGCCGTTCGCACCATCGGTGTGCGGCACAAGTCAGGAAATCCGGAAATCGGCGCGGCGCGCGGTCGCTTGCGGTGCCTTTTGATGCCAAAACCACAAGGCATTCATGCAAGAAAGCCATGGCACAAGTCCTGCTAAACAGGTTGGGAAGGCCGCGTGCCGCCGCAAATCCGTTTTCCAGACCCGATTGTCGCATTCAAACACCATTACAGGGAGATGCCATGAACAAACTCGTACTCGCCATCGCCGTCGGCGCCGCATGCATCGGCAGCATGGCGCATGCACAGGACAAGAAGCCGGATACCGAAGTCAGCTTCAACGCCTCGCTCACGACCGATTACCGCTACCGCGGCATTTCCCAGACCCGCCTGAAGCCGGCGCTGCAGGGCGGCGCCGACCTGGTGCACAACCCGAGCGGCTTCTATGTCGGCACCTGGGCCTCGACCATCAAGTGGATCGACGATGCCGGCGGCGATGCCCGGGTCGAGCTCGACATCTACGGCGGCAAGCGCGGCGAGATCGGCGGCGCTTCCTACGACGTCGGCGTGCTGACCTACGTGTATCCGTCCAACGGCCTCAACCCGTCGGCCAATACGACCGAGATCTACGGCCAGCTCGGCATGGGGCCCGCCTACGTGAAGTACTCGCACGCGGTCACCAACCTGTTCGGCTTTGCCGACAGCAAGGGCAGCGGCTATCTCGACGTCGGCGCCAATCTCGATGTCGCCGAAGGCCTGGTGCTGAACCTGCACGCCGGCCGCCAGCGCGTGGAGAACGGTTCGGCCTTCAGCTACACCGACTGGAAGATCGGCCTGACCAAGGACCTGGGCTTCGCCACCGGCGCGATCGCCGTGATCGGCACCAATGCCGAGAAGGCATCGTACGCGTCGCCGGCCAACGGCAAGTTTATGGGCAAGAACGGCCTCGTGCTCACGCTCACCAAGACTTTCTGAATGAAGAGGCAGTCATGAAACTCATCACCGCAATCATCAAGCCTTTCAAGCTCGACGAAGTGCGCGAAGCGCTCTCGGCCATCGGCGTGCAGGGCATCACCGTCACCGAAGTGAAAGGCTTCGGCCGCCAGAAGGGCCACACCGAGCTGTACCGCGGCGCCGAATACGTCGTCGATTTCCTGCCGAAGACCAAGATCGAGGCGGCCGTCGACGATGCCATCGTCGAGCAGGCCATCGAAGCCATCGAGAGCGCCGCCCGCACCGGCAAGATCGGCGACGGCAAGATCTTCGTCTATGCACTGGAACAGGTGGTGCGCATCCGCACCGGCGAAACCGGCAACGACGCACTCTGACAGGAGACACCCATGAAATTCGTTACCCGCTTGATGGCGGCCGGCGCGCTGATCGCGTCGCTCGGCATGTCCCACCTGGCGCTGGCGCAGGATGCCCCGGCGCCCGCCGCGTCCGCTCCCGCCGCCGCAGCCTCCGCCCCGGCCGCCGCGCCTGCCGCGCCGGCACCCGAGGCCTCCGCGCCGGCGGCAGCCGCTGCGGCACCTGCGGTGGCCGCAGCACCCGCCGAAGCCGCCGCCCCGGCGCCGGTCCCGCACAAGGGCGATACCGCCTGGATGATGGTCGCCACGCTGCTGGTCATCCTGATGACGATCCCGGGCCTGGCGCTGTTCTACGGCGGACTGGTCCGTTCGAAGAACATGCTGTCGATCCTGATGCAGGTGTTCATGATCTTCGCCGTGGTGGTGGTCTTGTGGTCGATCTACGGCTACTCGCTGGCCTTCACCGAAGGCAGCGCGTTCATCGGCAAGTTCGACCGCCTGTTCCTGAACGGCATCTACGACGCCGAGAAGGGCTTCACCTACGCCGCCACCTTCAGCAAGGGCGTGGTGATCCCCGAGTTCGTGTTCGTCGCCTTCCAGGCCACGTTCGCGGCCATCACCTGCGGCCTGATCATCGGCGCCTTCGCCGAGCGCGCACGCTTCTCGGCGGTGCTGGCCTTCGTGGTGCTGTGGTTCACCTTCTCCTACCTGCCGGTCGCGCACATGGTCTGGTTCTGGCCCGGCCCGGACGCGATCAAGGATGCGGCGACGCTGGAAGCGGCCACCAACGCGGCCGGCTGGCTGTGGGCCAAGGGCGCGCTCGACTTCGCCGGCGGCACCGTGGTGCACATCAATGCCGCCGTGGCCGGCCTGGTCGGCGCCTACATGATGGGCAAGCGCGTCGGCTACGGCCGCGAATCGATGGCGCCGCACTCGCTGACGATGACGATGATCGGCGCCTCGCTGCTGTGGGTGGGCTGGTTCGGCTTCAACGCCGGCTCGGCGCTGGAAGCCGGCGACGTCGCCGCGCTGGCCTTCGTCAACACGCTGCTGGCCACCGCCGCCGCGACGGTGTCGTGGGTGTTCGGCGAGTGGATGACCAAGGGCAAGCCGTCGATGCTGGGCGCGGCCTCGGGCGCCGTCGCCGGCCTGGTGGCGATCACCCCGGCCTGCGGCTTCGTCGGCCCGATGGGCGGCCTGGTGATCGGCCTGGCGGCCGGCCTGGTCTGCCTGTGGGGTGTCAATGGCCTCAAGCGCATGCTCGGCGCCGACGACTCGCTCGACGTGTTCGGCGTGCATGGCGTGGGCGGCATCCTCGGTGCGCTGCTGACCGGCGTGTTCGCGGCCCCGTCGCTCGGCGGCCAGGGCATCTGGGACTATGTCGCCAACAAGGCGTCCGCCGATTACTCGATCGTCGGCCAGCTGATGACGCAGGCGACCGGCGTGGTGACCACCATCATCTGGTCCGGCATCGTGTCGCTGGTGGCCTTCAAGCTGGTGGACCTGGTCATCGGCCTGCGCGTGCCGGAAGAGGAAGAGCGCGAAGGCCTGGACATCACCAGCCACGGCGAATCGGCGTACCACTCCTGATCGCCGCCACGGCAACACGTCTCCAGAGGCTGTGATGGACCGGGGCGCCCCGCAAGGGGCGCCCCTTTTTTTGCCCGCGGTAAAGGACCGGCCTTGCAATCCAGGATATCGTCGCCATCTGGACGATCCAACAACATGTCCCGCCGCCCGCGTCCGGGGGAACGCGCAGCCCACGCTGCCTTGCAATTCCCGCTAGAATCTCGGGCAGCGACAGTCATCCGCAAAGGTTCCCATGGTCCCGCACCTCGTCACCGCCCTCAACGGCCCGCTCCTCGACCTCGAAAAGAAGATCCTCGACGCCACGCCGGCCATCGAACGCTGGTTCCGCCTCGAATGGCAGGAGCACACGCCGCCGTTCTACTGCTCGGTGGACCTGCGCAACGCCGGCTTCAAGCTGGCCCCGGTCGACACCAACCTGTTCCCGGGCGGCTTCAACAATCTCGCTCCGGAGATGCTGCCGCTGGCGGTGCAGGCCGCGATGGCCGCCATCGAAAAATATTGTCCGGATGCCAAGAACCTGCTGCTGATCCCGGAACGCCACACCCGCAACACCTTCTACCTGCAGAATGTCTCGCGCCTGATGCAGATCTTCCGCCAGACGGGTCTCAACGTGCGCCTGGGTTCGCTGTCGGACGACGTGAAGGAACCGACCCCGATCGAACTGCCCGACGGCAGCACCATCGTGCTCGAGCCGCTGGAGCGTTCCGCCAACGGCCGCCGCCTCGGCCTGAAGAATTTCGATCCCTGCACCATCCTGCTCAACAACGACCTGTCGGCCGGCATTCCGAAGATCCTCGAGAACCTGCCGGAGCAGAACCTGCTGCCGCCGCTGCACGCAGGCTGGGCGGTGCGCCGCAAGAGCAACCATTTCGCCGCTTACGACGAGGTCATCAAGAAGTTCGCCAAGATGGTCGACGTCGACCCGTGGATGCTCAATCCGTATTTCGGCAAGTGCGGCGAGATCAATTTCCACGAGCGCACCGGCGAGGAATGCCTGGCCGCCAACGTCGACACGCTGCTGACCAAGATCCGCAAGAAGTACAAGGAGTACGGCATCAAGGAAACGCCGTTCGTGATCGTCAAGGCCGATGCCGGCACCTACGGCATGGGCATCATGACGGTGCGCGACGCCGCCGAGGTGAAGGACCTGAACCGCAAGCAGCGCAACAAGATGTCGGTGGTCAAGGAAGGCCTGGAAGTGACCGACGTGATCATCCAGGAAGGCGTGCACACCTTCGAGCGCATCAACGACGCGGTGGCCGAGCCGGTGGTCTACATGATGGACCGCTACGTGGTCGGCGGCTTCTACCGCGTGCATGCCGAGCGCGGCGTGGACGAGAACCTCAACGCGCCGGGCATGCATTTCGTGCCGCTGGCCTTCGCCCAGCAGCATGCGCTGCCGGACGCCACCGCCAAGCCGGGCACCGCCGCGCCGAACCGCTTCTACATGTACGGCGTGGTGGCGCGCCTGGCGCTGCTGGCGGCCTCGCTCGAACTCGAGAAGACCGATCCGAACCCGGAAGTCTACTGATCCAGCCCGTCGCGCCCGCGCCCTGTGCGGCGCGCGGCGCGGCCGATTCCGCGGCGCCGCGCAGCGCGCCGACCTGCCTGGGGCCCGCCCATGAAAATCGCCGTCCTCGCCGATCCGCTCGACAGCTTCAAGACCTACAAGGATTCCACCTACGCCATGATGGCCGAGGCCGCGCGGCGCGGCCACGAGCTCTACGCCTTCCTGCAGTCCGACCTGGCGTTCGAGGGCGGCCGGGTGGTCGCCCACGTGGCGAAGGTCACGCTCACCGGCGATGCGCACGACTGGTACCGCGCCGAGGAACCGCAGGCGATGTCGCTGTCGGCCTTCGACGCGGTGCTGCTGCGCAAGGATCCGCCGTTCGACATGGAATACGTCTACACGACCTACCTGCTCGAACTCGCGGAGAAGGAGGGCGCGCGCATCTTCAACAAGCCGTCCGCCGTGCGCGACCACAACGAGAAGCTGGCCATCCTGCAGTTCCCGCAGTTCATCGCGCCGACGCTGGTGTCGCGCGACGCCGCGCGCCTGCGCGCCTTCCATGCCGAACACAAGGACGTCATCCTCAAGCCGCTCGACGGCATGGGCGGCATGGGCATCTTCCGCGTGCGTGACGACGGCATGAACCTCGGCTCCGTCATCGAGTCGCTGACCCACAACGGCCGCCACACCATCATGGCGCAGCGCTACATCCCCGAGATCGTCGACGGCGACAAGCGCGTGCTGCTGATCGGCGACCAGGTGGTGCCGTTTTGCCTGGCGCGGATCCCGCAGGGCGGGGAAGTGCGTGGGAATCTCGCCGCCGGCGGCCGCGGCGAAGCCCGTCCCGTCACCCCGCGCGACCGCGAGATCGGCCAATCCCTGGCGCCGATCCTTTCAAGCCGGGGCCTGTTGCTGGTAGGATTGGACGTGATCGGTTCGAACCTGACCGAAATTAACATCACCAGTCCGACCTGTTTCCAGGAAATCGCCCAGCAGACCGGCTTCAACGTCGCCGGCATGTTCATCGACGCCCTCGAGAAAGCGGTCTGACCGGATTGCATGCGCGCCGGGGCGCCACGCCCGGACAACGGACACCATGGTAGGCATTCTCTTACTGACGCATGCGCCGCTCGGCCAGGCCTTCATCGATGCGGTGACGCACGTCTTCCGCGGCAGGCCGGAACGCATGGAAGCGATCGACGTGCGCGCGGACCAGGACACCGGCGAGGTCAAGGCGCTCGCCGCCCAGGCCATCGCCCGGCTCGACGACGGCACCGGCGTGCTGGTCGTCACCGACGTCATGGGCGGCACGCCGTGCAACTGCACGCTGACGCTGGCCCAGCCCGGCCACGTGGACGTCATCGCGGGCATCAGCCTGCCGATGCTGCTGCGCGCGATCACCTATCGCCACGACACGCTCGACGTCGTGGTCGAGATGGCGCTCGCGGGCGGACAGGGAGGGGCGCTGCGCGTGGACAACCGCGTGCGCATCGCGCCGAATTGAACAACGACCAACCACACGACAGACGGCCCGCATGATCGAACAGGAAATCGAAATCATCAACAAGCTCGGCCTGCACGCGCGCGCATCGGCCAAGCTCACGCAGCTGGCGGCGAAATACAAGAGCGAGGTCTGGATGACCCGCAACAAGCGCCGCGTCAATGCCAAGTCGATCATGGGCGTCATGATGCTGGCCGCCGGCAAGGGCTCGACCGTGCTGCTCGAGGTCGACGGCGCCGACGAGCGCGAATGCTTCGATGCATTGCTCCAGCTGATCAACGACCGCTTCGGCGAGGCGGAATAAGCTCCACCCGGCCGGCGCGGGCGAACGCCCCGGCGCCGGCAACGTGACAGAAGGAATACGGATGGATCGCATGGCTTCCTTTACGCTGCACGGCATCCCGGTCTCGCGCGGCATCGCGATCGGGCGCGCGCACCTGCTGGCGCCGGCCGCGCTCGACGTCAAGCACTACCTCGTGGCCGAGGAACAGATCGAGGCCGAGGTGCAGCGACTGCGCGACGCCATCGGCACCGTGCACAAGGAACTGCAGACACTGTGGGCCGAGCTGCCCAAGGATTCGCCGGCCGAGCTGGGCGCCTTCATCGACGTGCATGTCCTGATCCTGTCGGACCCGATGATTTCCGAGATGCCGCTGGAGATCATCCGCCACCGCCGCTACAACGCCGAGTGGGCGCTGGTGACCCAGATCGACGAGCTGTCGGCGCAGTTCGACGACATCGAGGATGCCTACCTGCGCGAGCGCCGCGCCGACATCCAGCAGGTCGGCGAGCGCGTGCTGAAGGTGCTGACCGGCTCGGCCAACGCGCTGGCGCGCGCGCAGTCGCGCAGCGACGACGACAGCGGCGGCAACATGATCGTGGTGGCCCACGACATCTCGCCGGCCGACATGCTGCAGTTCCGCGACCGTTCCTTCTCCGGCTTCATCACCGACCTGGGCGGCCAGAACTCGCACACGGCGATCGTCGCGCGCAGCCTCGACATCCCGGCCGCGGTCGGCATGACCAATGCCTCGGCGCTGATCCAGCAGGACGACTGGGTGATCATCGACGGCGACGCCGGCGTGGTGATCGTCGACCCGGCGCCCAGCGTGCTGGAGCAGTACCGCGAGCGCCAGGCGCGCCTGCTGCGCGACCGCAAGAAGCTGTCGCGCCTGAAGAAGACCCCGGCCATCACGAAGGACGGCACCGCCGTCACGCTGCTGGCCAACATCGAATTCCCCGACGACTGCGGCCCCGCGCTGGAAGCGGGCGCCAACGGCGTCGGCCTGTTCCGTTCCGAGTTCCTCTTCATGGGCCGCACCGGCCACGCCGGCAAGCTGCCGTCCGAGGACGAGCAGTTCGAGTCCTACCGCAAGGCGGTGGTGGCGATGAAGGGCCGCCCGGTGACGATCCGCACGCTCGACATCGGCGCCGACAAGCCGCTCGACGCGGCCGAGCAGACCGCGGTGAACCCGGCGCTGGGCCTGCGCGCGATCCGCTATTGCCTGGCCGAGCCGCAGCTGTTCCTGACCCAGCTGCGCGCCATCCTGCGCGCTTCGGCCTACGGCCCCGTCAAGCTCTTGATCCCGATGATCGCGCATGCCTTCGAGATCGAGCAGTCGCTGGCGCTGATCGAGCAGGCCAAGGCGCAGCTGCGCGACGCCAACCGCAAGTTCGATCCGCTGACGCCGGTCGGCGCGATGATCGAGATCCCCGCCGCGGCGCTGACGCTGCCGATGTTCGTGAAGAAGCTGGATTTCCTGTCGGTCGGCACCAACGACCTGATCCAGTACACGCTGGCGATCGACCGCGTCGACCACGAGGTGGCGCATCTCTACGATCCGCTGCACCCGGCGGTGCTGCAGCTGCTGTCCATGACGATCGCCACCGGCGCCAAGGCCGGCGTGCCGGTGTCGGTGTGCGGCGAGATGGCGGGCGATACGCGGCTGACGCGCCTGTTGCTCGGCATGGGGCTGCGCGAGTTCTCGATGCATCCGGCACAGGTGCTGTCGGTGAAGCAGGAGATTCTCAATACCGACCTGGGGACGCTGGCGCCGTTCATGAAGAAGATCATGAAGACGTTTGATAGCGGGGCGATTGCGGCGGTGGTTGAGGAGATGCGGGTGGTCTAACGCTTGAAGAATGCAACGTTTTCATTTTGTTTGTGTGAGACTAGACTATTGCCGTCTACGCCCGTGCATTTGTTGCGTCTCTCATTCTACCCATTGGTCTCTCTGTAAAGAGTTTGAATCAGTTGGAGGGCGTCACGACAAAGTGGCATGATTAAAATGCCGTCACGGTTCATATTCCCGATATGAAAATCTTCTGGCAGCGATGGACCTGTTGCCATAATCGAAAGCGGAAAGTGGTGCGTGCACGCCCTCCTGATTTCGTATAGCTGCTTAGTCAAGGGCGTAATTCCAGCAGTCTTTACGAAGTTTAGATTCTTCTTATTTTGCTCAACCTTTATATGGCGTCGCAAAATTGCTAGGCCTTCTTCATCTTCATGGTGCTCGCCGTTTTCGTCGGTGTAACGAAAGTATGCCGTGAGAGCAGTGGACTCAAAAAAGCTGTAAGCCGCATTTAAGAATCCCGATAGGAGCCACCGAAACTTACTTCGGTCGGTTTCCTGCGAAAGCAATTCAAAGAAGAATTCGCACTCTCGAAGCTTGTCATCAAAGTCTGGAATCGCTTGTATATCCAAGCGATTCAGCCAATCCTCAAAATCGACTTTTTTTGCGTCTGACATGTAGTGCTAGGCGTGGATAAATTTTTTTGAGTACTTAGGGGGACTTACAAACTACGTTGATCGTCATGCTGCCATTGCAGATTACTGCCTTTCAAAAAGTACTGACTAGAACGCAACTCATCGAGAAACCTGTTCATTTGATTCTTCAAATTCTTCGCAGACTGCAATTGGCGATAGAAAGAGGCGATCATAGGAATCTTACGGTGGCAGTTGCAATTTTTGAGTCAAAATGGTCAATGATTTTGAGCCTCTGGTCATGGCCACGTAGAGTTCCTTTGCGCTTAACGATGCGGCATCCAAGATCACGGCATGGTCAAACTCTAGCCCTTTTACCAGCAGGGTTGTGCCGATGAGTTTTGAATGCCTCACAGGCCTTCCAGAATGACGAAATTCGCACTGGTAAAGATAGGCGGCCTCCAGAAGGGTTGGCGCCCGTCCAGCAATGTGCACCTTTAGGACATTGATGAAACGATTGAGTAGGTCGCGACGGTAAACCTCTATTCCAGTGCATCGCTTTAGCTCAAGAAAGAAGTCCCTTAGTAACGCGCTCGACGTATCTGCAATGCACTCATTTGCAATCGTTGTAAGAAGCAAGTTTTTCGTTCGAGAGGTCAGCTTTGCGGGTTCTCCTCTTTTTATGCTTTCAGGCAAAGCCGCTGACAATCCAGTAAAGCACTTTTTGGCAAACTCAATAACTAATAGAAATCGCTCGGAAGAATTTGGTGTCGTCTCCAGTTTCTTTAGGAATGAGATGAGATCTCTACCTTCAATTTCCTCAATAGAGGAAAATTTGCCTGAAAGGGATTGCGCTAGCTTATGGGTTTTGTTCTTGAGTTCAGGTGCGCCGCCATGCATTGCAATCACTGTGTCGTCGTCTTTTAAGAAGCTATAGAAGACATTGAGCCGCTTTTGATCTTTGAAGTTGTCAAGATCAACTGGTAATGCCGAAACCGTTCGAGGTATAGCGCCACTCAAATCTACGCATTTGCCAGCACTAAGTTGGGCTCGGACTTCTTTCAACCACTCACCTAGCTCACCGCATCCATGCTGTTTCCAGCGCCAAGGCGTGTCCAGGGTCCCAAGCGATTCAAAATGGGGATAAATGTCGCTTTCCCAGTCGACGAGTTCATCGGCAAAGTCAAAAATTGCCTGTAAAGGGTCTCCAAGAATTCGGCAAGGAAGGACTTCTGCGAGATTGCATATCAATGCATGCTGAGGTTTGGAGCAATCTTGATATTCGTCGACATAGACGCCGGAATAGGAAGCGAGCAAAATTTTGCGTAGAAAATTTTTGGTCAAGATATTTTGGCACGCCAAGTACAGGTTATTCCACTCTTTGCCATCGGGGTTTTCAATACTCCAGCCTGAAGTCATTGGATACGCAAGAGAATATGGTGTCAACGTGATACTTTGTAGGCGGAACCTCATTTTCCCTCATCTTCTGCTTGATCGAATTCACACCGGCATAGGTATGTGTAAGGATCAGCTGGCGATTTTTTGATTCTTTGACGGCGCGAGATATAAGATGAGTTTTCCCATATCCCGCAGGCGCAATGACGTAGCCTTTGGACGAAAAATTGGCGAGCTTTACGGCAAGAGAATCAGTCATGCTCTACCCATGACCAAAGTGAATTAAGTTTTTTTGATAAGTCTGTCTTTAAGAATTCGCTGTTCGAAAAGGCGGGGGCGAAAATCTCAAACCAAGACATACCTCGACTTATATCTTTGAACCATCCCTTGTTCTTAGCAGTTTTGCCGATTGCTGCGCGCAACTCTGGAGTGTCCTTCCATTCCTCGACCAAATCGGGCAGATCACTTTGGAATTGATTCTGTACTTGATCTCGTACTGAAAAATGAAGGCCTTCTCGAGCAAACAGGACGCTTCGTAATACATATTCCCAAGGTAAATCGTTCATGGCACGCTCTTCAAGCGCGCATTTGTTGTCCCAGACTATAGCGGGAATGCCCATTTCCTCGAGCTCTTCAATGTCGGCTTGGGATAGCTGCTCCTTGGCATCGGTATCTGCAAATACACAGACGTCGTACTTCATGGCGAAAATTGCCTTCGCCATTTCTTTGACATTGCCGCCACCACGTGCGTCTAAAAGAGCTACGCCGTGGAAGCAGAATGGTTCCTTTCCCAATCCAATTTGATAGTCATCGAAACCTCGCAAGATTCCGACTTCGGTTGCTCCCTCGCAAACAATGATTTTTTTAGATAGAAAGGCCTCTGCACTTGAGCGAATTTTGCCTTGTGTCTTATGTCCATTCTGTTCGATTTGAGCGACAGAAATGACATTAACTAGACCATTCAGATTGTGAACGATATGTAGGTCGTCGATCGTCAATTCACGTAAGACAGCAGGTGAGTGTGTCGTCAATAAATACTGCCCTGAGTTATCTTCGCGAATATGCTTCGCTAGTCTGGCTATTCGATGTGGTTCCAATCCAAGTTCGACTTCATCGAATAGGGTAATGTGGCCGCTAGGAAGAGAGGTTTTTTGTATTCCACACAAGAGCATCCTGCGTGATCCAAGTCCCAATGATTTCAATGGAATTTGGCCATCATGGAGCATCAGTCCACCGATTTTTATGTTCAATGCACTGTGATCAAGGTGAGCTTGATATTTATCCTTCACAGGCACTCCTAGAGACTTTGCGATCGCTTCTGTCTTTTGGGCGGCTTTGTCAAAATTCTTTAGAGATGTATCGCGGCGGTCACCAAGTGAGTCACGAGCGGTACGCGAAGCATGAATGAGTGCCTCATTCAAATCCTGCGCCTCAGTAAGCTTTTCAAGTGCCGATCCGTTTGCCCAGGAAAACTGTCTCTCAGAATAGGCACCGATCAATGTGACTCCTACCTTTATACGGTCAGAGTACCTAAAGTCGATCCCCTCTGGATAGCGGTCGCAAATTACTCGCCAAGTTGGCTCCAAGTCATTCTCAAGTAAGAAGCGGATAGTGAGTATTTCCTCCAAATGATCGTCCGGTTCGTCAAATAGCTTTTGTGCTTTTGAATCCCAGCCTCTCAAATAATTGCCATACTTTGTCGATGCATAGAAGTCTTCAGGTAAATCGCTGATTGAAACTTCAATTTTGATCGGTGAAGAAGTATTGGCGAGGTAAAAATCCGAGTCATTCAGTGACAAGTTCCAACTCGGATAAAAGGCGAAACGAATGCTATCCAAAATAGTTGATTTGGACGCGTCTCCTTTGCCAATCAAACAGAATATGTTTCGATCAGGAAGCGTCCAATCAAGTTTTTTAACTCCGCGAAAATTTAAAATAGATAGTTTGCGGATTTTCATTAGCTTTTCTGTTTAAGGTTATTCGTTCACCAGCTTAAGGAGATCTCCTTAAAATAATACTTTGCATTTTGAAAAAACTGCAGTTCAAATTTCTAAAATTCTTAGGCGATGATCAACGAGGAAGGATGACTAAAGCTTCCTCAAAATTTGGTTTGCGCCCTTGCATTAGGGAGCAGAAAGCAATCGTAGTACCAAGCATTCCACTCTAAAGACATGTAGTCACATGTTTTGCGACCAGCAACAACCAGGTTTTTAGTGCTTCGGATAGAACTGTGAGCATGTTATTGGCACGGTACTCGAAAAATTTGCAACGGTTTGACGCCACCTTGCCTCTCCGCTATCCTTACGCCACTGCGCCGATTTGACCGGCCGCGCGCCCCAGGGCGACGGCTTCAGCTTGCGGGCGCATGGGACTCCCACGGGAATCCCGAACAAATGCGGCTAAAGCGAGCTTTGACGATCGAAGCCCCGACTTAGCCCGACCAGCGATTCCGCTCTCGGGCTTTTTTGTTGTCCGGACCCTGACGATCAAGCCCGCTGGCCTGGTTTCAACCTGCCGCCGGCAACGCCGCGGCACCGCGAGTCACCCATGAAATCCCTCGGAATCGTCACGCCACAGTCGATGCACTTCGCCGAGCCGCTCCAGCTCCAGAGCGGCGCCTCGATCGCCGGCTACCACCTGGTCTACGAGACCTACGGCACGCTCAATGCCGACCGCTCCAACGCGGTGCTGATCTGCCACGCGCTCAATGCCTCCCACCATGTCGCCGGCATCCATGTCGACGAAGCCACCGGCAAGAAGAACGTCGGCTGGTGGGACAACATGGTCGGCCCCGGCAAGCCGGTCGACACCGACCGCTTCTTCGTCATCGGCGTCAACAACCTCGGCTCCTGCTTCGGCTCGACCGGCCCGATGCACACCAATCCCGCCACCGGCAAGCCCTACGGCGCCGACTTCCCGGTCGTGACCGTCGAGGACTGGGTGCATGCCCAGGCGCGCCTGGCCGATGCGCTCGGCATCGAGCAGTTCGCCGCCGTCATGGGCGGCTCGCTCGGCGGCATGCAGGCGCTGTCGTGGAGCATGATGTATCCGTCGCGCCTGCGCCATTGCGTGGTGATCGCTTCCACACCCAAGCTGTCGGCGCAGAACATCGCCTTCAACGACGTCGCCCGCCAGGCCATCCTGTCCGACCCGGATTTCCACGGCGGCCATTTCTACGAGCACGGCGTGGTGCCGAAGAACGGCCTGCGCGTGGCGCGCATGGTCGGCCACATCACCTATCTCTCGGACGACGACATGGCCGAGAAATTCGGCCGCGATCTGCGCAATGGCAGCTACCAGTTCGGCTTCGGCATCGATTTCGAGATCGAGTCCTACCTGCGCTACCAGGGCGACAAGTTCTCGGAATATTTCGATGCCAACACCTACCTGCTGATCACCAAGGCGCTCGACTATTTCGACCCGGCAAAGGAATACGGCGGCGACCTGGCCGCGGCCCTGTCCAACACGCAGGCGCAGTTCCTGCTGGCGTCCTTCACCACCGACTGGCGCTTCTCGCCGGCGCGCAGCCGCGAGATCGTCGAGGCGCTGATCTGCAACCGCCGCCGCGTCACCTACGCCGAGATCGATGCGCCGCACGGCCACGACGCCTTCCTGCTGGAAGACCCGCGCTACCTGAACGTGGTGCGCACCTATTACGACCGCATCGCCGGCGAGATCGGATCGAAAAGCGACCTGCGGAGGGCGGCATGAATTTCGATCAGCTCAGCGCCCTGCGCCCCGACCTCGCCTTCATCGCCCACTGGGTCGGCAAGGGCACCCGCGTGCTCGACGTCGGCTGCGGCAACGGCGTCATGCTCGACTACCTGCAGTCGGAACAGCGCTGCACCGGCTACGGCATCGAGATCGACGACGACAAGATCCCGGAATGCATCGCGCGCGGCGTGTCGGTGATCCAGCAGGACATCGAGGCGGGCCTGGCGATGTTCCGCGACGATGCCTTCGATACCGTGCTGTGCCTGTCGGCGCTGCAGATGGTGAAGAACGTCGAGGGCATCCTGCAGGAGATCGCCCGCGTCGGCCGCGAGGCCATCGTGTCCTTTCCCAACTTCGCCTACTGGCCGCACCGCGTCGCGCTGCTCGGCGGCCGCATGCCCGTGTCGAAGTCGCTACCCTACCAGTGGTACGACACGCCCAACCTGCGCTGCGCCACCATCGAGGATTTTTCGGAACTTGCCCGCGAAGTCGGGCTCGAAGTGCTCGAATGCATCGCCTTGCAGGATGGCAAGCCGGTCTCCTTCCTCCCGAACTGGCGTGGTAGTCTTGCCGTTTTCCGGCTGCGCAAGAAGACCGCCTGAGACGTCCCCGTACGGCAGGCGGCCGGCGCTCCGGCGGGCCGCCTTGCCGCTTTCACCACGCGGGCGGTCCTGACCTTCGCAACCACCGGGCGCGCCATCATGCCGCGCGCCCCTCACGGGAGACCGCCGCATGAGCGATCAAGACGCGGGAAGCCGCGACGCAGGAGACAAGGGCGCAGAAGAGAAGGGTGCACTCGGCATCCGCGACGCCTTCCTGCATCCCTCCGCCTGGACCCTGTTCTTCTTCGGCTTCGCCTCGGGCCTGCCGTTCCTGCTGGTGGCCGGCACGCTGGCCTACTGGCTCAAGGAGAACGGCATCACCCTGAAGGACATCACCATGATCGCCTCGGCGGGTATGGCGTATTCCTTCAAGTTCCTGTGGGCGCCGTTCATCGACCGGCTGCGCCTGCCGCTGCTGGGCCGGCTCGGCCAGCGCCGCAGCTGGTTGCTGCTGTCGCAGTTGTGCGTGATGGCCGGCCTGCTCGGCATGGCGGTCATCACGCCGTCGGACCTCGGCCTGTTCGTGTTCCTGACGCTGCTGGTGGCCTTCGCCGGCGCCACGCTCGACATCGCGGTGGACGCCTACCGCATCGAGATCGCGCCGCCGGAAGCGCAGGGCGCGCTGGTGGCGACCTATGCGCTCGGCTACCGCATCGCGCTGATCGTCACCGGCGCGCTGGCGCTGGTGCTGGCCGACCACGTGGCCTGGCCGATGGTGTATGCCGCGATGGCGGCGGTGATGCTGGTGCCGGTGATCGTCAACCTGCGCGCGCGCGAGCCCGACGTGGTGCGCGTGCGCGCCACCACCTGGGTGCAGGGCCTGCGCGAAGGCGTGGTCGAGCCGTTCGCCGATTTCTTCCGCCGCTTCGGCGGGACCGTCGGGCCGGCGATCCTGCTGTTCATCCTGCTGTTCAAGATTTCCGACCAGGCGCTGGTAGGCGGCATCATGGGGCCGTTCTACCTCGACCAGGGATTCACCAAGACCGAGATCGCGGCGGTGTCCAAGGTCTACGGCATCTGGGTCGGCATCGCCGGCGCCTTCCTCGGCGGCATCGCGGTGGCGCGCTTCGGCGTCGAGCGCGGCCTGCTGATCGGCATCGTGCTGGGCGCATTGTCGAATCTGCTCTACCTGATGCTGATCGGCGCCAACGGCAACGTGGCGATGCTGACGGCGGTGATCTCCGGCGAGAATCTCGCCCAGGGCCTGCTCGGCACCACGGCGGTGGCCTACATGTCGGCGCTGGTCAACCAGCGCTACACCGCCACACAGTACGCGCTGTTCAGTTCGCTCATCACGCTGCCGGGCAAGGTGCTCGGCTTCTATTCGGGCCGCATCGTCGAGGCGGTCGGCTATGCGCCGTATTTCTGGATCACCACGCTGGCGATCGTGCCGGCGCTGGCGCTGTACGTGTGGCTGCGGCCGCGCATGCGGATCGAGGGCGGGGCGCAGCAGCTGCGCTGAACCATCCCTGCGCCGGCACCGTATCGGCGCCAGGCCGGTGCACGATGCGCCGGCATGACGGCGATCATGCCGCGCATGCGGGCGGCTGCGGCGGTGCCGTGCCGGCCGGCCGCATCTATGGTTGAATGACACCATTTCCACGTGCGTAACCGTATTTGCAATCGAGGAACAGCGATGAAACGATGGATGTCCGCGGCCATGATGGCGGCCGCGCTTGCAACCGGCCCGGCGTACGCCCAGGACCAGGTCAGCCCCGACGGCGTGAAGGTGGACAAGATGTCCCCGCTGCGCAAGCTGGTGCCGGAAGGCGCGCTCGAGAATGCCGCCAGCCAGCAATATTCCCAGCTGCAGGATGCCGCGCGCCAGCAGGGCGCGCTGGTGCCGGCCGACGATGCGCGCGTCAAGCGCCTGCAGTCGATCGCGCAGAAGCTGATCCCGCATGCCGAGCGCTGGAACCCGGCCGCGCGCGACTGGAAATGGGAAGTGGCGTTGTTCGAATCCCCGCAGATCAATGCCTTCTGCATGCCGGGCGGGAAGATCGGTTTCTTTTCAGGCATTCTCAAGGACCTCAAGCTGACCGATGACGAAGTGGCCATCGTGATGGGCCACGAGATGGCGCATGCCCTGCGCGAGCACAGCCGCGAGCGCATGGCCAAGTCGGGACTCACCAGCTTCGCGGCCGGGGCGATCGGCTCGCTGCTGTCGTCGATGGCCGGCGTCGATCCGCGCATCACCGATTTCGCCGCCAATGTCGGCACCAATCTCGCGATCATGAAGTTCTCGCGCAGCGACGAGACCGAGTCCGACCTGGTCGGCCTGGACATCGCGGCGCGCGCCGGCTTCGATCCGCGCGCCGGCGAGGCGTTGTGGAAGAAGATGGGGATCGTCAACGACCGCGAGCCGATCCAGTGGCTGTCGACCCACCCGGCCGGCACGGCGCGCATCGCGCAGATGCAGAAGCACATGCCGTCGGTGCTGCCGCTGTATGCGAAGGCGAAGGGGAAACCGGTGTCGGCGTTGCCGCCTTATGTGACGAATGTGAAGGAAATCGGGCCGGTGAAATGACGGACTGCCGGATTCCCTCCCCCTGGCAGGGGGAGGGTTAGGGTGGGGGTAGGGCGCTCGACTTGCTGCATGCGTCTGTTTAAGTGCACCACCCCCATCCCGACCTTCTCCCTGCCAGGGGGAAGGGGCAGTGCAGTGCGGGGCGAAGTGCTGGCGGACTATCTGCCGCTCACCCGGCGATCAGCTCTTTGGCCCCGTGATACTCGATCGTCAGCGGCGCATGGTCCGAGAACCGCTCGTCCTTGTAGATCGCCACCTTCTTCGCGCGCGCGGCGATGCCCGGCGTGGTGACGTGGTAATCGATGCGCCACCCGACATTCTTGGCCCAGGCCTGGCCGCGGTTGCTCCACCAGGTGTATTGCTCGGCGCGCTGGTCGACCACGCGGAAGGCGTCGACCCAGCCGATCTCGTCGAACACGCGCGTCAGCCATTCGCGCTCCTCCGGCAGGAAGCCGGAATTCTTCTGGTTGCTCTTCCAGTTCTTCAGGTCGATTTCCTTGTGGGCGATGTTCCAGTCGCCGCAGATGACGATCTCGCGACCGAGCGCGCGCAGCGCGGCCAGGTGCGGCAGGAACACGTCCATGAAGCGGAACTTGGCCTGCTGGCGCTCTTCGCTCGACGAGCCCGAGGGGCAGTAGACCGAGATGATCGACAGCTTGCCGAAATCGCAGCGCACGTAGCGGCCTTCCGCATCGAATTCCGGGCTGCCGAAGCCGGTGTGCACCGCGTCCGGCTCGGTGCGGCAATACAGGCCGACACCGGAATAGCCCTTCTTCTCCGCATAGTGGAAATAGCCGAGGTAGCCGGGCGGATTGAGCAGGTCTTCCGTCATGTCGGCGGCCTGGGCCTTGAGTTCCTGGACGCAGACGGCATCGGCCTGCTGCTTCGCCATCCATTCGAAGAAGCCCTTCTTGGAGGCGGAGCGGATGCCGTTGAGGTTGGCGGAAATGATTTTCAGCATGGGACGCGCGGATCGGTTGATTGGCAGGGAGGGCGGCCACGGCGGATTGCGGAAACGCCGGCCGGATCAGGCCGACAGCATACCCGATCCGCGGCGCGGCGTGGATCGGCGGCACGAAGCGCGTTGCGCGGCATGCCGCGCAGGGTGGCAGTCGGGGGCGCATTGGCTGCGGCGCAGAAGGCAATGCAGATGGCTGCGCAGGTCGCGGCACAGATCGCGGCACCGGCCGGGCGCCGGTTTACAATGTCGCGTCTGTCCCATCCGACCATCTCTCCCGCGAGGATCCAACGTGAGCAACGCACTCCGCCAGCAGTTCATCGAATTTTCCGTCGGCGCCGGCGTCCTGCGCTTCGGCGACTTCGTCACCAAGGCCGGCCGCAATTCGCCGTATTTCTTCAATGCCGGCCTGTTCAACGACGGCGCCACGCTCGGCCGCCTGGCCGATTTCTATGCGCAGACGCTGCTCGATTCGGGCGTGCAGTTCGACATGCTGTTCGGCCCGGCCTACAAGGGCATCACGCTGGCGGCCGCCACCGCGATCGCGCTGGCCAGCAAGGGGCGCAACGTGCCGTTCGCCTACAACCGCAAGGAAGCCAAGGACCACGGCGAGGGCGGCACCATCGTCGGCGCGAAGCTGGCGGGCCGCGTGGTCATCATCGACGATGTCATTTCGGCAGGCACCTCGGTGCGCGAATCGGTCGAGATGATCCGTGCCGCCGGCGCCACGCCGTGCGCGGTGCTGATCGCGCTGGACCGCATGGAGCGCGCCGGCCGCGACGGCGTGCTGTCGCCGCTGTCGGCGGTGCAGGAAGTGACGCAGCAATACGGCATGCCGGTCGTGCCGATTGCCAACCTGAACGATTTGTTCGACTATATCTCGTCCGCCGGCGCCGATCCGCAGCTCGCGCAGTACAAGGATGCGGTGGCCGCCTATCGCGCCCGCTACGGCGTCTGATCCGGCGTCTGATCCGGCGCCTGATCCTGCCGGCCGACGGCGCGGCGACCGCCGCGGCCCCACCGACAACGACATTGCCCTGGGAGGGATGATGAAGCCAGTTGCCAACGCCACCCTGCTTGCCGCCCTCCTCGTCGCGGCCGGCGCGGCCGATGCGCAGATCTACAAGTGCAAGGATGCCAACGGCCGGACCATCACGTCCGACCGGCCGATCCCGGAATGCGCGGATCGCCCGCTCCAGGAGCTCAACAAGAGCGGCGTCGTCAAGCGCGAAATCGCCGCCCCGCTCACGGCCGAGGAGAAGCGCCAGCGCGAGCTGGATGCCGAGAAGAAGAAGGCCGAGGAAGCCGCCGCGAAGGAACGCAAGCGCAACGACGAAGCGATCCTGGCGGTCTACCGCACCGAGGCCGACATCGAGAAGGCGCGCAAGCGTTCGCTGGACGTGGTGCAGGAGCAGCTCAAGCGCGACACCGCCGCACTGGCGGCCGCCGAGAAGAGCGTCAAGCCCCTGCAGGCGGAAATGGACGACCTGGCCAAGCGCAAGGTCAAGGCGCCGGCCGGCGTGCAGCACCGCTACGACGACGCGATGCGCAACGTGAACGACACGAAGCGCCGCATCCAGGACCAGGAAGCCGAGCTTGGCAAGATCAACCAGAAGTTCGACGAGACGCTCAAGCGTTTCCGCGAACTGATGGCGAACGTGAAGCAGTAGACGTGTGCCGCCGGATGGGTAGCGATCCGGCGCGGCAATGCGAACGGGGCGGCCATGGCCGCCCCGTTGTTATCGTGCCACCGGCAAATAGAGCGCTTCCTGCGCCTGCGAAATGGCTGCCCAGTACTTGTCGCCGAACGACCAGTGCCACCATTCAAACGGATAATTGACGAATCCCTCACGCGTCAGTGCGTCGAACAGCATCCGGCGATTGCGGGCGGCTTCGTCGCTCAGCGCCGTGAAGAATGAAAAGCAGGCGCCTTGCGACTCCACTTCGTCGTCGTCGTAGGCGCAACCCATGTCGAGCTCGCGGCCGTCGACCGTGCAAAGCGTCAGGTCGACCGCGCCGCCGGTTGGGTGCCCCGCCACATGCGGCGGGGCGATGTAGCGAGCCGTCCTTTCGACGATCTGGTCATGTCCGAGGTGCGGGTGCTCCTGCGCCAGGCGTGCCATGCGCCGGTTGAACGCGAATTCCTGGCGCGATAGCGGCCGCAACGTTTCCTTGATCAACAGCGCGACATCGTTCGGGAGCGCATCGGCCGCGCGGCACAGTCTTTCGGCCACGGTCACGCGCACGGAGAAATCGAGCGGATAACTGAAGCCTTGCTGGCTTTCCGGGGAGTCGTCGACGCGGACCCGTGGATGCAGTCCGTCGAGATTCACCAACCCTTCCCCGCAATCGCGGGCGGGCATGTTCATCACGACGGGGGCGGACAGAGGGATGCGCTGCATGGATCAGGCGCCGAGCTTCCTCTTGAGCAGTTCGGTCAGCTGCGCCGGATTGGCCTTGCCCTTGGTGGCCTTCATCGCCTGGCCGATCAGCGCGTTGAACGCCTTCTCCTTGCCGGACTTGAATTCCTCGACCGACTTGGCATTGGCGGCCAGCACCTCGTCGACGATCTTCTCGAGCGCGCCGGTGTCGGAGATCTGCTTGAGACCCTTCGATTCGATGATCTCGTCGGCCAGCGCGGCGCTGGTCGATTTCGCTTCCCACATCGCGCCGAACACTTCCTTGGCGATCTTGTTGGAGATGGTGCCGTCGGCGATGCGCTGCAGCAGCAGGGCCAGCTGCGGCGCCGTCACCGGCGCATCGGCGATCTCGACGCCTTCGCGGTTGAGCGTCGACGAGACATCGCCCATCAGCCAGTTGGCGGCCGGCTTGGCCTGCTCGCGGCCGGCGGCGGCGACCACCGCTTCGAAATAGGCGGCCATCGCCTTCGATTGCGTCAGCACGGTGGCGTCGTACTCCGGCAGGCCGTAGTCGCGCACGAAGCGGTCGCGCATCGCGCCCGGCAGTTCCGGCATCGCGGCCTTCACGCGCTCGATCCATTCCTGCGCGATCGTCAGCGGCGGCAGGTCAGGGTCGGGGAAGTAGCGGTAGTCATGCGCGTCTTCCTTGCTGCGCATCTCGCGGGTTTCCTTGCGGTCGGGATCGTACAGGCGGGTGGCCTGCACCACCTTGCCGCCGTCCTCGATCAGCTCGATCTGGCGGCGCACCTCGTAGTTGATCGCTTCCTCGAGGAAGCGGAACGAGTTGAGGTTCTTGATCTCGCAGCGGGTGCCGAATTCCTTCTGGCCGAGCGGGCGCACCGACACGTTGGCATCGCAGCGGAAGGAGCCTTCCTGCATGTTGCCGTCGCAGATGCCCAGCCACACCACCAGCGAATGCAGCGCCTTGGCATAGGCGACCGCCTCGGCGGCGCTGCGCATCTCGGGCTCGGTGACGATCTCCAGCAGCGGCGTGCCGGCGCGGTTCAGGTCGATGCCGCTCATGCCGTGGTAATCCTCGTGCAGCGACTTGCCGGCGTCTTCCTCGAGGTGGGCGCGGGTCAGGTTGACGGTCTTCATCTCGGCGCGGCCATCCTTCTCGACGACGAAGGAGAGCTGGCCGCCGTGGACCACCGGGATCTCGTACTGCGAGATCTGGTAGCCCTTCGGCAGGTCGGGATAGAAGTAGTTCTTGCGCGCGAAGATCGATTGCGGGGCAATGGTCGCGCCGATCGCCAGGCCGAACTGGATGGCGCGCTCGACGGCGCCCTTGTTCATCACGGGCAGCACGCCCGGCAGCGCCAGGTCCACCGGGCAGGCCTGCGTGTTCGGCTCGGCGCCGAAGCGCGTGGACGCGCCGGAAAAGATTTTCGATTGCGTCGTGAGCTGTACGTGCGTCTCAAGACCGATGACGACTTCCCATTGCATGGTGACCTCTTCGTTTGTCATGGGGCGCGGCGGGCCGCGCCCTGGTGTTCATTCTTCGTACTTGCATGCGCCGGTCGACAGGTCGACCGACAGTTCCGTAAAGTTGCCGCGCGAGCCGCACAGCGCCGGGCAGGTCGGCTTCAGGTGCAGCATGTTCCCGTCGCGCACGACGCGGATCGTGCAGTTCAGCCGCAGCGTGAAGTCGTAGCCGCGCGCATCGCGCGCCTTCGCCGCGTCCTGCAGCGAGATGCGCCAGGCCGGCCGCTCTACGTCGCCGATGAACTCGGCCGCCAGGCCGTCGCCCTCGTCGATGCTGCAGTCGAAGCCGTGCGCGCTGCGGTGGACCGCCGATTCCCAGCGGAAGGCCTCGATACGGTCACCCTTGAGCTTCACCTCGCCGGTGTCGGCATGGATCAGCGGCTCGCCGTCGTCGCGCTTCGCGGTGCAGGTGAACTTCGCGCTCAGCTGCGGGACGGCGCTTGCCCCGGCATCCTGCGGCGTGCCGCCCGCCTGCGCCAGCGCCTGGGCGGCGACCGTCAGCAGCAGGGCGGGCAGCGCGGGTTTCATACGCCTTCCGGCGTGCGGCGATGCCAGTCGGTCGCCTGCTGGAACTGGTGGGCGACGTTGAGCAGCTGCGCTTCGCGGAAGTAGTTGCCGATCACCTGCAGGCCGACCGGGCGCTTGCCGTTCTTGTCGCCCTGGCCGAAGCCGCAGGGGATCGACATGCCCGGCAGGCCGGCGAGGCTGGTCGACAGCGTGAAGATGTCGGCCAGGTAGTTCGCCAGCGGATCGTCGGCCTTGGCGCCGATATCCCAGGCCACCGTCGGCGACACCGGGCCCATGATCACGTCGCACTGGGCGAAGGCGCGCTGGAAATCGTCGGCGATCAGGCGGCGGATCTTCTGCGCCTGCAGGTAGTAGGCGTCGTAATAGCCGTGCGACAGCACGTAGGTGCCGGTCAGGATGCGGCGCTTGACTTCGTCGCCGAAGCCTTCGGCGCGCGTCTTGCGGTACATGTCGGCGAGGTCCTTGTAATCCTTCGCGCGGTGGCCGTAGCGCACGCCGTCGAAGCGCGACAGGTTGGACGAGGCTTCCGCCGGCGCGATGATGTAGTACACCGGGATCGACAGCTCGGTCTTCGGCAGCGAGATGTCGACCAGCGTGGCGCCGAGCTTCTCGAATTCCGAGAGCGCCGCGCGCACCGCCGCTTCGACATCGGCCGCGAGGCCTTCGCCGAAATATTCCTTCGGCAAGCCGATGCGCAGGCCGGCGAGCGGCTTGCCGAGGTCGCGGTTGAAGTCTTCCGCCGGGCGCTCGATGCAGGTCGAGTCGCGCTCGTCGAAGCCTGCCATCGCGTTGAGCAGCAGGCCGCAATCCTCGGCGGTCTGCGCCATCGGGCCGGCCTGGTCGAGCGACGATGCGAAGGCGATCATGCCGAAGCGCGAGACGCGGCCGTAGGTCGGCTTGATGCCGGTGATGCCGCACAGCGAGGCCGGCTGGCGGATCGAGCCGCCGGTGTCGGTGGCGGTCGCGGCCGGCGCCAGGCGCGCGGCGATCGCCGCCGACGAGCCGCCCGAGGAGCCGCCCGGGATCGCCGTCTTGTCCCACGGGTTCTTCACCGCGCCGAAGGCCGAGTTCTCGTTGGAGGAGCCCATGGCGAATTCGTCACAGTTCAGCTTGCCGAGCGTGACGCCCCCTGCCTTGTGGAACTGTTCGACGACAGTCGCATCGAAGGGGGACACGTATCCCGCAAGCATCTTCGAGCCCGCGGTGGAGCGCCAGCCGCGCGTGACGAAAATGTCCTTGTGGGCGATCGGGATGCCGGTCAGCGGCGTGGTGTCGCCGCGCGCAATGCGCTCGTCGGCAGCCTGTGCCTGCGCCAGCGTCAGCGCTTCGTCGACATGGAGGAAGGCATTCAGGTCGCTGGCGGCGATGCGCGCGAGATAGTGTTTCGCCAGTTCGGTCGCGGACACCTGCTTCGCGTGCAGCAGTGCCGAGAGTTCTTTGATGGTCTTGGTATGCATGGATGATCGGGGCGTTCGGTGGATGCGGCTGGCGCTGCGTGTTCCGCAGGCGCCGGGCGGGCCGGAAGGGCGCGGTCTTATTCGATGACTTTCGGCACGAGATACAGGCCGTCCTGGGTGGCGGGCGCCACCTGCTGGTAGTCGTCGCGGCGGTTCGGCTCGGTCACCGCGTCCTCGCGCAGGCGCAGGGCGAGATCGGACTGGATGGCGGCGATCGGGTGGTTCAGCGGTTCGACGCCGGTCGTGTCGACGGCGTTCATCTGCTCGACGATGGCAAAAAAGTCATTGAGCTTGGCCAGCGTGGATTCGGCCTGCTGTTCCGTGACTTCCAGTTGCGCCAGCGTGGCGAGCCGTTTGACGTCGGTAAGGGAAAGAGACATGGTCGGTGGCGCGGAGCGATCCGCGCGAAGCTGTTTTCAGGGTGATAAAAAACACGGGGCAAAACCCGCGTTATTGCGATAAAACCTTGGCAAAATGCCGCGTTTGGCGCGGATTTCAAAGGTTTCCGTATGCAAAATTCGGACAAATTATAAGGTAGAATGTCGGCCTGAACCGGCTTGGCGCCATCGATCGCCGGCCGAGGTGAAAGAATAAACGAGTTGCGGGACGGGCAGCCAGTACCATTTGGCTCTGTCCCTCAATTTTTATGGCGGTCGGAAAAGTGCGAATGTCACATTCCGGCCATGTGAAACTGGCCCGCCTTGCCGGCGGGGTTTGTGCCAGAAATGCAATTCATGGAGCAGGAGCGGCCGCGCAGGCAGGCGGCAGGCGATCCTGGTCCGTAACGTGTGGACGATTATGTTTGGATTCCTTCGCAGCTATTTCTCTAACGACCTGGCGATCGACCTGGGTACCGCGAACACGCTGATCTACGTGCGCGGCCTGGGCATCGTGCTCGACGAGCCGTCCGTCGTCGCGATCCGCCAGCAGGGCGGTCCGAACGGCAAGAAGACGATCCAGGCGGTCGGCAAGGAAGCCAAGCAGATGCTGGGCAAGGTGCCCGGCAACATCGAGGCGATCCGTCCGATGAAGGACGGCGTGATCGCCGACTTCACCGTCACCGAGCAGATGCTCAAGCAGTTCATCCGCATGGTGCACGACTCCAAGCTGTTCAAGCCGAGCCCGCGCATCATCATCTGCGTGCCGTGCGGCTCGACCCAGGTGGAACGCCGCGCGATCCGCGAATCGGCGCTCGGCGCCGGCGCCTCGCAGGTCTACCTGATCGAGGAACCGATGGCCGCCGCGATCGGCGCCGGCCTGCCGGTCTCCGAAGCGACCGGCTCGATGGTGGTCGACATCGGCGGCGGCACCACCGAGGTGGGCATCATCTCGCTGGGCGGCATGGTCTACAAGGGTTCGGTGCGCGTCGGCGGCGACAAGTTCGACGAAGCCATCGTCAACTACATCCGCCGCAACTACGGCATGCTGATCGGCGAGCAGACCGCCGAGGCGATCAAGAAGGAAATCGGTTCCGCCTTCCCGGGCTCCGAGGTCAAGGAGATGGAAGTCAAGGGCCGCAACCTGTCCGAAGGCATCCCGCGCTCGTTCACGATCTCGTCCAACGAGATCCTCGAGGCGCTGACCGATCCGCTCAACAACATCGTGTCCGCCGTCAAGAACGCGCTCGAGCAGACGCCGCCGGAACTCGGCGCCGACATCGCCGAGAAGGGCATGATGCTGACCGGCGGCGGCGCGCTGCTGCGCGACCTCGACCGCCTGCTGATGGAAGAGACCGGCCTGCCGGTGATCGTCGCCGAGGATCCGCTGACCTGCGTGGTGCGCGGCTCCGGCATGGCGCTCGAGCGTATGGACAAGCTCGGTTCGATCTTCTCCTACGATTGATACGGATGTAATGCGGATGCCCCGGGGCGTTTGCAGCACTTTTTGACGGTCACCCGGGCCCGCCGCCCGGGTGACCGTTGTCCATCAGGTAGACAGGTTCTCTTCCTCCGGTCATGGATTACAGTCCGCCGCCACTCTTCAAGCAAGGCGCTTCGGCGCGCGCCAAGGTGACCCTGTTCGCGCTGTTGTCGATCGGTCTCCTGTTCGCCGACTCGCGCCTGCATGCGCTGACCGTGTTGCGCCAGGTGGTCGGCACCGTGCTCTATCCGCTGCAAGTGGCCGCGCTGTGGCCGCGCGATGCCGCATATGCGATCGGCGATTACTTCACCTCGCTGTCCTCCCTCGAGCGCGAGAACGAACGCCTGAAGCGCCAGAGCGTGGCCAACGGCCAGACCATGCAGCAGGTGCAGCTGCTGCAGGCGGAAAATGCCCAGCTGCGCCGCCTGCTCGGCGCCTCCGAACAAGTGCCGAACAAGTCGCTGCTCGGCGAAGTCCTCTACGACACCCGCGACCAGTTCTCGGTCAAGCTGGTGCTCAACCGCGGCAGCCATCACGGCGTGCATCCGGGCCAGCCGGTGATCGACAACGTCGGCGTGGTGGGCCAGGTGACCCGCGTGTTCCCGTTCACGTCCGAAGTGACGCTGCTGGCCGACAAGAACCAGGCGATCCCCGTGCAGGCGGTGCGCAGCGGCCTGCGCAGCGTGGCCTACGGCCTCGGCCACAACGGCGTGCTGGAATTGCGCCATGTGCCGGGCAATGCCGACATCAGGCAGGGCGACGTGCTGGTCACTTCCGGCATCGACGGCGTCTATCCGGCCGGCCTGCAGGTCGCGCGCGTGACGCGCGTCGAGCACCAGGCCGATTCCTTCGCGAAGATCGAGTGCCTGCCGCTGGCCGGCATCGACCGCCATCGCCACCTGCTGATCCTGCTGGTCGACAGCGACCTGCCGCCGCGCCCGGAGCCCGAGGATCCGCATCGCAAGGGCACCAGGAAGCCGGAAGGCGCGACGGAACACGGCAAGGCAGCGCCCGCCGCGGCCGGCCAGGCGGCCGCGCCAGCGACCATTCCGGCGCCGGCCGCCAATCCTGCCGCGCCGGCAGGCGCTCCCGCGCAGGGCGCCGCACCGGCAACCGCGCCCGCCCATGCTGGCGCAGCGCCGGCGGCCCAGCCCGGACGCGCT